>Ga0315906_10006515_pt1 | contig 14423 bp, 12 predicted proteins | sample LakEriMetagenome_4_FD_203526 | JGI IMG/M metagenome (GOLD analysis project Ga0315906, IMG submission 203526) | Freshwater fungal communities from buoy surface, Lake Erie, Ohio, United States - Buoy 2 MA122 | ecosystem: Environmental > Aquatic > Freshwater > Lake > Lake biofilm | place: USA...
AAGTGTGCCCGGGAAAAACCCGTAATCAAGTGGGTACTGCGTGGCGGTGAACAGCGTGCGGTCGAGCCAGATTTCGCCCGTTTCGTGGTTCATTTCATACTTGTTGCGAGACCCCTGAGGAATCTCGACGATCATCTCAACTTGCATCACGCCAGCATACGCAACTAGCGGCGGTTTGGGTTGGTGTTCAAACACCTATTGACCAATGTGCGCAATTGGTCTATTCCTAAACCCGTGGACACACTTGTCCAAACAATTTCTGCTGCATCGATCTGACACGCGGTCGCTAATTCAATTCTGCGTGTTGCGCTTTTTGATGACTTGACCTTGTCTTGTTTCGTAGCCACCACCGTGAAAGAAACATTGCTGTCGCGAAGTTGTTCCAACATCATTAAGTCAAGATCGGTAGGGCCGATTAGACCATCGACAAGAACAAAGATCATTTCAAGTTCTTCGCGCTCTTGCAGATAACCAACGATCATTTTTTCCCAACCGCGCTTGATCTTGCCCGGTACCGCTGCGTAGCCATAGCCCGGCAAGTCGACGAGCGTTCCGCCGCCAGGGGTTTCGAACAAGTTGATCAGTTGCGTTCGGCCCGGCGTTTTAGACACGCGCGCTAATTGCTTCCGATTTGCGAGCGAATTAATCAGCGATGATTTGCCAACATTGGAGCGGCCAACAAAAGCAACTTCAACAGGAGACTCTGGCAATGTTCGGTAATTGTCTGCCGAAGTGACAAACGCGATCTCGAGTGGTTTTGTCACGCCTTTGAGGCTACGCAGTATAAGTAGACAAAAAGTTGCCAATGCGTCCGATGGCCTCGGTGAGATCGGCAGCCCAAGGCAGTGTCACGATTCGTAAATGGTCTGGCGTCGGCCAATTGAACCCGGTTCCCTGCACAACGAGTACGCGCTCGGCGCGTAACAAATCAAGAACGAACTTGCGGTCGTCCGCAATTGGGTACACCTCTGGGTCGAGCCGAGGGAAAACATACAACGCGCCTTTCGGCTCGACGCATGACACGCCCGGAATTTTACGCAACGCGGTAATCGCGGCATTGCGCTGCTCGAGAAGTCGTCCACCTGGCAGCACCAAGTCCTTAATGCTCTGCCTGCCACCAAGTGCCGTTTGTATGGCGTGCTGAGCAGGAACGTTTGCACACAGGCGCATGTTGGTCAGCATGGTGATGCCTTCGATGTAGCTTGCTGCGTGTTTACGTGGGCCCGTCATCACCATCCATGCGGCGCGAAAACCCGCAAGTCGATATGCCTTCGACAAACCATTAAACGTGATCGTGAAAACGTCTGGAGCGATAGAAGCAAACGTGGTGTGCACCGCATCGTCGTACAAAATTTTGTCGTAGATCTCGTCGGCCATAACGATGAGGTTTCGTTCCGCTGCAATGTCGGCAATCTCGCGCAACACCTCTGGGCTGTACACCGAACCAGTTGGGTTGTTCGGGTTAATCACCACAATTGCCTTCGTGCGATCGTTTACCTTCGACCGAATGTCGTCCATGTTCGGCATCCAACCATTTGCCTCGTCGCACAAATAGTGCACAGGCTTTCCGCCCGACAGGCTGGTGGATGCTGTCCACAACGGGTAGTCCGGTGCAGGAATAAGTACTTCGTCACCTTCGTTCAGCAATGCATTCAATGCAACCTGAATTAATTCGCTCACACCGTTGCCCAACCACACGTCATCTACGTCGGTGATATCTATTCCGCGCTCCTGGTAATGCTGAACTACCGCAGTGCGTGCAGACAAAATTCCTTGAGAATCGGAATAACCCTGCGACATTGGCAAGTTGCGCACCACTTCAACCAGAACCTCAGGCGGGGTTTCAAACCCAAATGGTTGAGGGTTGCCAATGTTCAGTTTGATAATTCGATGCCCTTGGGCCTCAAGACGCTTCGCTTCCTCCAGCACAGGGCCACGAATGTCGTACAAGACATTGGCCAACTTTCGCGACTGCAGGATCTCCATGGCTCTCAAGCCTAAAGGGGCAGGTCTATCCAAAACGCCTCAATTACGGGGACCCCGATAAATTTGAGTGCATCGACCCCACAAAGATCCTCCTCTATTACAAGTTCACGCCGCTGGCAGACCCTGATGCGATTCGCTTGTGGCAGCGCGCGTTATGTGAGCGCCTCAATCTCAAGGGTCGAATCATCATTTCCAAACACGGCATCAATGGCACAGTTGGCGGCTCGCTCGAATCGATCAAGAAATATCTTCGAGTTACACGCGAATTTCCTGCGTTCAAAGACATCGACTTCAAATGGTCCGAGGGAAAAGGCGACGAATTCCCCCGCCTCTCCATTCGGGTTCGCGATGAAATTGTCACGTTTGGCGTACCCGAGGAAATTCAGGTTGACGAAAACGGAATCGTCGGTGGCGGAACGCATCTCAAACCAGAAGAAGTAAATCAGTTGGTGGCCGAACGCGGCGAAGAAGTGGTCTTCTTCGACGGGCGCAATGCATTCGAAGCCAGAATCGGCAAGTTCAAAAACGCCATCGTGCCAATGGTGGGCACGACGCCCGACTTCGTTCAAGAACTAGAGAGCGGTAAGTACGACCACCTCAAGAACAAACCCATCATCACGTATTGCACCGGCGGAATTCGTTGCGAAGTGCTCAGCATGGTGATGAAGAACCGCGGCTTCAAAGAGGTGTACCAAATTGAAGGCGGCATCGTTCGTTACGGCGAGAAGTTTCGCGATGGCGGCCTTTGGGAAGGTTCGCTCTACGTTTTTGACCAACGGCTAAAAATGGATTTCAGCAAGTCTGTAAGTGTTCTCGGCGTTTGCGACTACTGCTCGCAGCCAACAAATCAGTTTCACAACTGCTACGACAACAATTGCCGCAAGCGCACTTTGGTGTGTGCCGATTGCGAATCGTCAGTTGAGGCAATTTCTTGTTTGGATTGCCGCACTATTGCGGCATCTCACTAAAGAAATTGCTTTTGCCAACCTGCTAAGTCTTTTTCCAATCCAACACGGATTGCTTCGATTACCCCGGCTCGCAATCGTTTCTTGCTTGCGGCGTGCGCTGCGGCGTTGAGCCCAACTGTTGTTTTTGCATACTCCAACGCTGCGGGTATCAACTCTGCTTCGCTACTCACTACTCGATCAACAAAACCCGTCTCTACTGCGTTGCTTGGAGTGAATACTTCGGCCAAAAGAACTGAACGGTTTAACGCAGCCGGCGTTACGCGTTGTCGCAAAATCTCGATCGTGGAAAATGGCATCGTCATGCCGATCGCCACCTCATTTGCCACGTACTTAAATTCGCCTTGCACACCAATCCGATAATCGCCGCACAACATCAGAAACACACCCATTGCGATGGCATGGCCGCCACACGCAATCGTTACTGGCGTAGGAAAACTGAGCAATCGAATAGCCAGCTCTAGCCCGCCGTTCAGCATGTTGACAGCGGGCTGCCCACTAGCCATCAACGTCTTCAAGTCGAAGCCAGCCGAGAGGATGCCGCTGCGCCCAGTGAGCACCACTGGCACATTCGCACGTTCGGCCTCATCGAGCGCTGCGTTCAGCGCCTCCTGCATGGCGAGGGATATCGCATTTGCCTTGCCATCGTCCATCGTGATGACGGAAATACCGTCGACCAAGGAATACGTTGCTAATCCAGTCACAATAATTCAGCCCCTTACGGTACGAACTTCCAACTTACCAAGCCATCACTTGGCCACGAGCACTACGCTAATTCCACTATGCGCGCACTATTTAAACCATCTGCAGCACCCGGTCTTGAAATGATCGAATGCGCAGAACCCACGCCAGGCCCAACCGACGTCAAGATTCGTGTCGAGAAAACGGGCATCTGCGGCACCGACTTGCACATCGAATCTTGGGATGCATGGGCAGCTTCGGCAGTGAACGCACCGCTCATTATTGGACACGAATTTTCTGGCCGCATCGTCGAGATGGGCTCAGAAGTCACTTCACTCGAATTGGGTGCTCTCGTTTCTGGAGAAGGACACATCATTTGCGGGACTTGCCGCAACTGCCGCGCGGGCCGACGCCACATGTGCAAGAACACTTCAGGTGTTGGTGTCAACCGAAACGGCGCATTCGCCGAATACGTCGTTATCCCCGCAAGCAATGTGTGGGTGCATTCCGACGCAGTAGACGCCGAACTTGGTGCAATCTTCGACCCATTTGGAAACGCAGTGCACACCGCGCTTACTTTCCCTGTTGCTGGCGAAGACGTATTGATAACAGGCGCTGGCCCCATCGGCTTGATGGCCGCCAAGGTGGCACGTCATGTTGGTGCGCGTTACGTCGTCATTAGCGACATCAACGAATCTCGTTTGGAACTTGCTCGATCAATGGGTGTCGATATTGCGGTTAACCCGATGACGTCCTCCATTGCTGCAACTCAAAAAACATTGGGAATGAAAGAAGGCTTCGACGTCGCACTCGAGATGAGTGGCGCACCAACTGCGCTTCCCGACATCTTGGACAACTTAAGTCACGGTGGCCGCGTTGCGGTGTTGGGTTTGCCAAGCAAAGAGATCTCAATTAATTGGGCGAAGCTCGTTACCCACATGATCACCATTAAGGGCATCTACGGACGTGAAATGTACGAGACGTGGTATGCCATGAACTCGCTCATTCAGACAGGCCTCGATATTCGCGATGTCATCACCGATCGCTTTCCTGCAAGCGAGTGGGAAAACGCATTCGCTGCGGCACGCTCGTCTAATTCGGGCAAAGTCATCATGGATTGGTCTTAAGGAAAAATTATGTACACCAGTGTTCAAAAAGATCTGCAGAAAACGCTCGACGACATCCAGACAGCGGGCCTCTACAAACGCGAGCGCTTGCTCGACTCCCCCCAGGCATCGCATGTGCTCAGTAGCAAAAAAGATCTCATCAATTTTTGCTCCAACAACTACATTGGGCTTGCTAACAACCCTGCAGTGATTGCTGCTGCCAAAGAGTCGCTCGACATCAACGGCTTTGGCATGGCCAGTGTTCGTTTCATCTGTGGAACACAGTCGCAACACGACACGTTGGAATCAAAGCTCTCCACCCTGCTCGGCACTGATGCAACCATCCTGTTCCCATCGTGCTTCGATGCCAACGGTGGTGTGTTCGAAGTGTTGCTCGACCAAGGCGACGCCGTCATTTCTGACGAGCTCAATCACGCATCAATCATCGACGGCATCAGGCTGTGCAAGGCAACGCGCTATCGCTACAAGAACCGCGACATGGCCGACCTGGAAGCCCAATTGATTGCAGCCCAAGGTGCACGACGAACACTCATTGTCACCGATGGCGTGTTCTCGATGGATGGCTCGTTTGCTCCGCTGAAAGAGATCTGCGACCTCGCCGACAAATACGAAGCAATGGTCATGGTGGACGATTCGCACGCCGTGGGTTTCATCGGTGCGTGTGGCGCAGGCACTCCCGAAATGTTTGGTGTGCGCGACCGCGTCGACATCATCTCGGGCACACTCGGCAAGGCACTTGGCGGCGCTTCTGGTGGCTACATCGCTTCGCACCAAGAAATCATTGATCTCTTGCGCCAGCGCGCTCGCCCGTACTTGTTTTCCAACTCAATCCCTCCAACGGTGGTGGCCGGTTCGCTCGTAGCACTCGACCTCGTTGCTCAAGGCGCCACAACTCGCGACACTCTTCGTGAGAGCGCCAAGTATTTCCGCGACCAAATGACTGCAGCGGGTTTCACACTTCTTCCCGGCGAACACCCAATCGTTCCTGTCATGTTTGCCGACGAGCACGAAGCCGTGCGCATGGCCGCAGAATTGTTCAACCTTGGTATTTACGTGGTTGCGTTCTCATACCCCGTCGTGCCGATGGGCAAGGCTCGCATTCGTGTGCAAGTGTGCGCAACACACACCAAGGCCGACATTGATACTTGTGTTGCTGCGTTTGTCACTGCGCGCGACAAATAAATTTCCTAGGTTTCAGTTACTCCACGCGCAGGCCGGAGATTGCGCGAGCAATCACCAACTGCTGAATCTCTGAGGTGCCCTCGAAGATGGTGTGAATCTTGGCGTCGCGGTGCCAGCGCTCTACTGGGTATTCGCGTGTGTAGCCGTAGCCGCCCAAGATCTGGATGGCTTCTTCGGTTACCTTCACTGCCATTTCTGATGCGAAGTACTTGCTTTGCGAACCTTCAGCATTTTTGTAGCCACCGTTTTTAGCAAGCCACGATGCGCGCCAGATGAGCAAGCGTGCTGCATCAATCTGCGTGATCATGTTGGCAAGTTTGAATGCAATTGCTTGGTGCATGATGATCGGCTTGCCAAATGCCTTGCGCTCCTTGGCGTAATCGAGCGCATACTCGTACGCTGCACGTGCAACACCAAGCGCCTGCGCACCCACTGCGGGGCGAGTTGCTTCAAACGTTGCCATTGCTGGCTGCTTGCCACTTGATGTTCCTTCGCGGTAACGAGCAAGTTTGGCGTCAAGCTTTTCTTTTCCGCCCAACAAGCAGCGGCCAGGAATGCGCACATCTTCAAGCACAACTTCTGCTGTGTGGCTTGCACGAATACCATGCTTCAAATACTTCTGCCCTTGGGACAAACCTTTTGTCCCAGGTGGAATCACGAAGCTTGCTTGGCCGCGGCCTTTCAGTTCGGGGTCAACCGCCGCTACAACTACGTGCACGTTGGCAATGCCGCCGTTGGTGATCCATGCTTTTGTTCCGTTGAGTACCCAATCACCAGTTGCTTCGTCATACACCGCGCGCGTGCGCAAGTTGGAAACGTCGCTACCTGCGTCTGGTTCGCTCACGCAGAATGCACCAAGCTTTACGTCGTCTGGTGTTCCATAACATTGTGGAACCCACTCCATCATTTGCTCGGGTGTTCCGTTGCCTGCGATACCTGCGGCAGCCAAACCAGAACCCATGATTGCCATGCCGATACCGGCATCGCCCCAAAACATTTCCTCAATTGCAACCACCATGGTGAGACCAGTTGGGTCGGCCATTGCATTCATAATGAAATCGAGGCCATACAAACCGATCTTCGCGGCTTCTTGCACAATTGGCCATGGGAACTCTTCTTTTTCATCCCACTCGTGCGCAGCGGGGCGAATGGTGTCTACCGCAAACTGGTGAATCCAGTCCTTGAGTTGTAATTGGTCGTCATTGAGTGCAAGTGAGAAATCAGCCATGCGCACAAGTTACCGCATGGTAGGGCAAGTGGCTACATTTTGGTTTGCGTCGAATCGGGTGCCCCTTCGAACAGCAAAAGACAGCCCAGTATTAGACTTTCCCCCGAAAGAGGTACTCCATGTCGGGTCAAGACGCTTCAGAGCTAGTCCACTACTCGTCGACCCCCGAGGCGGCGTTCATCACCCTCGATTCCCCAACGTCACGCAACGCCCTCTCCCAAGCGCTGGTTGATCAGTTAATCAAACGGATTGCCCAGGCATCCCAGTCGTCATGCAACGTTGTGGTGCTCACCCATACGGACCCAGTTTTTTGCGCGGGGATGGACCTAAAAGACACTCGGTCGGTGGACCTGAGTGGGCTTACACAAGTGATGTTGGCACTTCGCAATGTTCCGCAACCAACGATGGCGGTGCTCACCGGGCCGGCTCGCGCTGGAGGCCTTGGTCTGATGGCGTCATGCGACTTTGTCGTTGCTGCCGACCACGTAACGTTTGCTTTCACCGAAGTGCGCATCGGAGTGGTGCCGGCACTGATTTCGGTTCCCGTGCTTGCGCGTGTCGCTACACCGTTTCTTGTCACCGAATTCTTAACAGGTGCCGAGTTCACCGCAGCACGAGCCCTCGAGATCGGGCTTATCACTCATGTGTCGACCGACCCTCACGGCGAAGCACAGCGACTTATTGCGCAACTCGCCGCCGTTGGGCCGAAGGCTTTGCAGCTCACCACCTCGTTGTTGCGTGAAGCAAACTCAAATGATTATGAGCAACGGCTCGTCAAAATGCAAAAGCAATCAGAAGCAATCTTCGCTTCTGAGGAAGCCCAAGAAGGAATGTTGGCTTTCCGCGAAAAGCGAAAGCCAAATTGGCTTAAGCGTTAACTTGCAGTTTTGTTGGCTTGCGATATCGCGAGCGGTGATGGAAGGTCATGGCCGAGCATTTCTCGCAACTGAACGGTCAAGGAAACTAAGCGATCAACATTGATTTCAGTTGTGTAGCCCTCTTTGTGCAGCAGCGAGACAAGCGACTCTGTTGCCACGTTGCCCGCAGCGCCCTTTGCAAAGGGAGAGCCCCCAATCCCTCCTAGCGAAGAATCAAACCTCCGCACACCGGCTTCCAAACCTGCAAACGCATTGACGAGTCCGGTTCCGCGAGTCTCATGCAGGTGCAAGCCAATGTCGTTGCCAACCAACCCAACGGCGTCACGAATGGTTTTGGGTATTGCCTCGCCCGTGGTGTCGGCGAGGGTAATTCTGTCCGAGCCAAAGCTGCGCAACTGCGAAATGCATGGAAGTAGGTCTGTGTACATCTCAACATCGTCGTAAGGAGACCCAAAGGCGCATGAGACAACTACGTCAGTTGTTGCCCTGCCACCAATTTCGGCAATTAATGCTTGTACACCCGCCATCGATTCGGCAGTGGATTTGCCCGTGTTTTTGACACTGTATGTATTCGACAGCGAAACAGTGATCGTTATTTCATCAAGATTGCACAACAGCGCTCTCCGAACACCTGCGAGGTTTGCAACCAAGCCAGCAACCGTGATTCCACTTCTTTCAGAAATAGCAGCAATGACTTCTTCTGCGCCGGCCATCGATGGAACTACGTCGTCGCGCATAAACGAGGCCACCTCGATGTGGCGAACTCCTGCAGAGATGAGTTGATTAATAAGCGAAACTCGATCGGAAATAGCAATAGGAGCTTCCGCCTGGAGTCCATCCCTTGGGCCAACTTCACGGATATCCACCTGAAGCACGCTTGTTACAGACTTGCTCTTCGATGCATTGGAATCAGATTCGATGACATAAGTCTAAACAGCCTCCTTGGGGGAACTGCCAACCTTGGATAGACCTTGCGCTTTTCACGACAGTTATGATGTACAGATGGCTGGCAAAGGCTCAAATTCGTCTGAAAGTGCTGCCGGCGAGGGCGACATCGAGCTCAAGATCGCTCGAGCGCTAAAAGGCAACGCTGAAAAAGACCGAGCCAAGCTCGACAAAAAGAATCAGTTGACGGTGCGAGAACGCATTGCTCTACTCACCGACGCGGAGACATTCGTTGAAGATGGCCTTCTTGCCAACTGCAGCGCAGACGATTTGCCTGCCGATGGCGTCGTGACGGGATACGGCAAAGTCAGCGGAAGGTCTGTTTGCATCGTTGCAAATGACTCAACAGTAAAAGCTGGTTCGTGGGGTACCCGCACCGTTGAAAAAATCATCCGCATGACCGAATATGCACTTCGCCACGAATTGCCTATTTTTTGGTTGATTGATTCGGCTGGCGCAAGAATTACCGATCAGGTGCAAATGTTCCCGGGACGCCGAGGCGCTGGTCGAATCTTCTCTAATCAGGTGAAACTGTCGGGCAAGGTCCCTCAGATTTGTTGTCTCTTTGGCCCTTCGGCAGCGGGTGGGGCATACATTCCAGCTTTTTGTGACGTGGTGTTCATGGTTGATCAAAATGCATCCATGTACTTGGGCTCTCCACGTATGGCCCAAGAAGTAATCGGAGAAAACGTCACGCTTGAAGAGATGGGTGGTGCAAGGATGCACACTTCGATCTCTGGTTGTGCCGACAATTTGGCAATGAGTGACACAGATGCAATTGAACAAGCCAAAATGTATTTCACATTTATGCCACTGAATTGGCGTGAGCTCCCACCCAAATATTCAGCCGCCGAACCGCTCACTCCGCTCAGCCGCAGCGTGTTACCAAACGTTGAGACGGCCGGCTACGACATTCGCAATTTCATCAAGGGGCTTGTAGATGACGAGTCATTCTTTGAAGTTAAACCAGACTGGGCTACCGAGCTTGTCACCGGATTCGCTCTACTTGACGGAAACGTAGTTGGAGTTGTTGCCAACAACCCCATGATCAAGGGTGGGGTTTTGTTCGTTGATTCGGCTGACAAAGCAGCTCGATTTGTTTGGTTGTGTGATGCATACAACATTCCGCTGATTTTCCTCGCAGATGTTCCAGGTTTCATGATCGGTACACAAGTTGAGCGACAGGGAATCATTCGGCACGGCGCAAAAATGATTACCGCGATTACTGAAGCGACAGTGCCCAAGATTTGTGTTGTCGTTCGTAAGGCATATGGTGCGGGTTTATACGCAATGTGTGGTCCCGCCTTTGACCCAATCGCAACGCTTGCGCTTCCAACCGCAAAGATTGCCGTTATGGGCCCAGAGGCTGCCGTCAACGCTGTCTATGCAAATCACATTGCCGCCATAACCGACTTGGTTGAACGTGAGGCTTTCATTCAGCAAAAGCGTGCGGAATACGAAAAAGACGTAGAGCTTTCGCGGCTTGCCAGCGAACTGATCATTGACGCTGTTGTTTCCTTTGAGCGGCTAAGAGCCGAGGTTATTGCTCGCTTCGCTATGGCCGACCCAGTGGATCGTCAAGCCATTGAAAAGCGGCACGGGGTCTACCCGGGCTAGCTAACAAAGTGATTGAACATCACAAATATCAAAACCCCAGAAATTAATGCAATCGAGATCGCTGCAAAACCATCTCGACGAAGCTGATTCACCGGCTTTTCATCCGTTTGAGAAATTTGTTGATCAAAATTCTGAGGTGACATGGCGCCTAGGTTACTACGGTTGTCGGATAGCGACCAGTTACCACTCGGGCGTGTACCGAGATACTGGCTCAATAGGTCCCTTGGATGCCTGCTCTTTAAGTTCCATCCGACCCAACTGCATTCGGTGAACCTCATCGGGCCCATCAGCGAGGCGTAATAGTCGAGCTGTTGCGTACATGGCCGCCAAACCAAAATCATTCGCTGTACCAATTCCTCCGAAGGCCTGAATTGCGTCATCGACAACACGACAAGCCATCGAAGGCGCCGCGATCTTGATCATCGCAATCTCCCGGCGCGCTGCTTTGTTGCCGAGGGTGTCCATTAAATGTGCTGTTCTCAACACAAGCAAACGAGTTTGTTCGATATCGATTCGTGCGTTCGCTATTCGCTCAAGCGTTACGCCATTGTCTGAAACAGGGGCACCAAAAGCGACCCTGTGCTTACTGCGTCGACACATCATCTCCAATGCTCGCTCGGCCATGCCAATAAGTCGCATACAGTGATGCACCCGACCTGGGCCGAGACGACCCTGAGCGATCTCGAAACCACGGCCTTCTCCCAACAAGATGTTTTCGATAGGAACTCTCACATTGGTGAATTGCACTTCTGATGCTCGGTCGGGCATTCCATAAAAATTGAACACTGGAAGCGGACGAATAACCTCAACACCTGGCGCATCTTTTGGAACAAGAATCATTGATTGTTGTTGATGTCGATTTGGATTTGTGGGATCTGACTTGCCCATAAAGATGATGATTTTGCAATTTGGATGCGTGGCATTTGTCGAGTACCACTTTCTGCCATTGATCACATACTCAGAACCATCTCGTACGATCGAGCTTTCAATATTGGTTGCATCGCTCGAAGCCACCGCCGGCTCTGTCATCGAAAAAGTAGATCTAATGTCGCCATTGAGCAATGGTTTCAACCATTTCTCTTGTTGTTCCTTTGTTCCAAACTTTTCGAGCACTTCCATGTTTCCCGTGTCGGGCGCGGCACAGTTAAATACCTCTGGTGCCAAATGTGATCGTCCCATAATTTCGCAAAGGGGTGCATACTCAAGGTTCGACAATCCACTGTTTTTATCAACCGGATTGTAAAAGGCATTCCACAACTCCGTTTGCCTTGCCAGTGCCTTTAGTTCTTCAACCACGGGCCACACTGCCCAAGGTCCCAACTCTGTTGACTCTGTGAAGAATCTTGCCTCATTTGGATAGATGTGTTCATCCATGAAATCCTCAAGAGTGCGGCGCATCCGAAGCGTACGATCTGAAATTTCTGGAATCACTTTGTTCCCCGTTCTTCACAGACGTTGCTGTGCAGCAGCATTTTTAAGACTGTTAGTTATTCTAAAATTTACCTCTTGGGGCCCCAAAATAGTCGGTCGAGATTGTGATATTTGGACGAAGCCTTCATCGTAGGATTAAGGCATGAAGCTAAATGACAGCCCACTTCTTCCACACCTCATTATCCAGAGTCTGAATACCAGAAATGATGAGCCGTGCATTTTTCTTTCCGGTCGGACAGCGAGCTACAAGGAGATCCGAGAACGCACGAGCCAAATGATTCAGGTGCTGCAATCAATTGGCATCAAGCGAGGTTCACGTGTGGCTGTGCTTTCCAAGAATCGTCCAGAGGTACTCACCAACCTCACAGCATCTTTGATCAATGGCAGCATTGTTACGCCGCTTCACCCGATGGGGTCGTTTAGCGACCACTCCTACATTATTAACGATGCAGAAATTGACTGTTTGGTGTTTGACAGCGACTATTTTTCTGATCGAGCAAGCGAATTGAAAGCGCTCTATCCGAAGGTGCAATTTCTCGGATTTGGACCAAACTCTGTTGGTCTGAACTACATGGCGGAGGCCGACAAATACAAGCCGCTACCACTTGTGGCTCCTGATGTTCAGTCTGAAGACTTATGCACCGTTGTCTACACCGGAGGAACAACTGGTCGGCCAAAGGGTGTTCTCATGCCGCATCGGGTGTGGCAAGCAATGACCTGGATCCAGATGACCGAATGGGAATTTCCGAAACAATTACGGATTGCCATCGCAACTCCGCTGTCACACGCGGCAATGTCGCTAGTTGCTCCTGTATTGATGTCGGGTGGCGCTTTTTATGTGATGGACTCCTTCAACCCAGACGAGTTTTTTGACTTGGTCGCCGAACACAAAATCACCTGCACGTTGATCGTCCCATCAATGTTGTACGCAATGCAAGGTCACCCTCGTTACGAAACTGCAGACATGTCCTCAATGGAAACCATGATTTATGGGGCATCGCCCATGAGCCCCTCAAAACTGGCCGCCGCAATTCGCCACTGGGGTCCTATCTTCTTTCAGTTCTACGGCCAGACCGAAGCCCCAATGGTGCTTGCACATCTGAAGAAGGCCGACCACGATCTCGCGCATCCCGAAAGACTCTCCTCGTGTGGAAAACCGGTGCCATGGATGCATGTTGCACTGTTGGATGAAGATAACCAGCCCGTCGCGCCCGGCGAGACAGGCGAAATTTGCGTTCGTGGTCCCCTGTCAATGATCGGATATAAAGATCTAGAGAAAGAAACAGCCGAATGTCTTCGGGGAGACTGGCTCCATACCAGCGACGTGGGCCGATTTGATGACGACGGATTCCTCTACATCGTCGACAGAACAAAGGACATGGTGATCACCGGAGGGTTTAATGTCTACCCGCGCGAGGTGGAAGATGTACTAAGCGCTCATCATGCCGTAAGCATGGTCATGGTGATTGGCGTGCCAGATGAAAAATGGGGCGAGGCGGTTAAAGCGCTCATTGTCTTGCGGGCCGGTCACTCGGCATCAGACGAGTTGACGGCCGAACTCAAGCAGTTGGTTAAAGAGGAGAAGGGTTCACAGCAAGCGCCGAAGTCGATTGACTACGTAGATTCGTTGCCACTCACTGCACTAGGCAAGCCTGACAAAAAAGCCGCGAGGGCACAGTTCTGGACGAATACCGATCGAGCAGTTTCCTAGGGCTAAGCCCCCGGCTTGCCCCATCTCATTGCTGAGAGGGAGCAAGCCGAAGGAAGTAATCAGCCAGCCTTGCCCATTGCGAGATCGCTTACGTCTACGAAATCGGTTGTCAATGGCTTGACTTTACCCTTTTCCAAAACGCTGTAGATCACGTTGCGGTTAAACAGTCGGTTGTAACCCGCAAGACCATCAGTCCATTCCTTGGTGAAGTCCAAGACCGGAACCATGCCACCCAAATCCAATGAGGAAGTGTTTGACGCAGCTTCGAAGAATGAAGTCGCTGTGATCTCGCCACTGATTGTTTCGGCGATCATCTTGAACCCAACGTATGCAGCCCAAGTGCCCATGCCGCCAAGTGAGTTGTAGTCCACTGTGGTGGTGTCCAGACCTGCTTCATCAAGTGCTAGGCGGAATTCCGACCAAGCATCCGTTGAGATGTCTGGGTACATGCCGGCAATGACGTCACCATCAGTTGATTCTTCGTTCCCCTTAGCCGAAACTTCGTTCAAGTTTCCTTGTGGGCCGTACTGACGTGCAGTCGTTCCCGACTGTGTCCAAGCGGTGTTCCAAGTGATGTAAGGAGTTTCCGAGATAACGGTGGCCACGCAATCTACGCCAGCTGTTGCTTTTGCAACTTCTGCCGAATAGTCCTGCGCCACACCGCTGATAATC
>Ga0315906_10006516_pt1 | contig 14422 bp, 28 predicted proteins | sample LakEriMetagenome_4_FD_203526 | JGI IMG/M metagenome (GOLD analysis project Ga0315906, IMG submission 203526) | Freshwater fungal communities from buoy surface, Lake Erie, Ohio, United States - Buoy 2 MA122 | ecosystem: Environmental > Aquatic > Freshwater > Lake > Lake biofilm | place: USA...
AACATCCGCAAGGTGGCCGACGGTGCGCTAAACGACGCTGAGATCACCGGGCGCTTCAACGAGTACCGGGACAAGCTGGCGGCCAACAACCCCGAGGCCGCAGATGCGCTGGCCCGGTACGACACCGTCGACAAGCAGGCCGGGTACGTCGCATCGGAACTCGCCGCGGAGCACCTGGCCCGGCTGGTGGCAGGGCAGAAGCCCGACACGCTGATGCGCGGCTTCGGCGGCCTGTCGCGGCAGCTGCTGGACATGGCGCTGACGCAGAATGCCAGCCGTTCGTTGTCGCGGGTGGCCGCGGACATCGAAGGTCGCTTCGGCGTCAAGCCGACCGACTCGGTGCTGTTCCCGCAGTTGCGCGAGGCTTCCCCGCAGGTCAACGCCATGCTGCGCGACCTGGTGCGTGGCCGGCGCAGGCTGGATGAGCGCATCCTGATGGAGTCCGATGGGCCCGGCACCGTCATCAGGCCGCAGGACTCGACCAACCCGGTGGCGGCCAAGACGCTCGTCGACCTCGGGCTGGCTGAGCGCACGCCGGACGGCAGGGTGCGGACATTCTCCGACGAGGAGATGCGGGTTCGCGAGGAGTCCGACACGCGGGCCCTGCGCGGCATCCTGGAGACGTTGCCCGGTGCGCGGGTGGTCGACGGCGAGGTGCAGGGGCGGTTCAGCCCGGAGCAGCTGTCGGCCATCGAGCAGTCGCAGGCGGTTTCGGGCCGGATGAAGGACAAGATCCGGGCTGTGTCGTCCGCGATGTCCAACGGCAACTCGCTGTTCGTCAACTACGGGGCGGCCACCCGGCGCAGGCTCAACCGGGCGACGGGTAAGTACTCGAGCAAGTACTCCAGCGGCATCCGGCTTTCGCAGCGGGAGGTGCTCCCATACTCGTTCTACCTGTCCAAGGCGGACAACCCGGTGATGAAGGTGATCGACATCACCAAGATCCGGAACTCCCTGGAGCGGTTGACGGCACCGGACGGCAGCATCGCCGCGGGCCTGTGGGACAACGTCGACGGGTTCATGTCGGACTTGGCGGCGTACTTCACCAACCTCGACGCCAAGGAAGGCGCACGCCGGTCCTCGGAACTGTTCGGGCCCGACAAGGCGCGGTTCCTCGGTGACTTCGTCAACGAGCAGGAGAAGGGCGGTCGCAAGTTCGTCCGCGATCTCCGGCTGGACCGCATCGGCGCAATCGACCCGCGGGACTTCCGCGCCCGGATCTCCGAGGAGGCCATCCAGAGGTCCAAGATGCGCTGGATGCCCACCGAGCGCGTCGGGGACGCCGCGGTGACGTCCTCCCAGGAAGGCTACCGCATCATCAGCGGAGCCAAGCACAAGCTCTACGGTCCCGACGGCAAGCTGCTCGGGATCTTCGACACCCAAACCCAAGCCGAAAGGAAAGCGGATGCCACTCAAGCAAGGCTACAGCCGGAAATCGATCAGCAGCAACGTGTCCCGCGAGATGAAGGCGGGCAAACCGCAGAAGCAGGCCGTGGCAATCGCGCTGTCGGTCGCGAAGAAGGCCAAGGCTAAGGCGGGACGGTACGACAAGCGGGGGATGTAGTTCAGAACTTCGACGCATTGGTTGCAGCAGCGCCAGACGTCAGGTTCATGCCCATCGAATCACAGCCTGAAAATGCTCCGGTGTCTGGAAGAATCACTAAAGGCCAGCAAGCCAGCATTGATGAGTTGTCGCAGTACTACTCTTCAAAGACACCTGATCGCGTAAAGGTGCTCAAATCTGATGCCATTGATTCACTTGCAAGCCGTCTGATCAACAAGGGAGTCCCAGTTGAAGAAGCCAATGCAATCGCTTCCAAGACGTTCTCTAAGCTCAAGAAAGGCGTTTCTGGAGCATTGCAGGTCATCAGCGGAATGGGTCTTTCAGACCTGTCGCGCATGGCTGGAACAGGAAAGTCGAGTGTTGAGCGCCGTCCGCACATCAGTCAGAACTGGCTGACGTCTGCGTTTGAAGCATTCGCTACCGACGAGGGACTTGCATTGATGAAGGCGCAACAGGTTGCGACCCAACTCAACAAAGCAGACCAAGCGAAGGCTGCAGCCGGTGAATCGGTTGAAGCAGCACGCGCAAGCGGTGTGCGGCAATCCACCATGCAGCAAGGCATGGAGTTTGTTCTTGGTGAGATGAACGCTGACAGAAAGGCGTTTGGAACCTCTTTAAGAGAAGACTTGGACTCTCCTCCGCGAGTGTACGCTTCCGTTGGTGAAGGACAGAAATTCGGAGGCCAAGGAAACTACAACGTCTTCTTTGAATGGAAGAAAGAGACCCCAATGGTTGCGACTTCGCACCATCACTACGGCGTTGCAAACGGAGTCACTGGAATTCACGCGCAGGGCAACATCGGTGACAAGAATGCTCGCAGCTTTGGTAACCCATCATCGGAGAAATACGACACGCTCCCAAGCGGCAAGAAGGTGCTCGACACTCACTTGCTTGTAGGAAACCAAGGCATTGCAGATGCAAGAGCGCACCAGTTGACCGTTTCTATTCCAGACAGTTCTCTGTCAGGGATCCGTAAGGTTTACAAGGACAAGGGAGCGTCTGGTGTTGAGGCTGAACTCAACAGGATTGCGGTCAATCAAATGGTTGGAACAAAATCACAAGGCAAGACCAAGGCATTCACCAGCAAGGAGGGAATCCCCCCTATGGTGGCGATTCAAAAGAACCGCACCGAGGCGTATGTGCTCAACCCTGATCTGGCGAACGTCGCGTCGGTGACCATCGTCAGCAATTCACCCAAGGAGGTTGCCTTGATACGCAAGAACCTTGCGAACGCTTTTGCGAACAACGGAAGCGCACTTCCAAAGGTGAAAGTGGTTTCCGCTGAAAGTGGAGCCAGCGGCAATGTTGGAAGAAAAGCTATCACGGATGAGTACTTCAAGCTAACCGGAGAGCAACGCTACATGCCATCCGCCGCCGAGATGGCAACGGGCCGAGGTGTGCGCGACCGGCGCGAGGCGCAGGCGCTGTGGGACCAAGGCTACCGCATCTACGGGGCACCTTACGACGGCGCCGAGGCCCCCGTGCGGCTCACCAAGGTCACCGAGATCGACCTGTACGACCCGGAGAACCTGTGGGCCCTGCCGCCGAAGGGGAAGGTGCCGGAGGGGATGCGGAACATGCCCACCCCCGACTCCTCCATGCCGGGTGCGATGTCCTTCCCTGGCGGCTTCAGGGCGATCCCAGGCAAGGCCAAGGGCTCCCTGCGCCTCTACGGGCCCGCTGGTGCTCTCATCGGCATCGCCGCAAACCTCGACGAGGCCAAGCGCATCGTGGCGCGGAGGGCTGCCCGGTGAGCTACGACGCCTCCACCAGCACGGCGCTGATCAACCGGCTCCGTAGCGACGTCGACTCCCTCGTCCTGCGGATCGCCACCCTGCAGGACCAGAAGGCCACCGGGGTCGCCGGCGGTGCCTCGGTCGCAGGAGCCTGGACGACGCGCACGCTGAACACCATCCACAGCGACCCCTACGGCGTCATCACAAGCCTCGCCAGCAACCTTTTCACCGTCGAGGCGGGCGAGTACCAGATCCGGGTCATCAGCCCGTTCCATTCGACCCAGGGCACCCGCACGCGCATCTGGGACGTGACCAACGACGTGCTGGTCGGCTACTCGGTCAGCACGTACGTCTACAACCAGACCAACGTGTACCTGTACCAGACCGAGCGGATCCAGCCGCACAAGCGCACGACGTACCGGCTGGACTACTACGCCGAGCAGGCCAAGGCCACCGACGGCCTCGGCGTGGCGACCAACACCGGGGACATCGAGGTCTACACGGTGCTGGACGTCGTCGACCTCCACATCCGCCGGGCATGACCTACCGCAGCATCGCCCATCCGGGCACCGTCGTCCGCATCCTCGCCCTCGACGCCACCCTCGGCCTCGGGCAAAGCCTGTGGCCCGGCATGGTCGTCTACCAGGACACCGCCACCGGCCTCGTCCACATCCGCACGCAGGCCCAGTTCCACGCGGAGTTCCTCCCGGTCCAAGGCTGACGCATCCCTCCGGATGCCAGCGGCTTGCACACAATCTGCACTTTTCTACACTTTTCTGTAGACGGTGCAGGTGTCTTGGTGTTCACTGTCCACGTCAACAACGACAACAACGAAACAAAGCCTACGATGAACACCATTCCCGAGATTCTTGCCGCCATGTCTACGCTCGGAACTGAGCGCGAATGCAGCGATGCGTTGTTGTCCGCACATAAACTGTTCAAAAGGCACGCTCGCAATAGCCGCAAAAACACCGACGACAAGTCGGCTTATGAGGCTGGCAAGCCGCTGATGGAAAAGATCGGCGTCGCCTACGTTTTGCGCTGCCGCGAACTCCGGAACGCCTGACCGGATCCCGCGTCATCCGCTGGGTGGCGCGTGGTCGGGGCAGAAACAAGAAACAAGCCTACGATGAAAAAGACGATCAACACCATTGAGCAGGCCAGCAAGATCACCCAACGGGAAATTGTGCGGGATCACGCAGGATTCTGTGCCATCTGGTGGAAGACTCCAACGCACGACATGAGAATCCAGAAGCTGCTCAACGAAGATCGGCTTCTGGTCCTTGGTGAAGTGCGTCCAACCGGGATCTGTGGTCGCAGCCGTCCCCGTATGATTTGGGTCGAAGACCCTTCAGAGAGTTACCTAAAGACACTTCGCCCAAAATTGGAAACACCATGACCGCCATCCTCCTAACCCTCGCCGGCCTAGTCGGCACCATGCTGGCCTCCATGGCCTGCCTCATCTTCCATTGCTGGGAGCTGGGCACCGAAGCCAACCGCATCGCCAACAACATCCGGAACGAAAGGAAAGAGAAGTGAGCGAAAGCCAAAATCGAACGCAGAAGATTGTTGATATAGCCAACTATCACCATTGCTGCACCCACAGCTTGGCTCAAGTGGTAGCTGGCACAGTCGCCGAGCGCGTGAAGTTTATGAACACACTGCACGACATCATTGCCCGAAGACCGTCCACTCCTCGCAACAAGGTTGGCGCACCGATGATCACCGACTTCGACAAGTTGGCAGCGAGCCCGCTGGAGATTGCAGAAGCAGTGCTGGTCACGCTTGGGACTATTCAGCCGGTGAAGGAGAACAAGCCATGACCCCCACCTGCCCGTTCTGCGGGGCTGCGCCAATAGACACTTGGATCCGACGAATCCGGTGGTTCGAGTGTGGAACGATGGTCGGCCCGGACAACAACCGCCACGACCAGACACACCCATGCGTCAAGGCCGAGGTCGCCCGGCTCACGAAGGAGCGCGACGAGGCCCGCGCCGAGGTCGCCCGACTCAAAGCCGGCGGATGCGCCCGAGACCAGCGCACGACCCAATTCTGCGCCGAGGCGGTCGCGTTGCAGGAGCGGGTGAAGCGGTTGGAGGAGGCCGGCGACGCAATGGCCGCGGACGACGCGACCATGGCCGATGTGGTTGAGGCTTGGGAAGCCGCCAAGGAGGCCAAGCCGTGAGCATCACCAACCTCATCGCCGCCCTCATCTGCGCCATTGCGGGCCTGTTCATCTACATCGGATACCTGATGGCTGACAACTGGTGGCACAGGCTGCCCAGGACCACCAGGAACCTCTGGGGCCCCATCGCCGATACCGTCGGCGTGGCCGTGGTCATCATCATCATCATAGCTGTGATCGTGTTCCTGTGAACACGTAGTGAGTCAACTCAGGAAGAAAGGAATATAGACATGACACCGAGAGAATACGCAAAGGCCAATCGCCACATCGGCGAGGCTTGGGAGGATGGGAAGACGATTGAGTTCAAGATTGTCGGTCGCGATAGCTGGGATGTGTGGCATTTAAAAGAGCGCCCATGCTTTGATGCAACCGACTGGCAATGGCGCATCAAGCCCGAGCCGCCGCAGCCGAAGTATAGGGTGTGGGAACCGCATGAAGTTCCGGTGGGTGCTGTTATGCGGCCTCGTAATGAAAGAGATCATCGTTGGATTATCTCAGGATGCTCACGCAACAGCGGAACACTCGCCTTTGGGCAGGCCGGTGAGCGTACCCTCAACGAATTCCTGACGCGTGACTACGAATACAAGTGGCCTCACGAACCCGAAACCGCGTGGCGCCCTTGCGGCGTGGAGGTGAAGGAATGAACTCTGAAAGAATCCTTAAAGTTCTTATCTGGATTGGCAGCATCTTGTTGGCTGCACACCTGTTGGCGTGGTCTTACGTCAGTGGTACAAAAGCAATACACCGCGAAGCCATCGCCCGTGGCCACGCTGAATGGGTGGCGGACAAGGAAGGCAACGTGGAATTCAAGTGGAAGGAGAAGCAATGACCGACCAGGAGATCAACGAGGCGATTGCGCTGCATCTGGGTTGGCTTCGTCCGGAGCATCCGGATTGCATGAAGCACAAGATTGGATGGTCGATGCCTGAAAAGTGGTGGATGGACCCCAAGACCGTTCTTAGGTTTGGTCACGACATCCCAAACTACAGCACCGACCTCAACGCGATGCATGGGGTGGAGAAGACCTTAGACCCACTAGGCAAGGATGGCGCGTATGAGTACTGGCTGATGACTGTGTGCCACATACCGGAACGCGAATCAGCAAAAGGTCGCTACTTCTATCGCGCCACCGCCCGTCAACGCGCCGAAGCGTTCCTGCGAACCATCGGCAAGTGGAAGGAGGCGGAATGAGCGACGCGCCTAAGACGGATGACGCTACGTGGCATACGTGGCACACGCGTACACCGGGCGATCCAATCGGGGCCGATGTGGTCTACGCCAGTTTCGCGGCTGGATTGGAACGCGAACTCGCCGCCGCCCTCGCCCGCATCAAGCGGCTGGAGAAGGCGGGTGATGCGATGGCCGAATACATTGCATCTGGTCCCGATGTCCAAAAGTGGACCCAAGCCAAGGAGGCGCGATGACACAAAAACAGATCGAAGCAAGGCAACGTCTGAATCAGATGTTTGGAAGTGCAAAAAAAATCAAGGAAGCCAAAAAGCAATACAGTAAGCGAAAGAACACTGAATATAAACGAAACCGCTATCGTGAGGTCCATGGCATACCACTTAACGCACCAGTGATGACCAGAGCCGAAGCCATAGCCAAAGCCAGAAATGCGCGGTGGAAAAAGAAGGAGGCCCAGCCATGAGCGCCCTCTCCCTCATCCGCAAGATCGAGTTCATGTTGGAGGACGACACCATCGAGAAGGAGACCCGGCAACTGCTGGAGGCCGCCATCGAGGACACCCGCAACAAGGGCATCGAGGAAGACATCAAATCCGGCTGGTACTCGATTCCAGAAATCTGTAGAAGGTGGGCGGTCGGGCCGGTGAAGGTCACCGCCATGAAGAAGCGGCTCAAGAAGAAGACACCATGAAGAAGAAGACCCTACTCATCTCCCAGGACCTGCACACCAGGCTCAAGGAGCATTGCAAGACCCGCGGCCTCAAGGTCCAGGTCGTCGCCGACGAAGCCATTGCCGCCTACCTGGGCAGGAAGAAGAAGGACTGACCATGATACTCGCCATCGACCCAGGAGCCAACGGCGGCATCGCCTACAACCTCAACGGCGTGATCACCGCGCTGCCCATGCCCGACACCGAGGGCGACATCCGCGACCTCATCATGCCCCTGCTCGTCTACGGGCCCGAGGTCTGGATCGAGCAGGTCGGCGGATTCGTCAAGGGATCACCGGCACCGGGATCGGCCATGTTCAACTTCGGCAGGAACGTCGGCTTCCTCCACGGGCTGCTGGCCGCCGGCAAGGCACGTGTCCGCGTGGTCACACCGCAGAAGTGGCAGAAGGAACTCAGCCTCGGCGAAAAGAAGAGCCACAAGGGCAACGGCTGGAAGAACCATCTCAAGGAACGCGCCCAGCAGCTGTACCCGGACCTCAAGGTCACCCTCAAGACCGCGGACGCCCTGTTGATCCTGGAGCACGCAAGGAGGCAGAAGTGAACAAGGTCAAGCATTGCCCCACCTGCACCGGGCGCGGGCGCATCTACGAGTCCGACTACGACAGCGCCGGGCGCTACGTGCGGTACTACCGATGCCAGTCCGGCCACCAGTGGAAGACCGCCGAGGACGGGTTCACGGCAAGGACGCCGCATCAGGTGGCGAAGACCACAAAGGTCGAGGACACGGCACGCATGAGCCTGCTGGTCGAAGACCTTGAGCGCCTGCTCACAAGCATCTCCATCGAGGCCACCATCCAAGGGTCTCGGGCCAACATCGCCAGATGGGCCGAAAGGGGAATCAAAACCATCAGGAAGACACGTAAGACACCATGAATACCACACCATCACTCATGTCCCGGATCCTCAACTGGATCACCGGGGACCAACGCAACCAGCAGCCCACGCGCAAGCGCATGTTCACACCGGAAGAGGTGCTCGACATCCGCACCCGACGCGCCAACGGAGCGAAAGTCAAGGATCTCGCCAAGATGATGGGCGCAAGCCAGTACACCATCTCGACGATGTGCTGCGGCCTCGACTACGTCGAATGCCCTGGGCCGGTGAAACACAAGAAGCACCGGACTCTCACCGAAGAGGACAAGCGCACCATCGTCGCACTGCACGGCCAAGGACTCTCGGTCTATGACATCGGTCGCAGGCTGGACCGTCATCCATCGGTCGTCAGCCGCGTCCTACGGTGGGTCAACATCCCCGGCGACAAGACCACCAAGACACCATGATCACCGAAGCCATCATCCCGGCCATCCTGGCCCTCACCTTCGCGTTCTGCTCGGGCGTCAGCATGAGCACCGCCATCCACTACCAGGTGCAGCTGGGCTCCTACCCGAAGCCCATCCTGACCCGGTGCATCCTCGAGGCCGCCGCAGCCGTGGTCTCCATCGCCGGCGTCATCGTGCTCCTCTCCAAGCCATGAGCCACGACGGCGACGACGACTGGGACCGCCCGCGGCCCACACGCAGGTACAGCTGCTCCGACCGCACCTGCGGTGCCGAGGACTGCCGGACCTGCCACCCACTTTCCCCTGTCGACGTCGACGGGGATCAGCAAGACAACGACAACGACAACACGTAAGGACCAAGACACATGATCGTCAGCAGCAGCAGCAACAAGGAGTTCGCACCGTGCCCCGAGTTCATCGGACGCGCCGTGTGCGTCGACATCACCGAGCCCAAGAGCTACGAGACCCAGTACGGCACCAAGGAGAAGTTCAAGATCGTCTTCGAGATCGACTTGCAGGACGACTCCCGCAACCCCAAGCAGCCGTGGGTCGTGTTCTCGATGCCCATGGCCGCCTCCCTGCATGAGAAGTCCGCCCTCTACAAGTTCCTCAAGGACTGGTTCGGGCGCCCCCTCAACACCGCGGAGACCAAGGGACTTGACCTGGAGACCCTCATCGGCAAGCCGGCGCAGATCGTCATCGGACATGAGCCCAGTTCCGACGGCACCAAGACCTACGCCAACATCAAGCTGATCCAGCCGCACAAGACGGGCGAGCCGCTCAAGCCCTCGGGCCTGTTCGTCCGCCTCAAGGATCGCCCGCCGCGGGAAGGCCAGCCCGACAGCACCTACCGCCGCGCACCGCAGGGCCAGCCCGCAGCAGCCGAGGAGAACGTCGAGCCGTCCCGCGTCAAGGTCCACGTCGGTCGCAACAAGGGCATCGAACTCCGGGAACTCACCCAGGAAGCCATCGGCGCCCTCATCGAGGGTTGGCTCCCCACCGCCAAGGCCAACCCCAAGCCCACCGCGGACGACAGGCGCCTCATCGCCGCCCTCCAGTGGTTCGCCGACCGCGAGAAGCAGGCCGAGGTCGCCGCCATCCAGACCGAGCAGGACGACCTGCCCTACTGACCATGGACGCCAAGACCATCATAGAGGAACGCCGCCAGAGGTCCGAGGCAAGGAAGCTGCGGAACATGCAGCTGGTCACCCTCCGCGGCGAAGGCAAGAGCCTGCAGGAGGTCGCCGATATCCTCGGCATGACCAAGCAGCGGGTGTCGCAGATCGAGGCATCCCAGAAGGCCAAGCAGGAAGCCTGCACCTCCTACGGGTTCCAGTTCAGCGCACGCACCGCCAAGACCCTTGAGCGTCTCGGCGTGCGCGACCGGGAGCACGCCCGGAAGCTGTACCTGGAAGGCTTCCTCAAGGCCGGCACCAACCTCATCGGCACCAAGACCGAGGCCGAGATCCGGCACTGGGTCTGCGGCACAGACACCTGCCCGCACTGCGGGAAGGCCCTGTGAAGTAGGGCACACCAACCGGGGCGGGCGCATCCGGTTCACACAACACGCCCACCACCATCACCATCACTCTCTCCACCATGCACATCGTATTCGACATCGAGACCGCACCGCTCCCCGCAGACCAGATCGTCATCCCGCCGTTCGATCCGGCCAACGTCAAGATCGGCAACCTCCGCGACCCGGACAAGATCGCCGACAAGATCCGCCAGGCCGAGGAGGAGCACGCCTCCAACTACCTCCGGAACGCCGCTTTGGATCCGCTCACGGGTCGCATCGTCTGCATCGGGGTCGCCGTCGGTCAGGCCGACCCATTCCTGTTCTCCGGCGACGAACGCACCATGCTCGGCGCCTTCTGGGACAGCCTCTGCCAGAGCGAACGCGCCCCCCTCATCCTCGGGTTCAACAGCAAGCAGTTCGACCTGCCGTTCCTCATCCGCCGGTCGTGGAAGCACCGGGTCGCCGTCCCAGGCTGGATCCGGCGCGGTCGCTACTGGTCGGACTCCATCGTGGATCTCCGCGAGGTCTGGCAGCTGGGCGATTCCCGCGCCCACGGCAGCCTCGCCGCCATCTGCCGCCACCTCGGCCTCGGCGAGAAGTCCGGAAGCGGGGCGGACTTCGGCACCCTCTGGGAGACCGACAACGCCGCGGCACGCGAGTACTGCCTCCAGGACGTCCGCCTCACCCGCGACGTCGCCCGCATCCTTCTGGCCCTCGACAACTACTAGGCATGATCCACAAGGCAATACCCAAGGTGTTCAGTGGTCTGACACCGTCATACCTCGCACCAGACACCGACGACGACTTCGACCCGACCCCGGAGGACCGCTTCCTCGCCTGGGGCTCCACCCGCGGCAACGTCTTCCTCACCGGGCAGGCCGGCACCGGGAAGTCCACGCTCCTCCGGAAGCTGCTCGCCACCCCGGAGATGCGCTCCAAGACCGTCGCCATCTGCGCCCCCACAGGCATCGCTGCACTCAACATCGGCGGCACCACGGTCCACCGGTGGTCCGGCATGATGCTCGGGCCCGCCGAAGGACAGGACCACAACACGTTCGCCGAGGAACTGGAGCGTGAACCGTGGACCAAGCACGCCATCCGGCGCGTCGAGGCCACCGACGTCCTCGTCATCGACGAGATCAGCATGATGGCAGGGAGCCAGCTGGACTTCCTCGACTTCTGGCTGCGCCGGTGCCGCAAGGACTCCACACCCTTCGGCGGCCTGCAGGTCATCTTCCTCGGCGACTTCCTCCAGCTGCCCCCGGTGCGGACGGACATTAGCAGGCCTTATGACTGGGCCTTCAACGCCCGGTCGTGGGCCGAGGCCGACCTCAAGGCCATCAGCCTGGAGAAGGTCCACCGGCAGTCGGACCCGGCCTTCATCGAGGCCCTCGGCGCCTTCCGGACAGGCAAGATGAGGCGGCAGGACGCCGACCTCCTGCGCTCAAGGGTGTCCATGTTCCCGCGGGCTGAGATCACCCGGCTGATGACCCACAACACCCAAGTCGACAAGTGGAACGCCTACCGGCTCGACGGGATCGCAGGCGAGCAGAAGGTCTACACCGCCGAGGCCACCGGAGATCCCAAGAACATGGAGTTCTGCCTGCGGAACATGCCCAGCCCGAAGGAACTGGTGCTCAAGCACGGCTGTGCGGTCATCTTCACACGCAACGATCCCGAGGCCGGCTTCGTCAACGGACAGATCGGCACCGTGGTCAACCTCGGCAACGACAGCATCCGCGTGCTCACACAGCAGGGCCAACACGTCGACGTCGAGATGGCCAAGTGGGAGTTCGACAGCATGAAGGTCCGCATCAGCCAGTTCCCGTTGCGGTTGGCCTACGCCATGACCATCCACCGCGCACAGGGGCTCACACTGGACGCCGCACGCATCGACATCCGGGCAGCACGCGAGCCGGGACAGGCCTACGTCGCCGTGTCCAGGGTGCGGACACTCGCCGGCATCCACCTCACCGAATGGCCCAAGGGCTGGTTCGTATCCGAAGAGGCCCTCGCATTCCACGCACGCTAACACCATCACCGACATGACATGGATTCTACCAAAGCAACTACACACATCGGCCTTTGCGCTGGATACGGCGGCATTGAGCTTGGACTCCACCGAGTCATCCCAAATCTGCGCTCAGTCGCTCTTTGTGAGATCGAAGGTTTTGCCATCGCGAACCTGGTCGCAAAAATGGAAGCGGGACTCATGGACCCAGCACCTATCTGGCCGAATCTTAAAACCTTCCCTTGGCGAGCATTTCGCGACCGTGTGGACATCCTCACTGGCGGATATCCTTGCCAACCCTTCAGCGCAGCAGGGAAGCGGGCAGGAAAGGACGACCCCCGCCACCTCTGGCCTTGGATCGCAGATGGCATTCGACTTCTCCGACCCCGACTCTGCTTCTTCGAGAACGTCGAAGGACATATCAGCCTGGGGCTGCGCGACGTCATCGAAGACTTGGGACGACTGGGTTACGGAACGACGTGGGGCATATTCTCAGCGGCTGAAGTCGGCGCACCGCACCAGCGAAAGCGCGTCTTCATCCTGGCCCACCGCAACGACGAGGGATTTCAAGGGCGCCTATCGGCCAGAATCCATGATCAGGGCGGATGGAAAGGACCGTTCCATGGCATCACTGGATCAGGCGGTCATCACCGTCCAGAACTGGCCGACACCAGCGACAGCGGACGGCGGGAAGATCGGAAACCGACCCAACTTCGGACAGGTGTGCCTGTCGAACCATCCATCCATTGTTGGACTCCCGGATCGGGACAAGCTCAAGAAATCTGGCCCAGCCGCCCCGGACAACCCCAGTACGGATGGGAGCCGCCAAGGGTCGTCGGATCAGACGGCACAGACTTCCTCCGCAGGATTGGCTGGGTGGCAGACGCCAACCGTCTCGACCAGAGCGCATCAGCAGAAGGACGGCAGCATGATCCCGAAGCTGGACACGCAGGTGAAGCAGTGGCCGACGCCCAGCGGGGCCGTGGTGAACGACGGGGAAACGCTGGAGAGTTGGGAGGCGAGGAAGGCGAGAAACATAGCAAAACACCACAACGGGAATGGCATGGGGACACCGCTGACGATTGCGGTACAGCAGCAGAAACAGTGTGCGACGGACAAGCAGTGGGCGACACCAGTGACCGCAGACTCCACCGGATTCCCGAGGGATATGGACAAACGACTGAAGGACGACCGTCAGACCAGGGATCCAGAGAAGCACGGGAATTACAAAATGGACCTCAAGGATCAAGTGGGTGCGACGGACAAGCAATGGGCGACACCGAGGGCCGAGATGGACTCGGGAGCCCACAACGGGAAGCCGGACACGCTGCACAGTCAGATGAAGGTGGCGATGATGGGAAAGCTGAACCCCCGCTGGGTGGAGACACTGATGGGACTTCCGGTGGGCTGGACTATGCCGAGTTGTGCGTCTCCTGTGACAATCGCACCGACGAACTGCGCCTCCTCGGAAACGGGGTCGTCCCGGCCACCGCAGAACGCGCCTTCCGCGTCCTGATGGAGGAGTTAAGAAACTTCCCTCTTGACGAACCATCCCCTATTACCCAACAGTCCAACCTGCTATGAGCAACCAGGAGAACGAAAAGAAAGCCCGCAAGCAGATCGCCGACGCACAGCGTCAGTTGATCGAAGCCTCTCGCATCCTCAACGACCACGCCGCCACGGTATTCCTGAAGAAGGCCATCCAGTCCGCTGACGAGGCGTTGGAGTGGCTGGAGACCAAGGAACCCAGCGAGGCGTGAGATGACCAACCTGATCGCCGCAATGATCATGGTGGAGTCGTCCGGGAACAACCTTGCTCGTGGGGATGGCGGGAGATCCCTGGGACCCCTCCAGATCACCCGAGATGCTGTGCGCGACGTCAACCGGGTCTACGGGACCCAGTACCGCTGGAAGCAGATGACCAACCGTGCGACGGCGGTGGACGTGTGCATCAAGTACGTCCGGATCTACCGGGAGAACCCGACGCCGGAAGAGTTCGTTAGAATCCACAATGGCGGGCCGTCTGGACCACGCAAGCAGTCCACGATAGCCCACTGGAACAAAGTGAAGAAGGAGATGAAATGAAGATGAAGTCGTTTATTGGAGCCTGTGCGCTCCTGTTGGTTGGATGTGCGCGTGATCCGATTCCGGTAGCGCAAACCACTGCACCAAAACCGCCGCCCAGATACACATCTGTTTTTGCTGGGACCA
>Ga0315906_10006517_pt1 | contig 14420 bp, 8 predicted proteins | sample LakEriMetagenome_4_FD_203526 | JGI IMG/M metagenome (GOLD analysis project Ga0315906, IMG submission 203526) | Freshwater fungal communities from buoy surface, Lake Erie, Ohio, United States - Buoy 2 MA122 | ecosystem: Environmental > Aquatic > Freshwater > Lake > Lake biofilm | place: USA: Lake...
TTGCAGACTTAAAATGATTTAGTTTTGGAGCAATATTTGCCATATACCAATCAACAGCTTGTTCTTTTGAAGGATTAATACCTAGTGCAGGATTTCCATAATTTGTTAATCCTGTTCCATATTCACTTCCTTTAGTAAACTCAAAATCCATCATTTTACCAGCTTGATGTCTTAAGCTATCTAATGATGATACAGCGCGACCTTTTTGAGCCATAGGGTATTCTGTAACATTACTCCCTGGAAAAGTATAATCCATATTAGGTAACATCATTTGTGAGTTACCTAAGTTGTCTACTCCATACACAGGATAAGGAACACCCTGCATGGTTATATCACCTGATGGAATCTTAGTTACTTGACCTGGATATTTCCACTGACCCATAGGATCATATATCACATCTTTTGGTTTGCTAACAGATCTACTGGCTTTAGCAGATTTGTAATCTTTAGAGAATTGATTAGTATTACCCATTACTGTTACCTTGGAGAGTAAAGTTCTTTATTATTTGTCAGAATCACAAGCATTTTATATGGATTACTACCTGTTGGATATAGGTTAGTATCATTAGCTGGATCCTTTCTTAACCATACTGTATTTGTATAGTGTCTGAATTTTTTAAGTTGAAACACATCTTTGGCATAATTTAAATTAGCTGTGTTCAAAGTTCTATCATATCCATTAGCTGCAGTATTCCATATCATTCTTTGAGCAGAAGGATTATTCTCACCTCTATCATCTGTGATATCCCAGAACTGATTAAACCTATACTTGTTTTCTTCTTTAGAGAATAGTATGTCAATCACGTTGGCACCTATAATTGGATAGTTCAGTAGTTTAGATAAATCATTTTTAGGATCAAGATTAAGTCTTAAGTATCCTGAAACCTGCTCAGTATTATAGATTACTACTTTATCAAAGTTAAAGTCAAGTACATGGAATCTATCAAATGCATTGTTATTATACTTATAACATTCCAACTGATACTCAACACTTCTAAGAGTAGTTATGGTTTGAATTGTATTAACTACATACTCTACTTCAAATGGATAGTTTATGCCATAGTAGTTGTTATAACTTTGGAATGCCGTATTATGTACCCATATTGAGTTATCCTTTGTAGATAGGAATGTGTTCTTTCCTGGCATTACTAAATCAGGATGCCAATCATGATAACTTATCCAAGAACCAACCTTAGGGTCATAACTAATAGTCCAAGATGCATCATCAAAGTATTCTTTCCATATTGGAATACCAGTCTTTTTATTAACTATTGTGTTGTCTCCAAGATAGATTGTAACTGAGAATATGTTATTTAAGAATATATCAAACTTATTTTCACTTACATACTTAACAGATATTGATGGTGGTAAGTCAGTTTTTAATGAGTAATCTTTCTTAGTAAAGTAGATTAAGCCATTTTGATTATCATAGATGGTTTGAGTGCCAACACCAAACACAGGATTGTCTATTAATGCAAAGTTTGGAAACTGATCAACAAGCTTAAATGGTAAGTAGAGAGTAAGCCACCACTTGATGTCATTCATTGATAGTTCATTCAACCCATTTGTATATGAGAATATCTTGCCTTGGTTTTGACTAATCCAGTATATACCCAAAGGAGTATTGATTACACTAAGCCTGTCTTGACAAGATGCATACTCATATGGAGCATCAGCATTAACTATGTTTTGAAGAGGTTGTGCAAACAATCCTCCATCACCAATAACAAGTTTTGTTCCTAATCCTGTTTCAAGAGTATCTGTACCCTGGAACATAACTGGACTAGAAGCATCAAAGAATATTATAGCACCTGACTTGTTTACTGGCTTTATGCAAGTAACCCTATTTTCAAAATCCTTATAGTTGTTAGCTAAGAAAATAGACCAGTTATCTCTTAAGCTTTCATACTGATTTGGTAATGAGTATATAATCTTGTTGGGTGAATACACAAAACAAGTTTCAGCCAAATATGGATTGTAGTTTATTTTTTGTGCACTTGCCCAAGATGTATAGTTTAAGAACAACTTAGAATAACTAAGACTAAAGTCATACTTATAATAGTTAGTTGCTTTAATTATACCAGTATCAAATAAAGCTTTAGTATCATCATATCTCCAAGGATCATAATGTCTTTCAGTTTCTAATTCACCCCAGTCACGTAGATCAAGATTTATTTCTGATTCTGTGTAGAAATCTAATACACCTGAGTTAAATAAATAGAAATATGAATAAGCAATATATGGTCTATAGAAGTCAATAGTTAAACTAAGTATTCCTTTAACACCCCTATCTAAATTATGAAAATCACTTGGTAAAATTAAATTAGCTCCAATTCCAAGAGTTGTTATCCAATTAGAAAAAGAACTCATAAAGTCAGTGGTCTTAAACCCATCAAAGTTTGCCCAATATATTGGGTATGGGATCATTTGATTTTTAGTATAATCAAACTGAGCTCCATCAGGTTCACCATATAACCAATTATAGAAATAGAAGAAAGTGTTCTTTTCTGTGTATCTGCCTACATAAGTATCCCCGCCAAAGAGTGTTCCAGATTTTAATGGTGTATTCCCTCTAGTTTTATTTACAGTAATTGTACATGTAGATACAGGTACTTGATTAATTCCTGTTATTTGGCCATATTGATTTCTAAGTCTTTGTTTTAAAGATGCATAGTGTGAGCTACCTGTATTTGGAAGAGGTAAAAATCCATTAGGATCTTTTTGATAAAATGCACCAATAAATTGAGCAAGATCAAAAGAAGGTGTAAATCCTTGACCAAAAGTTAATTTGGTAGGATTTTTAACAATCTGCGTTGTGAATTGTGAAAAATTTGCAAACTCAGGTTCATACAAGGCATCAACATCTGTTGCCTTTATACGAGATACATCTTTAAATCTTGGTGGACTAAAGCTTACAGGAGTTGATAATACTACAGCTTTTGACCTATATAAATTATTGATTCTATAGTTAGTAGAGAAATTGGTAATGTCAGGTCCTACATATGATATGTCTACTATATCTCTTCTTTGATTACCAATTACAGGTGGGGTATAAGTATCATATAAACAATGGCTATGATATCTAAGTGCATAATCCTGATAGGGTAGTGCAGCCCTGATTAGATTTAATATAGTATCTGTACCTTGTGTAAAGTAATTTATCCAAAGAGGAAACTTGTTAATAAGCTTTAAACCTGTAGGAATATTATCTAAGGCACCATCTTCTTTAATAACATCAATACCACCTGATCCCATTGCAGGATGATCTTTTGACTCTTGTATATTATCATCTACAAAAGTGACAACGCGATCAGTTTCAGATTTTGGTGCATCTAAAGGATTAAGAGTCTGTGTAATATCAGTAATTAAATTTGTTGGTCTATTATCATTATATCCAGTAGAAGTTAAATTTGAAAAGAATTTAAGAAATATAAGTGCAGCTGGATCTGCAGATGATGTACCTTTTATATATTGTCTATCTACATATGTAGGGGATGTCTGTACAAGATCATATTGATTTCCATCATAGTATATTTGACTATAACCTTGAGTATATCCTGTTGTATCTACATCTCCTGTAATAGTATGATCTTGAAATGTATAAAATGAACCTGGAAAGTATACATATGGACTATATGTGGTATATATATCAGCCATATCAAAATCTAAATTATAATTATTATTTAGATCATAGTCATTTTTATTATCTGTTTTTCTAGCAAGATTCTCTTCTGAGAAACCAGGAGTCTTTGGTGATATATAATTAATGCTTCTTTTACCACTGGCAGCAACAACAGCTATTCCAATACCTGCAATTGCAGACATAACAAAAGCTGTGTTTGAAATAAGTTTTTCCTGAGGATGCTTTTCAGAATATTCAAACTTACCTGTAATACCTCCTCTAAACTCACCATGAAGTTTTACTTCTTTAGGAGATAGGAATGGTTCAGTGAAGTTTGTATCTGGGCTATGAAAGCTTATTACTTTTTCTTCAAATTGATTTAATAGATTAACATGTGGATCCCCTTGAGAATCATCATCATTACCTTGTAGTGGAGTTGCTGGAACACTGGATAAAAATTTGTCAGGTCCTAAATCATTATATGGATAATTAATAAAAAGATTTGTTTTTGTTGACCCAGCAATACTTGTACCTACACTAGAAGGTATGTTATATTTTCTTAAATTTTTAATAAGACCTTTAGCTAAAATGGTTTTGTTGCCATTTCTAGTACCTCTAAGTATTTCATATCCTACTATACCAGGTATTGGATTACCATTTAAATCTATAGGAAGTTTAATGTTATCAAATGCTACACCTAATATGTTAATATACCTTTGATTAGATATTACTTGTGAATACTCAAGCTGAGTAATGGCAACGGGGCTCCAAGACTTGTTTCTGTCATGAATATATAAATCAGGAAACTTATGATGCCTTATTTGTTTACCGCATAAATCCAGATCTGTTAATACAGCAGATGGATTAAAATTAGAATAAGGGTTTACTGTTGTATTAAAAGCTGGTCCTAATGGATTATTTACAGAGTTCCACACCTCAGGTTTAGTATCTGGGTATTTTTCTGTTGATTCCCAGTAGCCCATGAGTCCTTCAGCTATTACAACTCCACCATCAGGTAATGGTATATTTAAAGGATTTTCAAATGTAGCTGTATTTTGTACTGCCCACCTATTGGCAAATCCACCACTTACTTCAACTGGTAAAGCATCATTAGCTGTATACTGAGGTAATTGTGTATCCTCATTAGCAAATATTGATCTGCCAGGAATGTGATATGAAGATGATTTATCTCCTGTATCATATACCCATCTTATAAAGAATGCATAAACCTCGTCTCTAAGATAGTTTGTCTTATTACCGCCTTTTCTATAGTAATCATGAGGGTATCTGATAGATTGCCATTTAGTAACAATTTGATTAGCTAGAGGTTGGTAGTTAAAGTTTAATTTTGAAGTAGGACCAGTTCTAACCAAGTATGAACCAATTGTATATGTTGCATCTGTTTTTTCAATAACAGGTGTCATAACAGGAATCTGTTCAATTGGAATAGTTGGCCAAGTATTATCTATTGTATCAAAGCTTAATCTTTTTTGACGTGTACTATATACACCTGCATACCTTGCTACAGTTTGTTGATTTACAATTGAAATAAGTGCAACTTGTATTTCATCAAATCTTGTATCAAGATCATTTAATATAACATCAAGAGAACATGAAGCATTATTATGTTCAAATAAAGATTGTACATTAGATATATACCAATCACTTACTTTTAATCCATCTACAGCGTAAGCAATTGCCACCATGTATGAACCATTAAGCAAAGTTCCTTGACCAAAACCATTTTGTACTTCTACACAAGGAGTATCAATAAATGTAGCTAACCTAAGTTTATCACAATCAAGTACATTTTTATTAGTACATGTAACACAACCTACAGGATAATTTGCACTGCCTGGTGCATTTCCATTAGAGTCAATGCAATCTTGTTGCCAAGGTATTGGACTATTAGGATTTAGATAACTATTATCAGATACTGGATCAATGGTAAATGTTAAAAACCTTGTTGGATTTAATCCATCATCCCAATATACTCTATGCGTACAAGTAACAACAGGTCTAGATACACCTTTAATTAGATTGGCAAATGAAAAGTTAAGACATGGATCATTGACAATAGTTTCATATTTACACAATGATTCAGTAAATACACCTATTTCATGACATGTACCATTAGTAGAAAATATTACCCAAGTGTCTGCAATAACATGGACTGTTCCAATAATTTTTGGATCAAGAGTATTGCTGCAGTTTGCATACTTTATTGTAATACATAATGTATTTGAAGGCTCATTACCTAATTTACCTAGGTCACCTGTAATAGAATTGTTTATGGCATTTCTAGCATGGGTCCAGGAATTATCAGGTAAGTGAAAATCATTTACATCCTCATTAAGTTCTTTATCAAACCTACGAGTTCCTATTTGACTAGTATTCTGTGCCATTATCTGATTATTTTATCACCATAAAGATCATTAGGATTTCTATCCCACTGCCACCAAGGATATGATTTAAACATATCATAGTACTTGGCATACTGAGCCCTTCTATTTGTTGTCCATACTCTTTTCATCTCAGCAAAGTTTGGAGTATTGACAATAGTAAGTGCATAGTTTCTTGCAGCTCTCAATCTTGCTTCTACCAACTGAATCTTCTGACCTACATTCTTATCATTAAACATAAGGTTTTCAAGTATACGTTGTTTAAGTGCATACTCATAGTATTCATTGATCATATCATGATCTGGTACTAGAAGATTGCCATCATCATCTTCCATATCACCTTGATAGTTAATATATACTTTACCTGTTGTAAAGCTTGTATACAAAAAGCCATTCTTTATCCAGGCTGAGTTAACAGTATTAAGATATAGGTTAGGGCAACCGCAGTCAATCATCTCAGGATTCTCAAGAATCTTGATAGGCATAAGACGCTTATATGTATTGGTTCTAGTATTTATTCTTTGTACCAACTCATAGCATTCATCTTTACAGTTAATGAATACCCTAGGTTTCCTACAGTAATCTCCATAAGGTACTAAAGGATTGTATTCTTGGGTAGAGCAGGCCGTGGACATTGCAATACAATTGCAAGGCTCAAAGTTGCACTTATTACAATTTACTGTAGGGGGTGTGCAAGGACTAATCTCTGAGGGTGTTTCTTTATATGGAGCAACTAGCTTTTCCTCAATCCAAGTACCTTGTGGCATTGGCTGCTCTACAGTAACCTCGTCACATATAAGAGCAAAATTTAAAGTATAAAAATCATCAGGTAACCTTACTCTTCCTTTCTCTACTTCAAGCAATGCTTCCTTAGTCATCATGATTCTTAGACCAAGATCATAATTAACTTTTTTAGCAACTTTAATTAATTGCTGTGGCTCAATTTGATTCTGTAATGCTGTATTAGAAAAATCTACCAATACATCATTTAGTAATTCATCAAATGTCCTGTACTTAAGTGTATAGTTATATGACATTATATTAAGATCTTAGTGGACTTATTTTGTTATCAGCATCAAGAACAGGTATAGTGTGCAACATGCTGATTTCTTTAATTGTTAATTGCTCAATTTCTGCAATGAGATAGTCAGGTATACCAAGTGGTTTATCTTGTTTTGGTTCACACTCATCACCATTATCACATATATAACTTGTTATATCACCATCCCATATAGCATCAATTCTTACTGCTTCCCAAGAAACATTAGGCAAATAGAGATAGTCATTCATATACCAGTAATACTTTTTAGTATTATACTTAAAAGTAGTTGATTTAGACATTGCTACATATATACTTGGCTGAGTCAAATAACATAGTTGACTACCATCAATTGAGGAAACTGATTTAATAAGAGGACCAGAAATACCCTGTCTGATTACTGGAATCTTATTCTTAGTCCTCATTATTGTACAGTTAGACTTTACATCATTACAGCAAGCTTCTACTTTGTCTACTTCAATAAGTTCTACACAAGGAAGGGTAACATAAAAACTATTAAAGTTTGTTTGGCTTTGAGCCGTGCTATCCTTTCTTACTACAAAAGTAGAATACTTGTTAATGATACTGAATATGTAACGATCAGTAATAAAAGCATCTTCATTAACTGCTTTTATAATATTCCTTATCCTGGATATAGATTCTCCTATTGTTGTGGGCATAGCTTTAGTTTAAATCAAATTCATTATAATCTTTAGTTAGTTCAGAAACTTCTTTTATATAGTTGTTTCTAAACATTCTTTTTTTATAAAGCTCATTAATGAGCATGTAGGGTTCTACCCTAATGTATTTTTTCCAGTTCTCTGGGTACTCTCTGCCTACTGCTCTAGTAAAGTCTCTCTCACCTTTAAACTGCCATATCTCTCTATCTACCAGTCTATACTTATTATTAAAGTTAGTATAGAAGATCTTAGCCAAATGATTGTCAGAAGCAAAGTTTCTATGAGATACTTGTTGATTGTACTTTAAAGATTTGATGTAGTCAGGGTTATTCTTCTTTGCAGGATTGCATGTTCCTATGAATATGTAACCTATATTTTCAGGCAATTCTACACCATCTCTATACTCAATTACTGTTTCCCATAATTTTTTGTTAAAGCCTACTATTACAGACTTAAGCAATTTATTGGACACATCTTTATACTGAGGGTATTTTTTCTTAAACCTTGTATAGAAAGCTTCATTAAGTAGACTTGTTCTTTTAGGTCTGAACCTTGGAGCGTTTAAATCTGGCTTTCTAATCTTACTTGTCATAATACACCTCTATATAATATACGCATTTTTTTGAAAGTTTAAAAATAAACTTTTAATCTCTTAAAAGCAAAAACCCCCAGATTTCTCTGAGGGCTTTTACCTGTCAGTCACCGTTATACCAACAAACCGTGACATTTTTTGTTATGCAAGTGTGGTCACTCTAATTGAAGCTGTAGCACAACCTGAGTTTGGTATTGCATTTGTTCCTGTAGAAGGAAGTGTGGGTGCAAAAATATAAGCCATGATATTAAGTTTTAAAGATTAGGGACAAGCAGTTATAATTACAAAATCATATGCAGTACCTGCAGTAAGACCTGTTACAACAATAGATGCGGTAAGAGGATTGGTGATGGTAGCAAATAAGCTATAAGTAGAGCCTGTAGCAGGTTTATAGTATACTCCATATTGACCTGCCAATGGATTAGCAGTCCAACTTAATGTAATTGACGTACTGGATGTTGGTGTACCTACAAAGTTTGTTACAATTGAATAACACTTTTCAGTATCTCTACATGAGTTAGGACCAGATGAACCACCAATGGCAAGCTTCTGTATTATATCACAGAGTTTGTCTCCAGTCTGTACTGATCCAACAGGAGGACCAGTATAGATGATACAGCAAGCGTCAAATGTCTCTGAGCAGGGATTTGGAGTTGGACACAGGAAATTATCACAGGGTATCTGTGTTGTTAATCCAGTATCTTGACATCCACAATTTTTATTTCCACAAGCCATTTTATGAGTTATTTAATTAAAGAATAATTGGAGGTAATGTTGTAGTTGTATTGAATGGACATACAGTTGGAGGACATTCAAGACAAGCAGTTGGTACTACTGAAACTCTAATATGGTATTGAGTAGAAGATGTCAGAGTAGTAAATGACCCAGTTACAGGTACAGTAGAGCCTGCAGCTTGAGTTTGTGTCTGAAGCAATGTACCATATGTATTGTCATAGAGTTCTATAGTATATGTGTAGTTGCCAGCAAGACTTGTAAATGAATAATCAATTGCAGTGCTTTCTGCAGTCAATGTTACCTCAGGACAATTTGCTGTACTAATAATTGTATAGGACAAGCAAGATTTACATACTGTTCCAGTGTTTGGATCAGACAAACATGGTTCAATTTCAACTGTAAGATCCAATGCAGTATTTAATGGAGTTGATGCAAGATTAACTGTGAATCCAGCAAAACTATTTAAATATGACTGCAAGTCAAAAGTTACAATACTTGAAGTTCCTGATGTATCACTTATTTTAATTTGAGTTGTACCAGAACACTGAACAAAATTGGTAGGTATGGTACCGTTTACATATATAGTCAAATTAGTTCCATCAAGTACTGCAAGCAATGTAATAGATATACCATCACAACCAGATGGGCAGCAATTAAGTTGAATGTTTCTTACTGCAGTTCTAAGATCACAAATGGTAAGCCACATGTTACCAAAAGCCTCTGCCATGTTACTAACTGAACTTGTCCAACCAGGGATTGAACTCATTGTTATAGAACTGCTTGTAAGAGAAGCATCAGAGTTTAATCCTGCACACTGTTTTGCAACATTTATATATATGTCAACAGGTCCGCCAGTAGCTGATCTTAATTGACAAAATTGAGTTTCTAATGCAGACAATACATCATTCATCTGTGTAGGTACACTAGGTAGCACACAGGTTGGAGTAACTGTAGGAGGAATGTATACTGGAGGAGGTGTATTTTCAAGGATTGTAATCCTGGCAGTATTATCTGCTACAGCAATTTGTATTGTATTAATCTCTACAATAAGCTGACAAACTCTATTTCCTATAGAAGTTACATAGTCTGTTAATTGGGCTTCTGTAACTGTGTCTCCAAAACCGTTTACATATTGAAAACAAGTAGGCAAATTAAGTACACAATCAGGGCATGCTCCTGATGTACTTGTATTTATTCTATTATTAATGTTATTTATTACAGCAGGAATATCACAAAGCTGAGTAATAATCAACTGTATAAGTTCTTTAAAAGTTGCAGGTTCATTGGTTCCAGCAAAACAATCTAAAGCATATGAATCAATATTAAGTATATCAAGTATTTCACATAGCTCAGTTGCTAGCTTATAAATAACATCACTTACTGTGTCTCCCTTACAAAGATTAATACATTTAATATCTGGACCTTGCCAGATTACACAGTTGGATGAGATGTTATTACATCCATTATCATCATAATTCAGTGGCTTCATACTATAATATATTAAATATTAACCTAATTTACAAATATTATTTATTGCAAGAACAACTTGTTTGATATGCTGTTGAGCAATTAGGAGAACAAACTTCACAACAAGGAATATATGTATCCTTCTTATTGGTCAGATCAACAAGTTCTTTCTTGATATCCCATTTTTGAAGGTCCTCAGTGCAGCAAGTTTCTAGTCCATACTTCTTAGAAAGAAGTACTGCATAGACTTGCTCAGCATATTTACAATTTACTTTTTCAGTATATAAAGTATCACAATCTCCACAATCTCTTAATTTACACTGTACACATGTATCTACTGAATGAACTTTGTCTATTGTTAAATCAATTGGTAAATAGGTTAGTCCATCTACATAATCTGCTTCAACAAGTTTAAGACAACCTTTTGCTATCTCAATACCAGTTGGACCATAGATATTTGTAAGTACAACTTCAGTTAAAAAATCTATACCACCTTGAGCAGTTACTTTAGTAGAAGTAACCCCAGAGTAATAAAAATTAAGGGGCTGACCAGTAGAGTTTAAATACTGTTCTCCTGTTTGACAATCTACAAGAGTATAAAACTCATAGAAACATGTCTCTTGACACGTGTTACAGTTACCAAAAAATGCTTTAGGTACAATTACTTGCTGAGAATTAATAGGCAACTGGGTATACTGAACTGTATAACAAAGAGATGCATAGTCATCAGTTTGTAAACATATTACACTAGTTGTAGGCGTAATTGGATAATTATAATTTGAATATGGAACAATGATATTACCCAAACCTGCAATGCAAGGAATTAAAAGAACATTGTTAATTGGAGTTGTACATAATTCTGTACATGATACGCAATCTTCAAATATTTGATTTACATATATAGTGCTTGTAGTAGTAGGTGGAAGTAAGCTTTTGCTTACAGTATAACAAGCATTGCCTTGTGGTCCATTTACAATACATATTACATCCCCAAGATTAACTTCAAGAGTAAGATTCTCAGATGATACAATTATCTCAGGTAACAGTGGATCACATGGTGATAGCCTATATATTTCTGCCATTATTATTATCTATTAACAATTATTATTGCAAGATGAACAACCTGTATCACAGTTATTAGGACACTTAGGTTTGATATAACCAGGTCTTACAGGTCTTTCATTAGTTAACTTAGGTGGTTTTGGAGCAGGAATACATTGCTCACATGCTGTTTGAGTTGCAGTATCTTGGAATGATTGTCCTATCTGAAGAGTTACTTCATCACCCTCACAATTTTTATCATAAGAAACTTTATAGCATTTTGTACCAAATTTAAGTACAATTACTTGTCCAAGATACTGAGTTAATTGTGGATCAATTACATACTCTACATCAGTATCATCTTCACAGTTAGTAAGCTTAAAACAACCTTTACATTCAGCACATTGTTCAAACTCATTATTAACCGTTACATAAGTAAAAGGACCAGTACATACATCAGATTTTTGAACTATATAACAAGTAGCTCCTCCATTAACCTTTATTATTTTAGTAGGATTAATGTATGCACTTAAACTGTCTTGGTCTGAATAAATAAAGTTAGCAGGGTTTTCACAATCTACAAGCTTATAACATGGATTACAATCCCAACATGTTGCAAAAGATTTAAGTATAGTCACTGATACTTCAGTGCCTGTGCATTCTTCTAATACATCTACAAAGTAACATGTTCCTGTATCTCCTAACAATACTACTGTTTGGCCAACATAAAGTGATAAATCTGTATCAGTATATATAATATTGGCAGGATTTCTACAATCTTCTAATACATAACAAGTTTTACAAATTTGGCAATCAGAACATTTTGCTACTGAAGTAGCGGTGTAAAACTCTGTAACCCAATCTAAATATGTAATATTAGGATCAAATCCTGCTAACTCATTAAGAATAAGACAGCCTTCAGCTACTACATCTGTTGCTTCATTTTTGATTTCAGTAATGATTATGGGAGAAGCAAAGTCAGAAGGAACAGGTTGTCCTAAATAATCTGTTACGTTATAGTATTTAAAGTATACTATCTCTCCTAATTCATTTTTATAAGGCTCATTAGTACAACAGTCAAGTAGATTAAAGTAGAAAAAGTTGCAATCATTGCATTCTGGTCCACTGTTTTTACAAGCTGCGCAGTTTCTAAATTGACCCTGTACTGTATATGATGTTGCATCAGTTACTGCATCAAATGTACGAACTGCCTCATAGCAGTTTACACCATCTTGAATACCAGGAATACAAAAAACATAATCAGTACTAAAGTTTGGATCATAGTTTGTAAGATTTGCTGGATCTACAATAACTGGACTTCCTATATCACAACAAGGAGTTAATAGTAAGTTTGCTGGAGTGTCTTCAAGAGGAAGTATATTATTTGGCATCATAGGTAACCCTATAGCCGTAATTATGTTTCCAGTGTCAATTGGATTTACAGAAACATTAGTTATAGTAAAACCTGAGCTATTTAATGATAAGTTTGGTGTACTAAGTTTTAATACATTAGTTGTTCCAGTATTGTTTACATATAAACAGTTATCTGGACCTCTCTGTACTACACCCAAAGATGTTGAATATGGTGTAGGATTTGATACTGAAAAACTATTTGCAGGATATACTTTGGCAATAGCATGTGTAGAAGGTATATTTTGTGTACTACCTGATGTGCCAGCAAATGTCCATGTACCTAATGCTGATACATTAATTTGTAATAATACAGAGTAGTTTGCTCCGATACTTGCATTACCAGAATATCTTTGAAGATGACAACCAAATGATACATACAACCAGTTACCATTTGGTGACCAATCAAGACCTAAAATACTGTTGTATTGAAGTTCAGATATTTTCCAGGTTAGACCACTAGCATCCTTAACATTATATATGACATTAGAAAACATCAATATCTGTTCATTAGAAAATTCACCTTCTGTGGGTGAACCAACAGTATTATCAAAGTCATATATAGAAAGTACAGGAGTATATCTATTTGGATCTTGATTACTGCCTTTAAAGCCAGCACCAAATGCAACTTTAGTTCCTAATCTATTTGGTTTTAATTGTCCAAATCTTAATCCTCCATCAAACGCATAAGTTACAACAGCTGATGTTGCAAATACAGCAGGAGCAGGAGTAAGAGGTGTTCCATCTATTTTGTAAGTATCAAATCTATACCCATTTGTTGGTACTGCAATTAGATAATAAACAGCTGCATTACTTGAACGTATTACAGTTAACATTCCAGCATAACCTTCACCACATGCACATGTGCCTACAGATGGACCATTTTGTGCTGAGGCAATTACATCATTAAATAAACCTGGTACTACAGTTACTGTATTTGTAGTAGTGTTATGATTTATTTGAGTATATCTTAAATCAAATGGGCCATTTAAAGCAGTTGACCAGTTAGCTGGTGAAGAGCATAAATTAGGTATACAATTTGGATTCCAATCTCCTACAGTAAATATATAGTAATTATCAGCTATTGTAGGATGAGGTACTGCTATTACTGCACCAAAAGCAAAAGGTGTACCTGTTCCAGTTGAAGCAGTTGCTACAAGAGCACCTGTCATATCATATATAGAATCACCATTAGTGTAGAAAACAAGATTACCATTAGTATCAGACATACTAGCTGAATTACCAAGAGATACACCAGGTGTATAATTTGGTAACTTAGGAGGAGTAATGTTTAATACTTTAGGTACTGTAGGAGTTGTGTTATTAAAATTGATCCAGTTAACAAAGTTAGATGATCCACCGTTTGTAAATAACCAATTCCAAGCTTGTTTTACATTCATTTTTATAAAGTATCTATTTTGTTTTCACTTGT
>Ga0315906_10006519_pt1 | contig 14418 bp, 11 predicted proteins | sample LakEriMetagenome_4_FD_203526 | JGI IMG/M metagenome (GOLD analysis project Ga0315906, IMG submission 203526) | Freshwater fungal communities from buoy surface, Lake Erie, Ohio, United States - Buoy 2 MA122 | ecosystem: Environmental > Aquatic > Freshwater > Lake > Lake biofilm | place: USA...
TGAGTACATTCAAAGAATGATGGCGGGCTTGTTATTTTTAAAGAGCGCTTCGGTTGCCGGCCGTCATGCCATGCAGTTGGGCTTGGGGGCGGCCAGCTTGACCAAGTTTTGCTACAAAAAAATGCGCTGGACGTGCACTGCCATTGAACTGAACCCTGGCGTGTTGCATGCATGTCGAGGCTGGTTCAAATTGCCAGAAGATGGCCCTCGCATGCGCGTCATCATTGCCGATGCAGCCAAGGAAATTCAAAGTCAAGAGTGGCTTGGCACCGTTGATATTTTGCATGTAGACCTTTATGACCACGAGGCCGCGGCCCCAGTGCTAGACAGCGTGGCCTTTTACAAAAATTGTCGTGCGCTGCTCACAGATGAAGGCACCATGACTGTCAATTTGTTTGGACGCACTTCAAGTTACGACCAAAGCTTGGCCAAAATGGCGGAGGCATTTGGAGAAGATGCCTTGTGGGCCTTCAAACCCACCCGCGAAGGCAACACGGTGGTCTTGGCGCAACGTTTGGCAAGCCGACCTTCCAAAGACACGCTTTTGCTACAAGCTGAAGCGATTGAAAATAGATTTGGACTGCCCGCTACAAAGTGGTTGAGAGTTTTCAAACCCCTGGTGAAGTAATTTCAGCATTCAAAGCTGACAAAGCTAGGGTTAACCCACGTGCTGCAGTCATATATTTGCCATGCTGTAGGTGAAACCCACATATCGACAGACAAAAAATAGCCTGAAAATCCGCCATCCCAAACTTTTTGGAGGAGCGTTCCTGTGAAAATCAAGAGTCAAAAAGACTTTTACTCCGGACTTCTGTACACCGTAGTTGGTGCCGCATTTGCTTACGGAGCTACAAGCTACAACATCGGTACTGGTGCTCGCATGGGCCCCGGCTATTTCCCGCTTTTGCTGGGCAGTATTTTGGCCGTCATCGGTGGCATCATCCTTTTCAAATCCTTGGTGGTGGAAACCCCCACTGGCGATCGAGTCGGATCTTGGGCTTGGAAGCCTTTGTCTTTCATCATTGCAGGCAACTTGTTGTTTGGTGTTTTGTTGGGTGGCTTGCCCAGCATCAAATTTCCGGCCATGGGTTTGATCGTTGCCATTTATGGAACCACCCTGGTTGTGAGCATGGCAGGCGATAAATTCAAACTGAAAGAAGTTTTGATTTTGGCCACTGTCTTGTCTGTTTTGAGCTACCTCGCCTTCATTGTGCTGCTCAAACTGCAGTTCCCTGTTTGGCCTTCTTTCATTGCAGGTTAAGGAGTGCCCCAAATGGATTTGATCAATAACTTGTCCTTGGGTTTTGGTGTTGCTTTCACCTTCCAAAACCTGATTTACGCCTTCATCGGTTGTTTGCTGGGTACGCTCATTGGCGTGTTGCCAGGCATTGGCCCTGTGGCCACCATTGCCATGTTGCTGCCAGCAACCTATGCACTGCCTCCCATTGCCGCCCTCATCATGTTGGCCGGTATTTATTACGGCGCCCAATACGGCGGCTCTACAACCGCCATTTTGGTGAACTTGCCAGGCGAGTCATCCTCGGTGGTAACAGTCATTGACGGCTACCAAATGGCCCGAAAAGGGCGAGCGGGGCCTGCCTTGGCTGCGGCTGGTTTGGGTTCATTCTTTGCTGGTTGTGTGGGCACCTTGATTTTGGCTGCTTTTGCCGCCCCACTCACTGAGGTTGCATTTAAATTTGGTCCTGCCGAATATTTCTCGCTCATGATCTTGGGCCTGATTGGTGCCGTGGTGTTGGCCTCTGGCTCCCTCATCAAAGCCGTGGGCATGATTGTGTTGGGCTTGTTGATGGGTTTGATCGGTACCGATGTCAACTCTGGTGTGGCACGTTACAGCTTTGATATTCCTGAACTCACAGACGGTATTGGTTTCATCGTTGTTGCCATGGGTGTATTTGGCTACGGCGAGATCATTGCCAACTTGGGACAGCCTGAGGACAAACGCGAAGTGTTTACTGGCAAAGTGAAGGGGCTCTTCCCAACGGGTGAAGACTTCCGGAACATGATTCCTGCTGTGTTGCGCGGTACGGCCATTGGCTCCATGCTGGGTATTTTGCCCGGTGGCGGTGCGCTCTTGGCGGCTTTTGCGGCCTACACCATTGAGAAGAAAACCAAGTTGCGCCCAGGTGAAGTGCCCTTTGGTCAAGGCAACATTCGCGGTGTGGCAGCCCCTGAGTCGGCCAACAACGCAGGCTCACAAACCTCCTTCATTCCATTGCTCACCTTGGGTATTCCACCCAATGCTGTGATGGCCTTGATGGTGGGTGCAATGACCATTCACAACATTCAACCTGGCCCCCAAGTGATGACCAGCAACCCAGAGCTGTTCTGGGGTCTGATTGCCTCGATGTGGCTTGGCAATGCCATGCTGATCATCTTGAACCTGCCGCTCATTGGCATGTGGATCAAATTGCTCACGGTGCCTTACCGTTGGTTGTTCCCCGCCATTATTTTGTTCTGCGCCATTGGTGTGTACTCCACCAACAACAACACCTTCGATATTTGGATGGTGGGTGCCTTTGGTGTCATTGGTTACACGTTCATTAAATTGGGCATGGAGCCTGCTCCCCTGCTGTTGGGTTTCATCTTGGGCCCCATGATGGAAGAAAACTTGCGACGCGCATTACTCCTGTCGCGTGGTGACTGGTCGGTTTTTGTCACCCGTGGTTTGTCTGCCAGCTTGCTGGCAGTCGCTGCAGTCTTGCTGATCATTGTGTTGCTGCCTTCCGTGAAGTCCAAGCGCGAAGAAGCCTTCGTCGAAGATTGATTCTGCAGGGATGCAGATTTCAAAACGGCACCCTCGGGTGCCGTTTTCATTGGTGTGAATGATCTTTTCACCTCTGTGAGAGATAGGCAAAAATTTCCTGACACAATGGCAGCTTGAACGTGTTTTTGGATTTTCATCATGCTACACACAAACAGTTTCAAGCGCCGTCAACTGGGGTCACTCGCATGGGGTGCCTTGTTGGTCTCAGCTTCTGTCTTCTACCTATCGCCCAAGCTGGCGCAAGCCCAAACAAGCCCTGGCAGCTACCCGACAAAACCCATTCGCTTGGTGGTGCCCTTTCCTGCGGGCGGCGCTACCGATATTTTTGCCAGAACCTTGTCGCAAAAACTGGGAGAAAAAATTGGGTCTAGCGTGGTGGTCGACAACAAGCCTGGTGCCGGCGGTACCTTGGGCTCTGATCTGGTGGCCAAGTCTGTGGCCGATGGTTACACCATCCTCTTGGCCACATCCAGCACACATTCCATCGGCCCCAACTTGAACCCCCGAATGCCCTACGATGCGGTGCGCGATTTCACACCCATTGCCCAAGTGGGTAACGCGCCCAGCATCATGTTGGTGCCCAACAGCTCACCCGCCAAAACCATTCAAGAGTGGATCGAGTTGGCCAAGAAAAACCCTGGCCGTTTGAACTATGCCTCTAGCGGCAATGGCACCATTGTTCAACTGACCGCTGAGCTGTTTAAATCCCAAGCGGGTTTGTTTGTGGTGCACATTCCCTACAAAGGCACTGCGCTCGCCATGCCCGATTTGATCAGTGGCAAAGTCGATGTGCTGTTTGACTCTTTGCCAACAGGTTTGCCGCATGTCAAAGACGGCCGCCTGCGTGCCTTGGGCGTCACCTCTGCTCAAAGAACCAGCATGGCACCCGGTTTGCCAGCCATTGCCGAAGTTCTTCCCGGTTATGAATCTACCACTTGGTTTGGACTGTTTGGCCCCCAGGGTATGCGTCCTGAACTTGTGGCGCGTGTCAATGCAGCAGCCCTGCAAGCCTTGGCCGATCCCGAGGTCAAGGACAAATTGCAACGCTTGGGCATCGAAGCCGTGGGCACCTCGCCCACTCAGTTCACCGCCATGCTTGCCGCAGAGTCTGCCAAATGGAAAAAAATCATCTCCGAACGCAAAATCACTTTGGACTAAACCATGAACTTTGATTTCAGTACGCCTTACGCATCAGCACGCCTTCCTCAGTTTGCACGCAACATTGTTTCCACATCTCATCCACTGGCGGCGCAAGCTGGTTTGCGCATGATGCTCAAAGGTGGCAATGCAGTCGATGCGGCTATTGCCGCGGCAGCTGCCATCACCATCACAGAACCGGTTAGCAATGGTTTGGGCTCTGATGCATTTTGTATTTTGTGGGATGGTCAAAAATTGCATGGCCTGAATGCATCTGGACCTGCGCCCCAGGCTTGGACGCCCGATTATTTTCACAACAAGTATGGCAAAGATGCTGTCAATCCGCCCAAGCGAGGTTGGGACTCTGTCACGGTGCCAGGCGCCGTCGGTGCTTGGGCTGCCATGAGTGAGCGCTTTGGCAAGCTGCCTTTTGCCGATCTCATGGAGCCTGCCATTGAAATTGCAGAGCGAGGTTATTTGATGCCTGTGGTGGTTCAGCAGAAATGGGATGCAGCCACACCCTTGCTGCAATCGCTGCCTGGCTTTGCCGAAAGCTTTTTGCCCTGGGGCCGTGCGCCCAATGTGGGTGAGTTGTTCCAATTCAAAGCAGCAGCCAAAGGTTTGCGCGCCATTGCAGAAACCAAGGGGCGTGCTTTTTATGAAGGTGAAATTGCGGAGGCCTTGGTGCGCTTTTCCAAGCAACATGGCGGTGCCATGTCGCTGCAAGATTTGGCCCAATACCGACCCGAATGGGTTGAGCCCATTGCGCAAAACTACCGCGGCTATACCTTGCACGAAATACCGCCCAATGGGCAAGGCATTGCAGCACTCATTGCCTTGGGTATTTTGGAAAACTTCGACATTGCCTCCATGAAGGTCGATGGCATCGACTCACAACATTTGCAAATTGAGGCCATGAAGTTGGCCTTCGCCGATGTCTATCGCTACGTGGCCGATCCACGATACATGGAAGTCACACCCGCGCAGATGCTCGACCCCGCTTATTTAAAGAGCCGTGCCAAACTCATCGACATGAAAAAGGCGCAAGACTTCAAAGCGGGCAATCCTGTGAAGGGCGGCACCATTTACCTGACCACTGCCGACGAAAACGGCATGATGGTGAGCTTCATTCAAAGCAACTACATGGGCTTTGGCTCAGGTGTGGTTGAACCCACTTACGGTGTCAGTTTGCAAAATCGCGGCTTTGGTTTCAGCACCGACTTGAATGGTGCCAATGCCGCCAACTTGGTGGCGCCGGGCAAGAAGCCCTTCCAAACCATCATCCCAGCTTTCCTCACTCAAAACGGACAACCCGTTATGAGTTATGGCGTGATGGGCGGCAATATGCAGCCGCAAGGCCACATGCAAACCTTGGTGCGCATGCTGGACTATGGTCAGAACCCTCAAACAGCATGTGATGCACCACGCTGGCGTTACAACGCGGGCTTGTCGATCAATGCTGAAAACAACATGGACCGCAACACGGTACAAGGCCTCAACGATTTGGGACACGAGTTGGAAGTCATCAACGATTCATACCAAGACTTTGGTGCAGGTCAGTTTATTTGGCGCATGGGTGATCCCAAGGTTCAAGGTTATGTGGCTGCTTCCGATCCAAGGCGAGATGGGCAGGCGGTTGGCTTTTGACGCAAACCCCAGCTTCTCAATTCACCACGGGCTTGCTGTTGGCTGCAGCGGGTTCGATTGCCTTCAGCGGCAAAGCCATCATCGTCAAACTTGCCTATCGCCACGGCGTCGACGCCATCACCTTGGTGATGTTTCGAATGTTGTTTGCGGTGCCTTTTTTCATTGCCATGGCATGGTGGGCAGGTCGAGGCAAGCCAGCGCTTACCAGAGCCGATTGGTGGGGCGTGCTAGGCCTGGGATTTTCGGGTTATTACATTTCAAGTTTTCTTGACTTCCTAGGTTTGCAATACATCAGCGCTTCCCTTGAGCGGCTCATTTTGTACCTCAACCCCACCTTGGTATTGATTTTGGGTTGGGTGCTTTACAAAAGAAAAATCACTTCCAGACAAGCCGTGGCCATGGCCGTGAGTTACAGCGGTGTGTTGTTGGTGTTTGGCCACGAGGTCTCCTTGGAGGGTGAGAACGTCTCCTTGGGGGCTTTGTTGGTCTTGGGAAGTGCCATCACCTATGCCATCTACCTCAGCTACAGCGGGCAACTTGTGCAGCGCCTAGGGTCCCTGCGCTTGGCTGGGTTGGCCACCACGGTGGCGTGTTTTTTTTGCATTCTTCAGTTTGTGTTGCTCAAACCGATGTCGGCGTTGAATGTGGCGCCCGAGGTGATATGGCTGTCTATGTTGAATGCAACAGCCTGCACAGTCTTGCCGGTACTCATGGTGATGATGGCCATTGAAAGAATTGGGCCAGGCCTTACTTCGCAAATTGGCATGATTGGGCCGATGTCCACACTGACCATGGGCGCTTTCTGGTTGAACGAAACTTTCAATATGTGGATTTTGACGGGAACGGCTTTGGTTTTGGGCGGCGTGTTTTGGGTCACCCAAGGGCCAAGGCAACCCAATAACATCCCGTAACATCAAAACATATCAACAGACCCAATGGGTTATTCATTTTCAAGGAGTCATCATGGATTTAGGCATTAAGGGCAAGTGGGCTTTGGTGGGCGGTGCAAGCAAAGGCTTGGGCTGGGGATGTGCACGTGCACTGGCGCTGGAAGGCGTGAATGTGGTCATGGTGGCCCGTGGTGCCGAGGTTTTGAATCAAGCCGTTGCAGACCTTCAAAAAGAAGCACCTGGCGTACAACTCATTCCGGTGGCAGCAGACATCACAACCGAGGCTGGCCGTGTGGCTTTGTTCTCCGTACCAGGCGGCCCAGGCAAAGATTTTGACATTGTGGTCACCAATGCAGGCGGCCCCCCGCCAGGCGACTTTCGCAATTGGGACCGTGAAGCTTGGATCAAGGCGGTTGATGCCAACATGCTCACCCCCATCGAACTCATCAAAGCAACCGTGGATGGCATGGCCGCTCGAGGTTTTGGCCGCATCGTCAACATCACTTCCAGCTCGGTCAAATCACCTATTGATATCTTGGGATTGTCCAACGGCGCACGCAGTGGTTTGACCGGTTTTGTGGCGGGTGTGGCCAGAACCAAAATTGCAGCCCAAGGTGTCACCATCAACAACATCTTGCCTGGCAAGTTCGACACCGATCGCATTCGCAGCACAGTGGAAGCCACAGCGCAAAAAACGGGTCAGTCCGTGGCTGAAATTCGCGCCCTACACCAAGCCCAAGTGCCAGCGGGTCGCTACGGAACACCCCAAGAATTTGGTGCACTCTGTGCCTTCATTTGCAGCCAACAGGCTTCCTACATCACAGGCCAAAACTTCTTGACCGATGGCGGTGCTTACCCAGGCACCTACTGATTTAGCGTTTAGACGACACCAAGATGCCACTCACAATGAGGCCAAAAGCCACAACGTGATAAAGCTGTGGCAGCTCTCCTAAGAAAACGCTCGACATGATGGCGGCAAACAGCGGTGTAAGGTTGGCAAAAAAACCAGCTACCGCTGGCCCTGCTGTTTGCACGCCCAAGCCCCAACATCTGTAGGCGAGAACGGCAGGCCCCACGGATACAAATGCCAGCGCCATATACAGGGTGGGCCCCCATGTGATGTGAGCGTCTGTGAGAGCCCATTCAGCACCCGAAAACAGCCCTGCCCATCCCAAACCAAAAACAACCTGAGCCATGAGAAATGCAGCCCAATGGTTGCGAATTTCGTCTGGCTCATTGCGCTGGGTGAGTAGCCAACTGTAGATGGCCCAGCACGCAGTGGCCAGCAAGATATAGATATCGCCCACCACAAAACTCACCTGCAAAAGTTGTTGCCAATCGCCGCGCGACAGCACCATCAAAACGCCCGCAATAGAGAGGGCTGCACCCAACCATTGCGCACGCCGAACGGGCGTTTTGAAGAACAAGGCGCCGATGGCCAGCATGAACACAGGTGTGCTGGCGGCCACCAGCGTCACGTTGAGGGGGGTGGAAGTTTGCAGGGCCAAGTATTGAAGCGCGTTGTAGCAACCAACGCCAAGCAAGCTGAGCAAAGCAAATCGTCGCCAGTGTGGCCACAGAGCACTGTGCGGTTTGAGCAAGTGACCTGCCATGGGAAGCAAAATGAGAAAGGCAATGCTCCAGCGCAAAAAATTGAGCGTAATGGGCGGCACCAAGTCGCTGATCAAGCGGCCCACCACAGCGTTGCCTGCCCACAGCAAGGGAGGGACGGTGAGCATCAAGGCAGTGCCCGGTGAGAGTTTTTGTGTCATGGGAGTGACTTTAACGGCAACGCGAGGGCAGCGTTGTCACGCAGGGTCATTCAATTCGTGGCAAAGTAGCGGGCAATGTGATTTTTTTAGGAGATACGAATGAGCTTAGCCGTCCAAATTGACCAAAACGGTGGTCCTGAACAACTCAAATTGGTCGACGTCACAGTGGGGCAACCCGGCCCAGGTGAAATTCGCATTCGCCACAAAGCCATCGGTTTGAACTTCATTGACGTCTACCAACGCAGCGGTTTGTATGCCTTGCCCATGCCTGTGAAGTTGGGCATGGAGGCTTCCGGTATTGTTGAAGCCGTGGGCGAGGGCGTCACGCACCTCAAGGTGGGCGATCGTGCTGCTTATGCCAGCCAACCCCCCGGCAGCTATTGCGAAGAGCGCGTCATGCCCGCCAAGTGCGTCTGCAAACTGCCCGACGATATTTCTTTTGAAACTGGCGCCGCCATGATGCTCAAAGGCCTGACTGCGCAATACTTGCTCATGAAGACGCGCCCTGCAGAAGGCTTGCAAGCAGGCGACCATGTGCTGTTCCACGCTGCTGCTGGCGGTGTGGGCCTCATTGCTTGCCAATGGGGCAAAGCATTGGGCTTTCGCATGATTGGTACCGCAGGTTCGGACGACAAGTGCAAACTTGCTTTGGCCAATGGCGCCGATTATTGCATTAACTACAGCTCCGAAGATTTCTTGCCCCGCGTGAAAGAAATCACGGGTGGCAAAGGTGTGAAAGTGGTTTATGACTCTGTGGGCAAAGACACTTGGGACAAATCGCTTGAATGCTTGCGCCCCTTGGGCCTGATGGCAAGTTTTGGCAATGCTTCAGGTGCTGTAGCACCGTTCGCGCCAGGCATGTTGGGCGTTAAAGGCTCTTTGTATGTCACGCGTCAAACCTTGTTCAGCCACATTACTTCGCGTGAAAGCACGCAAGCCATGGCGGATGATTTGTTTGCTGTGGTGCAAAGTGGCAAAGTGAAAATTCACATTGACCAAACCTTCCCGCTCACCCAAGTTCAAGAAGCTCACCGCGCTTTAGAAGCCCGCAAAACAACGGGTTGCACCATCCTCACCCTGTGAGAATTATTTGCCTCGCCTCACGCGCAGCAGCTCATCCAAGATGAGCAAGCCTGCGCCGAGGGTGATGGCGCTGTCGGCCACATTGAAGGCCGGGAAGTGCCAGCCTGCATAGTGAAAATCTAGGAAATCGATGACGTGGCTGTAAAGCACACGGTCAATCACGTTGCCAACTGCACCGCCCAACAGCAGCGACAAGGCCAAACAAAATAAAGTTTGACCTGCATGCATGCGCAGCAAGTAAATCATGACCAAAGCTGCAACAGTGCCGAGTCCGGTAAAAAACCATCGCTGCCAACCGCCCGCATCAGCCAGAAATGAAAACGCAGCACCTGGGTTGTGCACTCGCACCATGTTGAAAAAGGAAGTCATGGGCAAACTCTCGCCCAATTGAAAAGAACCGATGACCGCAATTTTGGTGACTTGGTCTAGTAGCAGGGTAATGAGCGCAATGCCCAACCAGAGCCAGACCCCTGACCCTGATTTGAATGCACTTTTACTTTTTGCCATGGTGTGGAGGTGAATTAACGTAAATTGAAGTGACTTAAATTGATTTAAATTTGAAGGCCAATGGCATGCCTTATGCAAACAATCGCTTTTCACCTTCGCCATGCAAGTTGCTGTCACAGCGCCCGCACAAAGTGGGGTGTGCTGGGTTCACGCCCACATCGGGCGCATAGTGCCAACAACGCTCGCATTTGACATCCTCGCTCACAGATACTTTGGCCAGCAAGCTGTCTCCAGCTTCCAAAATGAGTTGAGAGGTGATGAATACAAACTTCAAATCATTGCCCAAACTGGCCAGCAGTGCGTGATCTGCGGGTGCTGCTTGAAGCGTCACACTGGCTTGTAGAGAGGCTCCTACTTTGCCGTCGGCTCGCAAGGCTTCAATGTCTTTGTTGACCTGATCGCGAATTTCGCGAATGCAGGCCCACTTGGCCAGCAGCGCTTCGTCTGGTGTACCAAGGTCGCTGAAGGTTTCCATGAAAATCGACTCAGAGCTACCAAAGGTTTGCCAAGCTTCTTCTGCAGTGAAGCTCAAGAACGGTGCCATCAAACGCAGCATGCCGTGAGTAATGCGGTACAGCACGGTTTGAGCAGAGCGACGCGCCAAAGATTTGGGTGCGCTGGTGTAGAGGCGGTCTTTGAGCACGTCCAAATAAAACGCACCTAAATCTTCTGAGCAATAAACCTGTAATTTAGACACCACAGGGTGGAACTCATACACCTTGAAGTGCGCCAAGATGTCGGCTTGCAATTGCGCGGCGCGGCTCAAGGCAAAGCGATCAATTTCCAACAAATCGGCATCGGCCACGGCGTCTTTTGCGGGGTCAAAATCGCTCACGTTGGCCAACAAGAAACGCAAGGTGTTGCGAATGCGGCGATAGGCATCGACCACACGCGCCAAAATTTTGTCGTCGATGTTGAGGTCGCCAGAGTAATCGGTAGAGGCCACCCACAAGCGCACAATTTCTGCGCCCATCTTGTCGGTAATTTCTTGCGGCGCCACCACATTGCCCAAGCTCTTGCTCATCTTGCGGCCTTGACCGTCGGTGGCAAAGCCATGGGTCAGCAAACCTTTGTAAGGCGCGCGATCGTAGAGTGCACAACCGAGCAGCAAAGAACTGTGGAACCAGCCGCGGTGTTGGTCGTGGCCCTCCAAATACAGGTCGGCTTCTGGGCCCGCGTCATGGAAAGGCTTGCGATCGTAGGCATCTTTGTGGCTGCCGCGCAGCACGTGTTGAAACGTAGAGCCTGAGTCAAACCACACTTCCAAAATGTCGGTGCTCTTGGTGTAGTTGGGCGCATCGGCGGCACCCAAAATTTCTTCTGCTGTCACGCGGCTCCAAGCTTCGATGCCACCTTGTTCAACGATGTTGGCGGCTTGGTCCATGATTTCCATGGTGCGGGGGTGCAACTCGCCCGAGTCTTTGTGCAAGAAGAAGGGCACGGGCACTCCCCAGCTGCGCTGACGTGAAATGCACCAGTCAGGGCGGTTGGCAATCATGTCGCGCAAACGCGTTTTGCCGTTTTCGGGATAGAAGTTGGTTTGGTCGATGGCGTCGAGTGCCAGCTGACGCAATGTCTTGGGCGCTTTGTCATTGGTGAAGACGCCAGGGCCCTCGTCCATGCGCACAAACCACTGCGCGGCTGCGCGGTAGATGACAGGCGTTTTGTGGCGCCAGCAATGTGGATAGCTGTGGGTGATGCCATAAGTAGCCATCAAGCGATTGCTCTCACCCAACACTTCAATGATGCGGGGGCAGGCTTTCCAAATGTTCATGCCGCCAAACAAAGGCAAATCTTCTGCGTAGCTGCCGTTGCCTTGAACGGGGTTCAGGATGTCGTCGTAAGCCAAGCCATTGGCGATGCAAGAGTTGAAGTCATCCACGCCGTAGGCGGGTGATGAGTGAACAATTCCGGTACCGTCTTGGGCGCTCACGTACTCGGCTACATACACTGGCGAAAAACGCTTGTAACCTTCATGCAAGTCGTACAAAGGATGTTTGAAATTCAAGCCACCCAATTTGTCGCCGGTGGTGGTGGCCACCACTTGGCCTGCCAACTTGTAGCGTTCTAAACATTTCTCAACCAAGGACTCGGCCAAGACCAACAAACCTTTGTCGGTGTTCACCAAGGCATAAACCAGTTCGGGGTTCACGTTCAGTGCTTGGTTGGCTGGCAGGGTCCAGGCGGTGGTGGTCCAGATCACGGCAAAGGCAGACTTGGGGGCAGCTTCTTGACCCGGCAAAGTGGCTAAGCCAAAGGCTTTGGCCACGGCGGTGTTGTCTGCTGCTTCAAAAGCCACATCGAGGGTGTCGCTCTTTTTGTCGGCGTATTCAATTTCAAATTCGGCCAAAGAGGAGCCGCAATCGAAGCACCAGTAAACGGGCTTCAAGCCGCGGTACACAAAGCCGCGTTCAATGACACGTTTGAAGGCGCGAATTTCACCGGCCTCATTGGCAAAGTCCATGGTGCGATAAGGACGCTCCCAATCGCCCAACACGCCCAAGCGTTTGAAGTCTTCGCGCTGTTGGTCAATTTGTTCGGTGGCAAAGGCGCGGCTCTTGGCCTGCATGTCGTCGCGACTGAGTTTGCGGCCGTGCAATTTCTCAATGGCGTTTTCAATGGGCAAACCGTGACAGTCCCATCCCGGAATGTATTGCGCGTCAAAGCCGGCCAATTGCTTGGACTTGACAATCATGTCTTTGAGCACTTTGTTCAGCGCGTGACCAATGTGCAATTTGCCATTGGCGTAAGGGGGGCCGTCGTGCAACACAAACAAGGGCGAGCCTTGGCGGGCGACGCGCAGTTTTTTATACAGACCCTGGTCGCTCCATGACTTGGCCCAAGCGGGCTCACGCTTGGGCAAATCGCCGCGCATCGCAAAAGCGGTGTCGGGCATGTTCAAGGTAGCGCGGTAATTTGTTTTTTGTTCAGACATTGTTCAAAGCGTGAGGGTGTAGGGGACTTGCTAAGCCTTTTGCTTCGCGGCAAAAAATGCACGCGCATCGTCACAGTCCTTGTCAATGCCCACAGTGAGGGCGTCCAAGCTGTCGTACTTGAGTTCGTCGTGCAATTTGTGCAGCAAGTCAACTCGAATGATTTTACTGTAGCCCCCTTCCAGCCCCAGTTGGGGGGGCCAGTTAAGGCAATGCGTTTCTAGCAGGACTCGGCCGCCGTTCACGTCGCTAGGGTCTAGGGAGGGCCGAATCCCTAAATTGGCCACGCCGGGCAGCGCTTGGGGCCCTAAGCCATGGACTTCGACCGTGAAAATGCCACTGGCCGCAGGCTTCCAGTGGCTAAAGCGCAAGTTGAGGGTGCGAAAGCCATCCTCAGCGCCCTCTGAAGAGGCGCCCAAGCCACGTCCCAATTTGCGACCGTGGACCACATGGCCACTGATGCTGTAAGGGCGGCCCAATAGGCGGGCCACACCGGCCATGTCGCCCTTTCCCAGAGCATCTCTGACGGCGGAGCTTGAGACCCTCAAGCCATGCACTTCGTAACTGTTCATGCGGGCCACATCAAAGCCCAAGCGCTGACCAGCGGCATCGAGCATGGCGTAATCGCCAGCGCGCTTGGCACCAAAACGAAAATCGTCGCCCACCAAAAGGTACTTCACACCCAAGCCCTTGACCAAGACAGATTGAATGAAGTCTTCGGGACTTTGATTGGCCAAGCGCTCGTCAAAGGGCAGCACAACAACTTGATCAATGCCGCAACGCTCGAGTTCCAAGAGTTTGTCGCGCAATGTCGCAATGCGGGCTGGCGCCATTTCGGGCTTGTTGTGCAATTTGGCAAAAAAATCTCGGGGATGCGGCTCAAAAGTCATCACGCAGCTGGGCACGTTGCGGTGAGCGGCTTCGTTTTTCAACAGGGCGAGCATCGCCTGGTGGCCACGGTGGACACCGTCAAAGTTACCGATTGTGAGAGCGCACTGACTGGCTCTGTGGGGGTGGTTAAAACCGCGAAATACCTTCATGACTGCTTCGTCTTTTTCTCGACTTCCATAGGCTCTATTGTGACCGAGCTTGTTGACGATAAAAAAACCGCCTCGAGGGCGGTTTTTCTGAGTCGGCGCACTGAATCAACAGGGCGCAAACTGGGTTCAGCCATCAGGCAAAAACGCCTGCGGTCTCTTGCATGCTGTTGGACACTTCGCCCAAGTGGTGCAGGGTGTCGCCAAAGGTCATTTCAAGTTGCGTCAATTTCTTGAAGTAGTGGCTCACGATGTACTCGTCTGTCACCCCAATGCCGCCGTGCAATTGCACCGATTGTTGGCCCACATAGCGCATGGAATTGCCCAATTGGTATTTCGCACGTGCCATTGCTTGATGGCGTTCAGCTGCGGGTGCATTGAGCTTCAAGCTGGCGTAATAGCTCATGGAGCGGCCCAATTCCAATTGCATCTTCATGTCGGCCACGCGGTGACGCAGGGCTTGGAAAGTGGCAATGGTGGTGTTGAACTGCTTGCGGGTATTCATGTAGTCCACGGTGATGGCCATGGTTTTGTCCATCACACCCACCGCTTCAGCACAGACGGTGGCAATGCCAATGTCGACGGCGTGGCTCAAGGCGGTCTGGCCATCCAATGTGACCAAGCTGG
>Ga0315906_10006521_pt1 | contig 14414 bp, 10 predicted proteins | sample LakEriMetagenome_4_FD_203526 | JGI IMG/M metagenome (GOLD analysis project Ga0315906, IMG submission 203526) | Freshwater fungal communities from buoy surface, Lake Erie, Ohio, United States - Buoy 2 MA122 | ecosystem: Environmental > Aquatic > Freshwater > Lake > Lake biofilm | place: USA...
CTTGGTGCCCTCGGCCGCGGCGACCCCGATGAGCCCGTCGCAATGCATGGCAATCTCGAGGCCCCCGCCCAAGGCCGCCTTGCCGATGATCGCGGCGCTTGGGCAAGGCAGGGCGGCAATGCGCCAGAATGCATCGGCGGCGCGCTTCAAATAGCCATGCAGCGCGCCGTCGTCCATCGCGTCGATCTCAGCCAAGTCGGCTCCAGCCACGAAGACGCGCTCTGAGGCGCTCTCAAGGATGAATCCGCTGAGATTGTGCATCGATTCGACGCGATCCATCGCGATATGGATCTGATCGATCAGCCAGGCATCAAGCACGACGACCCCGCCGCGCGGCTTGTCTGGGTTGATCTGCAGTGAAAGTGAGACGATTCCGTCGCCAAGTTCGGTGATCTTCAGCGCAGATGTCGACATGATCGAGGCTCCTTGGTGGTTGATCTTGGTTCAGACTAGATCTTGTATCGATCGTGTGTCGATCACGCGCGATGTGTGGCGCACGTTTGGCTCAGGATCCCCACAGTTTCGCGAGCCGCTCCTGCGCCTCGCCACCTTGGATGATCCGGGCGCTGATCTCGGCCGCCTCGCGGATGGCAGCCTCGTCGTTGGAACCGTCGAGCACGGACAGCCAACGCTTGGTCTCGCGGATGGCGAGCGGACCGCCCTTCGCCAAGCCGGTCGCCAGCGCCATGGTGGCTGCCTCAAGTTGATCCAGCGGCACGCAGTGGCTGGCGATGCCCTTGGCGTGCCCTTCGGTGCCGCTCATGGTTCCGCCCAGGAGCAGCATGGCGCGCGCGGGGCCGGCACCGATCTTCTTGACGAGCCACGGTGCCACGACCGCCGGACAGATGCCCAGGTCGACCTCGGGGTAGCCCACCTTCGCCTCGGGGTGCGTGACGCCGAAGTCGCACACCACCATCAGGCCGCAGCCGCCACCGATCGCGGCGCCCTGGACCTTGGCGATCGTGGGCATGGGCAGCTTGCGGATCGCGAGGCTGGTTTCGGCCAGCGCGCGCAGCATGTCGCCCATCGCCACCGGATCAGTCGCCACGGCCTTCAGGTCCATGCCCGCGCAGAAGCTCTTGCCGTCGCCCTCGAGGATGACCACGCGCACGTCCGCGCGCGTCTGCAGCGCTTCGATCGTCGAGCGCAGTTGCGTGATGAGGTCCTTCGAGAGCGCGTTGCGCGCCTCGGGGCGGCGCATGCAGACGCGGGCGATGCCATCGGTGACGTCGAGCGAAACGAGGGTGGACATGGCCGGGAGCGTAGCCGCGGCCGCACGATCAGCGGCGATGCAGGAAGTAGCCGCACTCGGGGCATCGCTCGCTGAACCCTGCGCGGTCGACGATGTGGCCGCAGCCGGGGCAGAGCCCCTGATCGGCGCGCCCGGTCTCGATGCGGGCACGGCGGCGCCAGACAAAGAGTTGCGCCGCACGCACGACGAGCGCGCCGAGCCAGGCGATGGCGAACACGATCGGCCAGGCGACCAGGGCATTGACCACGATGCCCATGACCGAGATGGAGGTCTCACTGGTCAACTCGGCCCAGTCGATCCGGTTGCGCTCGACCACGGCGCGCTGCGCCAGGTTGGGATTTGGGCTTGGCCAGATCGTCTCCGATGGATCGAGTGGGCTGAGGGGCTTGATGACCATGGTGCCCGTCGCCGCCCGACCGCTCGCAGCGGGCCAGCCGACTCGCTTGCGTTCGATGGTCACGGTGACGCCGGACGTGAACGTGGTTGGTGTGCTCGTCAGATCCACCACAGGTCGTGTTGGGTCGTCCAGATCTCGGCCGCTCGCATCGACCCAACGACCGTTCTCCATCCGATGGAAGCGTGCCTCGAACGACTCGGTCGTGGTGCGCTCGAAGGCAAGGTGGCCGACGATCGCCACGACGGGCGCAATCGCGAGCGAACCCCACATCGATGCCAGCACCACGCTCTGCCAGTGGCTGCGTTTGATGGGCGCAGCATGATGCTGCAGGTCATCGCGCCAGCGGCGCCATCGACGGCGCAGCTGCCACCATTCGATGCGTGGACGGTGGTAGAGCCGCGGGTCCATCAGCGTGGCTTCTGCATGGATGCCCACGTGGCCGCGAGCATCGAACTCGATTCATCGCTCGAACCCGTGGCCATGCTGGCCGCAAGCGTGGCATCGAGCGCGTCGCCATTGCATGAACCATCGTGCGCATTCATCCAGCGCTTGATGCTGGCCATGGCCTGCGGCCCCTTGGCGAGCAGCTGGCGTGACACGGCGAGCGCCCGAGCATCAAGCGCGGCCGGATCATCGACGAGCTCGTGCACCAGGCCCAGCGCGCGCGCTGCAGCCGCATCGAGCGGTTCGGGAGCCAGCGCGACCGTGCGTGCACCGCCCCCGGTGTGGCCACGCAGCGTGGGCAGGCTGATCGCCGGGCTCAGGCCGATGCGATGCACGGGATACGCGAAGCGAGCGCCCGGTCCCGCGATCACGACGTCGCATGCCGTGACGAGCGCGCAGCCACCCGCGAGCGCGGGACCCTGCACGGCTGCCACGACGGGGCAGGGCAGGGAGCGCAGCGAGCGCACGGCCGAGGAGAGCCGCTGCAGGAAGGTGCCCATCGTGGAAGCGTCTGCGACGCAGGCCCCCAGGTCGAAGCCGCTGCAGAATGCGCGTCCGGTTGCGGCAAGCAGCACGCACGATGCGGCCTGCCTGCCGGCGATGGCGCCCGATGCGGCGGCGAGTGCCGCATCCAGTTCATCGAACATCGCCCGGCTGAGCGCGTTGCGACGGGCATCGTCGCAGAGCGTGATCCGGTGCAGCGCTCCATCGTCGAGCACGTCATGGGTGATGAGCCGATCCATCACTGCATTGAACCCGATGCAGGTTCATGGCGCAGGTGCGCGGGTAGGCTCCGGCGATGCCCGAACGGGACGACGAGCCCACGACCGAGCCCACGACCGGCACGCCGGCCGAGGATGGTGTCGAACTCGAGGCCCCGGGCGAGCCGAGTGCCGAGGACCGTCGCGTGGAGGAGCTCATGCAGCACTCCATCGACGTGCCCGAGCTCGCCGATGCGGTCGAGGCGCAGGAACCCGCGGACGCCGCCGTCACGCTTGAGTCGCTGCGCGAGACCGAGGCCGTCGAGGTGCTCGCAGAGATGGATGTCGATGCCGCCGCCGAGGCGCTGGCCTACATGCAGACGCCGCTGGCGGTGAGCATGCTGCAGGACCTGATCGACGACGAGCCTGCGCTCGCCGGCAAGTTCCTCGAGGAGATGGCTCCCGACGACGCGACGGACCTGCTGCAGGCCTTGCCGGTGCGCGATCGCGAGCGCTTGCTCGCGAGCATGGCCTCGGGTGAGGCGCGTCGACTGCGCGAGCTGATGGTCTATGCGCCCGATACCGCGGGCGGCATGATGACCACGCAGCACTTCAGCGTGCGCGAGGCCATGACGGTCGCCGAGGCCACCGAGTCGATCCGTCGACACGATGGCGCGGAAATCCTGCAGCATGCTTTCGTCACGGATGCCAAGGGGCATCTCAAGGGCATCATCAGCCTGCGACGATTGCTCGTGGCCAAGCCAATCGACCGGATCGCCGACATCTGCGAGCGCACGGTCGATGCGATCGCGCCTGACATCGACCGCGAGGAGGTCGCGCGCGAGTTCGAGCGCTACCGCTACGCGGCGCTGCCGGTGGTGGATGCGCACCATCGCCTGCTCGGCGTCGTGACCGTCGACGACGTGATCGACATCATCCGAGCCGAAGGCACCGAGGATGCCCAGCGCATGGTGGGTGCCGGTCGCGAGGAAGCCGTGTACTCGAGCGTGGGCGTGAAGTTCCGCGGCCGATTCCCCTGGCTGCTCGTCAATCTCTTCACCAGCAGCATCGGGGCCCTGGTGGTCCTGCGCTACCAAGGATTGATCGCGGAGCTGGCCGTGCTTGCCGCGATGATGCCGCTCATCGCCAACCAGTCGGGCAACGCCGGGCAGCAGAGCCTGGCGGTCACGCTGCGCGGCATCGTGCTCGACCAGATCCGCCCGCGGCGCGCGCTGCCGCACATCGTGCGCGAGACGAGCGTTGGCCTGGTCAACGGCGTCATCTGCGGCGTGATCGTCGGCGGCGCGGTGGCAGGCATCGAGCTTGCCTTCGATCGGCCCTGGCAGATCGGCGCGGTGATCGCCCTGAGCATGGCGTGCACGCTGATGATCGGGTGCCTGACCGGCAGCACGCTGCCACTGCTCATGAAGCGCATGGGGGCGGACCCTGCGACCGCAAGCACGATCTTCCTGACGATGGTGACCGACACGATGTCGTTCCTCGTCTTCCTGGGGCTCGCGAGTGCGTTCTCGCACCTGATCGGGGCGGGCTGACCTGCTTCTCGGGAGGCACGGAGGCCTCCATCAACGGTCGAGGGCCGCGTGTTCCGCGAACCGATAACCATGGCCCTGAATCCTGCGGTAATTGCAGGGGGACGCGCACGCCCGTACCTTGGCACTTCCGCCGTTCGAACGACCATCCGAAGGGATCCAGACATGGCCATCCGCGCTTCGTTGCTGCACTCCGCCACCTTCTGCTCGAGCCTCGCCCTCATGGCGATCGCCCACGCGCAGGACACCGCACCGGCCGCCGCTCCTTCGGCCGGTGATGAGGCTGCCGGCACGATCATGGGCTTGCCCTACGACGATCCGATCGTGCTCGCAGCCGGCATCGCCGTCGGTGCGATCGCGATTGCGATCATCGTCGGCGCCGTGCTGTGGATGCGCGGCGACAAGGACGAGGGCGGCGACGCGTCGAAGGGTGCAACGGCGAAGCAATCGACTGCCAAGCAGTCCACGGCTGCGGGGACCAAGCCGGGTCCTCGCGGACCTGCTGGCGCTCGCCCGGCGAGCTTGCCGATCACGACGCCAACCACCGAATCCGCGGAGTCGTCGATGAACCCGTTGGCCGATGACGATCTGAGCCCTGCCAAGCCCATGATGGGTGCGCCGATGGCGAGCGCTGCGGAACTTGAGCTTCCTGAACTCGGCGATCTCGCTGAACTTGATGCGGTCGAGGCACCCAAGCCAGTGGCTGCCGCGCCTGTGATTCCCGCAGCACCGGCGCCGGTGATGCCCGTGACGCCGAGCCCGGTTGTGCCGGCGGCCGTCGTGCCGGTGACCCCTGTTGCGATTCCGGTGGTTCCCGCGGCACCTGTCCCGCCCACGCCCGCGCCGATCGCTGCTGCAGCTGCTGCACCAGCACCGGTCCCTGCCCCCGTGATGCCGCGCGCCGCTGCGCCGGCCGCCACTGCGATCCCCGCCGCTCCGATCATGATCCCGGTCGGTTCAAGCACGCCCACCACGTCGCCGGTTGCTGCCGCTGGCCCGATCACGGCCTCGAACGTGGCCAAGGAATGGCGCCGCCACCGCAGCGAGAGCCTCTTCGCGTTCGCCAAGGGCCTGTACGAACAGGCGCTGTCGACGCGCGGCTCCGATGGTCACCTCCAGCGTTCCGGTCTCGTCCGCCTGCTTGCCGAGCGCGGCCAAGGCGACGACCTCAAGCGGGCCGAGGAACTCGTCGGTGTCGGCGGCGTCGCTGGTGACGCGATCGCCCTCCTGCGTGCCCGCGAGCAGCGTTTCGACGAGGCCGAGACCGAACTCAACCGACTCTCGCTGCACTCGGCCAATGAAGAGGTCCGCGCGGCGGCACTCACCGCTGCGCAGCTGCTGATCGCGGCCTACGAGAAGCGCGGTGACCATGCGAAGGTCGGCCACTTCGTGCACAAGATCGAATGGGAACTCCTGCGCCGCGCCGAGGCCGGCATGGTCGCTGACAGCGACGTCGAGCGCGCCGTCACGCGCCTGCTCGTGGCATCGCAGTGGCGCCCCGCGCTCACGGTCGCCACCGAATGGCATGGCTGGACCAAGCGCGATCCGGTCTGGAGCCGAACGGTGCTTCGCGCAGCGCTTGCCGTGCAGCCGCACTGCGCGAGCGATGCCGACCTGGCCACGAAGGCCGAGGCGATCCGCCGCGAGGCGCTTGACCTGGTCGAGGGCGAAGGCCTGGCGGATCTCGCGCGCGGCCTGCGCCTGGCAGCCACGCACGATGCCGATCTGGTCGGCATGGCCCGCACCCATCTCACGCGTGCCGTGTCGGGTTCCGACCGCGTCGACAGCGTGGCGCGTCCGTTCCTGGCGATCCTCGAGATCGGGCAGGGCAACCTCGAAGCCGCCGAGCAGCACGCCACCGCGCGCACCGCCGGTGCGGCGCCCGGCCTGCCGGAGCTCGCCCGCGGCATGCTCGAACTCGCCCGCGGCCGATTCGATCACGCGCGTCGCGAGTTCGCGGCGGCGATCGATGCTCTCTCCACGCAGAAGTTCTTCAACTTCCCCGATGCCGTGCGGGAGGCGATCAACGAGACCCGACCCGCCCACGAGGCGCTCAAGGGACTCTGCGCCACCCACGTCGCGACCGGTGATGTGGCAGGCGCCCGGCGTGCGCTCGATGAGCGCATGGTCGGCGGTCCTGACCGCGCGCTGATCGCGCAGGCGCTCGTCGACAGCGGCCTGAGCGCGGGCAAGGTCCACCTTGATGCCTTCCGCTTCCTGTATCCGCCTGCGGGACAGACGAGCGCCGAGCCAGCGGTGCTTGCCAAGCTGTTCGAAGTCGGCTCTCGCGTGCTGCGCGATCCGTCCGGCTTCACCCAGGACGAACGCGACACCGTGCAGCGCATGCTCGAGGCGCTCACGCCGGGCGTCGAGCGCCCGCGCGGTCGTGGCCGCTTCTATGTGCGCCGCTATGCCGGCTCCGGCCACCCCCTCTTCGAGGTCGTGTGGCTTCCTTCGGACGACGATCCGGTGCCGGCTCCGGTCGAGTGGAACCTGGTCGCGCATGGTGCCGACGGCTCGCGCGTCTCGCGGCTCTTCGAGCGCGGCGTCTTCACGCCCGAGTCGAAGCCCTACCTCGTCTCGGGCCGCGACAGCGAAGCGCCCGACACCTTCGCCGGTGCGCGCACCGTGGCCTTGATCGATCCGCGCCAGATCGCCGTCGGCGGCGGCGATTGGAAGCTCGAGATCGGCTGCAACCGCAGCGATGACCGCGAGTCGATCGCGTTCCGCAGCGAAGGCCCCTCGCACGAGGAGATCCTCGGTGCGTTCGCCGACCATCGTGAGCGCTTCGTCATGCTGCTCACCGGGCTGCTCAACCCCAAGGTGGGCAAGAAGCAGATGGCCGACGTGGCCCACGCGACCGCACGCTCGTTCCCCTTCGACGTGCCGAGCGAGCTCGACGCGTTTTCGGCGGACATCGAGCTGCGCCTCACGAACACGGCGCCTCTCCTGAGCGAGATGGAGCCGGCTGCTCTCGATGCGATGGCCGTCCGCCAGGCCGCCACGCTCGCCGCGGCGCCGTCCTACCTGCGTGCGCACATCGTCGGCCTGCTGCAGAGCCCCGTGGTCAGCGTGGCGATGCGCGCCGACGGCCTGCGAGGCGCGATCTCGCGCATCCAGGGCGTGACCGAGCACGCCGACGCGTGATCAGGAACGGTTCTTCGGCTTGATCGGACCGTCGGTTCCGCCGTCGACAGGCAGCCCTGCCTGCTGCTCCCAGCTGTCTGGCAGCAGATCGATGCCGAGCTTGCGCGCGGTGGTCACCGCCAGCGGCAGCAGGAGCGCGCTGCCCGGCACCACGGCGAAGAACGCGCCGAGCCCGGCCATCCGGAGCAGATCACCGAACTGTCGGTTGGCCCGGTCGATATCGGCGCTCGAGGCCTGGCCTCGTGCTGCTCGACCGTAGATCTCCATCATCTCGCGGGTCTGCGTGCTTTCCGCCACGAGCATCGTGCGCAGGCGCTTGAAGCCGGCCTCGAGTTCTGCGCGGGGGTGCCGCAGGACCGCGGGGACCAGATGCGACCAGTCGGGGCGGGGTTCCAGGGGCGAAGGGCTCGGGCCGAACATGCCGAGAGGGTACGGGGTCCGGGGGCGTGACTGACCAGGAATGTGGAACCAGGTTCTGGATCGCGGGCTCCAAGCGGGCATGCCCAACACCATCACGCCGGCCGAGGTCCATGAGCACTTGAGGTGCGGGAACTGCCTGCTGATCGATGTACGCGAAGCCGACGAGCGCGCGAGCGAGGCGATCGCCGGCTCCATCCACCTGCCGCTCGGTCGCATCAAGGCAGGCGAGCTGCCGCCGAAGGGTCTACAGGTCATCCTGCATTGCAGGGGCGGCAAGCGCAGTGCGGAAGCCGCGTCGCTCGTGCCGGGCTCACTCACGATGGTTGGGGGCATCGAGGCCTGGCGCGCCGCGGGGCTCCCCACGATCCGAATGCGTGCAAGCGGAGTGTCGGTGATGCGTCAGGTGCAGCTCGTCATCGGAACGTTCGTCGCCGCAGGCACGGCACTCGGCACCTTCGTGTCGCCGTGGTTCCTCGTCGTGCCCGCTTTCATGGGCGTCGGCCTGGTGTTCGCCGGCGCGACGGGCTTCTGCGGCCTTGCGATCCTGATGGGGAAGCTGCCATGGAATGCGCCGTGCCCGGCGTCAGGCTGCGCAGCGCGCTGATGAGCCGCGCTCGAGTGGCCGAGGCATCGGCTGGCGCGAACAGGCGTTCGCAGCTGGCGCTGGCGAGGTCGAGTTCACGGAACACGCTTCGGCAGCGCTCGCACACCACACCCTTGAGTTCGGGCACGTCGCGCCCATCCTCGAGCGCCTGCAGCTTCAGTCGCAGGAGTTCCGCGCAGGTCTCGCGTTCGTAGATCGGCGCGGGCGCCGGCCGGACCGGCACGTGGGCCATCATCGCCTTGCGCAGCGCGAGCCGGCCCCGGTGCAGCCGCGTCTTGAGCGTGGCGACACCGATGCCGAGCGCATGCGCAGCATCCTCGGCCTCCAAGCCCGCCACGTCCCGTAGGACCAGCGCCGCGCGCCATGGCGCAGGCAGCCTGAGCATGGCCGTTCGCATCTGCGCGAGTGCCTCGCCATCGAGGATCCGGTCGATCGAGGCACCGCCGCGCCGATCGGGCAGATCAATCACCTGACGGTCACCGAACGGCGAGACGGCGGAGAACGTGGGGGCAAGGCGCTGGCGACGCCGTCGCTTGGCGAGCCGCTTCAGGCCCACGCGCGTGACGATCGTGTGCAGCCACGTCGAGCGCGCTGCATCACCGCGGAAGGTGTCCCAGCGGCGCCATGCCTGGAGCAGCGCATCCTGCACGATGTCCTCGGCGTCGGCATCCGTCGCCGCGAACTGGCGCGCGACCGCAAGTGCATTCGCACCATGCGTTCGCACGAGGGCCTCGAGCGCGCGCCGTCGATCCTGCAGGGCGGGTCCGCGCCCGTCAGGCATACGCCTTCACGCTGTCGCAGGTGCAGACCAGGTTTCGGTCGCCGTACGGATTGTCGACGCGGCTGACGGCCGGCCAGAACTTGTGGTCGCGCAGCCACGCCGCGGGCCATGCGGCCTGTTCGCGCGTGTACGGACGGGTCCACGAATCCGACGCCACCACGGCTGCGGTGTGCGGCGCGTGCTTGAGCGGGTTCGAGTCACGCGGCATGCGGCCCTCCTCGATCGCGCGGATCTCCTCGCGGATCGAGATGAGCGCATCGCACAGGCGGTCGAGCTCAGGCTTCGACTCGCTCTCGGTGGGCTCGATCATGAGCATGCCGGGCTCCGGCCAGCTCATGGTGGGGGCGTGGAAGCCGTAGTCCATCAGGCGCTTGGCGATGTCATCGACCTTGATGCCGGCGCTCTTGTCGAACGCGTTGCAGTCGATGATGAACTCGTGCGCACAGCGGCCGTTGGCGTTCACGTAGCGCACGGGATAGTGCGACTCGAGGCGCTTGGCCATGTAGTTCGCCGCAAGGATCGACACCTGCGTGGCCAGCGTGAGTCCGGGGCCACCCATCATCGCGATGTACATCCAGCTGATCGGCAGGATGCTCGCGCTGCCGTACGGGGCAGCGCTGATCGGGCCGATCGCGTGCACGCCGGCGCTGGTGGGATTCGAGACCGGATGGCCGGGTAGGAAGGGCTTGAGCGTGTCGTTCACGCCGATGGGGCCCATGCCCGGGCCGCCGCCGCCGTGCGGGATGCAGAAGGTCTTGTGCAGGTTGAGGTGGCAGACATCGGCACCGATGTCGCCGGGGCGCGTCAGGCCGACCTGCGCATTCATGTTGGCGCCGTCCATGTAGACGAGGCCACCGTGCGCGTGGATGAGTTCGCAGGTCTCGCGAACGTTCTCCTCGAACACGCCGTGGGTGCTCGGATACGTGATCATGACCGCCGCCAGGTTCGCGGCGTGCTCAATGGCCTTGGCCTTCAGGTCGGCCAGGTCGATCTCGCCGTTGGGCAGGCAGCCGACGGGGACCACCGTCATGCCTGCGACGACGGCGCTGGCGGGGTTCGTGCCGTGTGCGCTCTCGGGGATCAGGCAGACGGTGCGATTCGCCTGGCCACGGTGCTCGTGGTAGGCGCGGATCACCATCAAGCCCGCGTATTCGCCCTGGCTTCCCGCATTGGGCTGCAGGCTGACGGCGGTGAAGCCCGTCACTTCCTTGAGCCAGTCCTCGAGCTGGCGGAACATCGTGGCGTAGCCCTTCCACTGGTCGCTGGGCGCGAACGGATGGATGTTGCCGAACTCGGCCCAGGTCACGGGGACCATCTCGCTGGTCGCGTTGAGCTTCATCGTGCACGAGCCCAGCGGGATCATGCTGTGGCAGAGCGACAGGTCGCGGCTCTCGAGGCGCTTGATGTAGCGCAGGAGCTCGTGCTCGCTGTGGTAGCTGTTGAAGACATCCTGCGTCATGTACGCATCGGTGCGCTGGAGGGTGCCCGGAAGCGCGGGCGATGCCGGCACCTCGAGCGCGGGTGTGGGCTTGCCCACGGCGGCAGCGAAGGCGCCGAGCAACGCCTCGAGCGATGCGGTCGTGATCGTCTCGTCGAGCGTGACGCCCACGGTGCCATCGGCGAAGTGACGCACGTTGATGCGGCGTGAGGCGAGTGCCGAGGCGAAGCCGCCCGGCGAGCCGGCCAGGCGCACATGCAACGTGTCGAACCACGTGTCGTTGAGGACCGTGTGGCCGAGCTTCGTCACGGCCGCGGCGAGTGTGGAGGTCGCGGCATGAACGCGGCCGGCGATGCGGCGCAAGCCATCGGGCCCGTGGTAGGTGCCGTACATGCCGGCCATGACGGCGAGCAGCACCTGCGCGGTGCAGATGTTGCTCGTCGCGCGATCGCGCTTGATGTGCTGTTCGCGCGTCTGGATCGCCATGCGCAGGGCAGGCGCGCCGGTGGCATCGCGGCTGATGCCGATGAGGCGACCCGGCATGCGGCGCACGTGCTCAGGCTTGGTCGCGATGAAGGCGGCGTGCGGTCCGCCGAAGCCCATCGGGACGCCGAAGCGCTGCGCGCTGCCGACGGCGATGTCGGCGCCCCACTGGCCAGGGGGAACGAGCATGACGAGCGCCATCGGGTCGCAGCAGGCCACGACCTGCGCGCCGGCGGCATGCGCACGCTCGGCCACGCCGCGGAGTTCACGCACGGAGCCATCGGTTGCGGGGTACGCCAGCAGCGTGCCGCAGAACGGCTTGCCCGCGAAGTCGGCGGTCATCGGATCGCCCACGATGACCGTGATGCCGAGTCCGCTCGCGCGGGTCTGGACGACCGCGATCGTCTGCGGGTGGCACCCGGCATCGACGAAGAAGTGGTCGTGCGTGGGCGCGGCGATCGAGCGGCACATCGTCATCGCCTCGGCGGCGGCGGTGCCTTCGTCAAGCAGCGACGCACCGGCGAGCGGCAGCCCGGTCAGCTCGGTGATCATCGTCTGGAAGTTGAGGAGCGCCTCGAGGCGGCCTTGTGCGATCTCGGCCTGGTACGGGGTGTAGGCCGTGTACCAGCCCGGGTTCTCGAGGATGTTGCGCTGGATCACGCCCGGAACGATCGTGCCCACGTAGCCCATGCCGATCCACGTCTGCCAGACCTGGTTCTGCTGTGCGATGCGGTGGAGCGCAGCCAGCGTCTCGGCTTCGCCGCGCTCGGTCACGCCGAGCGTGTTCGTCGGATCGTCGATCCGCAGGGGGTGCGCCATGCGGATGCCCGCCGGGATCGCCTGCGCGCTGAGCTCATCGAGCGAAGCGCATCCGAGCGCAGTGAGCATGTCCACGATCTCTGGTTCGCTCGGGCCGACGTGGCGCCGGATGAACGTATCGGTCGGCGCGAGGGCGTGAAGGGCCTTGGAAGCAGTCGGCATGGTCGAGGAGAGCGTGGTCATGGTGTGGTGGTGCCCGGTGCAGGCGAGGGGAAAGTATAGGCCTGAGGGCCTCGATCCCTTGCACGGCGAGCCCTCGGAAACCTAGAGTGGGCACCCTCGCGACGAGGCACGCCGCCCCGCGCAGGAAGGCCCACACGATGCTCACCGTGCGCTCGACCGTCACCATGCTCCTGGGCGCCGCGTGCGCCGTTTCCGCGATCGCCCTGGCGCAGGATCCCAAGCCCGAGCGCAAGAAGGGCACGATCGTCGAAGGCACGGTCAACGTCTACGACTACAACCCCAAGGACTCGGGCACCGATCCGGACATCGCCGGCCAGCTCGCGGCGATCGGCCCGGTCGGGCAGCAGTGGTACCAGCACGTGATGACGCTCTCGAATCCCTACTTCGAGGGTCGCGCGCCGGGCTCCGATGGGATCGCCGCCGCAGCCAACTACGTGGAGTTCTGGATGCGCCAAGCCGGCCTCGAGCCGGGCTTTCCTGCGAAGGAGGGCGAGAGCGAGCGCACGACGTACCGCCAGCCGTTCGAGCTGCCGGGCGCTGGGCCGAAGGTGATCGACAGTGCGGTGGCCATCGGCGATCGCGCGCTGAAGTCCGGCGATGACTACGTGGTCCTTGGTTCGAGCGGCAGCGCGAGCGTGACCGCGCCCCTGGCGTTCGCCGGCTACGCGATCGAATCGGGCAAGGATGGCTACACCAGCTTCAAGGAGGACGGCGAGGACCTGAAGGGCCGCATCGCGGTCTTCTTCCGCTACGAGCCCATCAATCAGGAAGGCGTGAGCCGTTGGAGCGAGCGCCGCTGGAGCGAATACAGCGCCGCCGCGCCCAAACTCGAGGCGCTTGCCAAGCGCGGAGCGGTCGGCGTGATCATGGTCACGCCGCCGGATGCGCGCGATGCTCGGCGTGGCCTCGAGACGACGGCGACCAGCCGCTTCGGCGATCGGCTCTCGATCCCCGCCGTGCAGCTGAGCATCGAGGCGATGGATGCGCTGATCCAGCAGGCCGATCCGGACGCGCGGTCGCTGGCGGAGTGGCGCCAGAAGGCCGACGAGGGTTCGGTCACGACGGTGCCGCTCAAGGATTCCGTGCAGGTCACGCTCAAGGCAGAGGTCACCACCGGAACGATCTCGACCGACAACGTCGGCGGCGTGCTGCGCGGAGCGGGATCGCTCGCGGACGAGTGGGTGATCGTGGGCAGCCACTACGACCACGTGGGCTTCGGCAACTACGGCGCCGATCCGCGCAATCGCGGCAAGCTCCACCCGGGTGCCGATGACAACGCGAGCGGCACCGCAGCCATGCTGTGCATGACCAAGCTGATGGCCGATTGGTACGGCTCCGATGAGGCGCCGAAGGACCGTCGCAGCATCCTCTTCATGGCCTTCAGCGCCGAGGAGATCGGCCTCGATGGCAGCCGCCACTGGACCGAGCACCCCACGCTCAAACAGGAGTCGATCAACGCGATGGTCAACCTCGACATGGTCGGCCGCTTGCGCAACGATGAGCTCGTGGTGGGCGGCGTGGGGAGCGCGAAGGGCTTCAAGGAGTGGCTGCGTCCGCGCTTCGAGGAGAGCGGCCTGACGATCCGAGCCGATCCGAGCGGACGGGGCCCGAGCGACCACGCCAGCTTCTACAGCGCCGGCATCCCGGTGCTCTTTCTCTTCACGGGTGTGCACGACGTCTATCACAAGCCCGGCGACCACGGCTGGACCGTGAACCCCGGCGGCGCCGCCAAGGTGATTGCGCTCAGCGAGGCGATCACGCAGGGCCTGGTGAGTGAGGCCAAGCTCGAGTTCGAGGGGAAGTCGGCCGGCTCCGGCCAGGACCGCGGCTATGCCAAGGTGCGTCTGGGCGTGTCGCCCGGCTACGGCGAGACGGGGCAACCGGGCGTCGTCGTCGAAGCGGTGAGCGATGGCACCAGCGCCGCCGACGCCGGCATCAAGAAGGGCGACGTACTCCTCGCGTGGAACGGCGAGCTGCTCGAAGGCGCTGGCGACATGATGGACCAGCTGCGCAAGCACGCACCCGGCGACAAGGTCAAGATCAAGCTTCGTCGTGACGGCAAGGAGATCGAGGTCGACGTCACGATGAAGGCGTCGAAGTCGCGTGGATGATGGGCCGGTCGCGGGTCCGGCACGCTGCTGGACCTGCGGCTACCCGATCGCGCCGGAGACGGCGCTCTGCTCCGAGTGCGGTGC
>Ga0315906_10006522_pt1 | contig 14413 bp, 4 predicted proteins | sample LakEriMetagenome_4_FD_203526 | JGI IMG/M metagenome (GOLD analysis project Ga0315906, IMG submission 203526) | Freshwater fungal communities from buoy surface, Lake Erie, Ohio, United States - Buoy 2 MA122 | ecosystem: Environmental > Aquatic > Freshwater > Lake > Lake biofilm | place: USA: Lake...
TTGAATTGTATCCATACAAACAACTGATCGGTCAAGGATTGGGCAGCGTGATGACTGCGCACTTGTATGCTCCCGCTCTTGATCCCAACGAAAAAGTAGCATCGACTCTTTCACGCGAGGTCATCACGAATTTGCTTCGCGGCAAGCTTGGATTTAGCGGCTTGGTATTTACCGATGCTATGAATATGCAGGGCATTGCGAAGTTCTTCAAACCCGGTGAGGCCGAGGTAAGAGCGCTTCAGGCCGGTAACGATGTGTTGCTGTTTTCGCAGGATGTGCCTATGGCCATTGCTAAGATTAAGACTGCCATCGACAGCGGATGGGTGAGCATGGAAGAACTCAACCTGCATTGCTACCGCATATTGCAGGCAAAGGAATGGGCTGGCTTGGCATCGAATCAATCGGTGCAAGTAGCGCAGATTTACGAGGACCTGAACAATAGCGATGCCCTTAAGCTTCGCAGAGAAATCATTGAAGAGAGTATCACCGTAGTTAAGAACGAAGGCAATGCTATGCCGCTCACGCACTTGCTGGGCAATCGGGTAGCGGTGGTGAGTGTAGGCGGTGAGCGCAAGGAGGAGTTTCATGAAACACTCGCACATTATGGCGACTTCGATCATTTTGTAATGGAGAAAAGTCCTGAGTTGAATCGTGCCATCTATTGGCAAGAAACACTCAGCAAGTATGACGTTGTAATTGCTGCGCTTGTGAACACGAGCAACAAACCAGAGCGCAACTTCGGCGTAACCAACGAGTCGGTGCGCATCTTGAATTCGGTAGGTGAGAACAGTAAAGTAATCTTGAGCGTATTGGCCAATCCATACGCGTTGAATACGCTTAAAGATTTCTCTAACATAGAAACGGTGTTGGTTGCTTTTCAGGACGACCCGATGACACAGATTGCAGTAGCAGAAACTGTTGTTGGAGCGATTGGCGCAGACGGTAGTTTGCCGGTGAGCACTACAGCGCAGTTTCCGGCAGGTGCAGGATACAGCACGCCGGGTGGCGGCAAGTTGCGTTGGATGATGAGCAACGATGTATGGTATACGGCTTTGAAATCTTCAGGCGGTAGCATTACAGCTGGTGGCAGTCCTGCCGGTGATTACGAAGAAGACATGATGTCGGATGGTGACAATGGTAAGACACCACAAACGGTTGCATCGGCTATGGGCCGCATTGACCGCATTGCAGAAAGCGGTATCATGAGTAAGGCGTATCCGGGTTGCCGCGTGATGGTAGCTAAGAACGGTGAGGTTGTGTACGATAAGTCGTTCGGTAATCTCGACTGGTCGGGAGCACAAAAGGTGAATGAGAACACCGTGTATGATTTGGCTTCCATAACTAAAGTTGCATCCAGCACCATTGCAGCCATGAAGTTGGTTGACATGGGCTTGCTCGACGTGAATAAGCGCCTGGGCGATTACTTGCAGTTTCCTGCAGGCAATGAGTATGCGCAGGTGACTCTCACCAGCATGCTTTCGCATTGCGCAGGCTTCACTCCCTGGATTCCTTTTTACACCAAGACGATGTCCAACGGCGAGTTGAAGCCGGAGTTTTATAAGAGCAGTCAGCAAGAAGGATTTTCGTTGCAAGTTGCGGAAGGCATCTACATCGCCGATCATTACCGCGATAGCATTTTCAACGCAATCATTCGCACACCGCTGAGCAACGACAGAAGTTATAAGTACAGTGATTTGGGTTACTACTTCATTCAGCGTATTGTTGAACAGCAAAGCGGTATGACGATCGACGCATTTGTGACCAAGCATTTCTACGCACCGATGGGCTTGGCAACTATGGGTTACCAGCCGCTTTCACGCATGGACGCCAAGAACATTGCACCCACCGAAGACGATAAGATTTTCCGTTCGCAAACCATACAAGGTCACGTTCACGATCAGGGCGCTGCCATGATGGGAGGCGTTGCCGGTCACGCGGGCTTGTTTAGCAATGCACAAGACCTTGCTGCTGTTATGCAGATGCTGATGGACGGAGGTGTATACGGCGGCAAGCGCTATGTGGAATCATCGACCGTGGGTATGTTCAACACACGTCACTTTGCCGGAAATCGTCGCGGTCTTGGTTTCGACAAGCCTACATTTTCACCCGGTCATGGTTCTTCATGCGGGGCAGCTTCGGCCAACAGCTTTGGTCATACAGGCTTTACGGGCACCATGTGCTGGGCCGATCCTGATCATGATTTGGTGTATGTGTTTCTGAGCAACCGCGTGCATCCCGATGCCGAGAACAAGAAGCTGCAAGAGTTGAACATTCGTACTGAGATTCAAGCAGAGATCTACAAGGCTTGGGGAAATTGATTCTCCAATTGGCAGGATAAACTTCTTTTGTCAATAGTTCAGTATCGGGAGATTCGGTTTCCGGAATAGTGCTACTTCCTTTATTTTCGCGCTCACAACAACACGATTCATGAGCGACGATAAGAAGATAATTTTTTCGATGGTCGGTGTAAACAAATACACCCCCACCGGTAAGCACATCATCAAAGACATTTATTTGAGTTTCTACTATGGAGCCAAGATTGGTATCCTCGGTATGAACGGAGCGGGTAAGTCGACCGTAATGAAAATCATTGCAGGTCTCGACCAGTCGTTTCAGGGCGATGTGGTATGGAGTCCCGGTTACTCCGTGGGCTATTTGCCACAGGAGCCTCAGCTCGACGACACCAAGACCGTTCGCGAGATTGTAGAGGAAGGCGTAAAGCCAATTACCGATGCCTTGAAGGAATACGAAGAGATCAACCTGAAGTTTATGGACGAAGAGATCCTCAACGATCCTGAGAAAATGGAGTCGTTGATGAATCGTCAAGCCGCAGCTCAAGATAAGATTGAAGCATTGGGTGGATGGGACCTCGACAATAAGTTGCAGGTAGCCATGGACGCGTTGCGTTGTGCACCTGAAGATTCGAAGATAGGAGTGCTGTCGGGTGGTGAGCGCCGTCGTGTGGCCCTGTGCCGACTGTTGTTGCAACAGCCCGATGTGTTGTTGCTCGATGAGCCTACCAACCACTTGGATGCCGAGTCGGTGTTGTGGTTGGAGCAGCACCTTTCGCAATACAAAGGAACTGTATTGGCTGTAACGCACGACCGTTACTTCCTCGATAATGTAGCAGGTTGGATTTTGGAATTGGATAGAGGAGAAGGTATCCCGTATCAGGGCAACTATTCTTCTTGGTTGGAACAAAAATCGAAGCGCTTGGCTCAGGAAGAGAAGCAAGAAAGCAAGCGCCGTAAAATTCTCGAGCGAGAGTTGGAGTGGGTGCGCACCAATCCGAAGGGACGCCACGCCAAGAACAAAGCCCGTCTGCAGAACTACGATCGCATGATGAGTGAAGGCGAGAAGGAGAAGGAAGCCAAGTTGGAAATTCCGATTCCGAACGGACCACGTTTGGGTAACGATGTAATTGAGTTTACCAATGTGACCAAAGGATTTGAAGACCGCTTGTTGATTGACCACCTCTCATTCAAACTTCCACCTGCAGGAATTGTAGGAATTATCGGGCCTAACGGTGCCGGTAAAACCACGCTCTTCCGAATGATTATGAATGAAGAGACACCAGACGATGGTAGCATACGCATTGGCGAAACCGTGAAGATTGGATATGTGGATCAACGACACAAAGAGATTGATCAAGACAAGAGCGTATACGAAGTAATCAGCGGAGGCAATGAGGTGATTGAAGTAGGCGGGCAGACCATTAACTCGCGCGCCTATTGCAGTAAGTTCAACTTCCAGGGAGCCGACCAGCAGAAGAAGTGCGGCGTTCTTTCCGGAGGTGAGCGCAACCGATTGCACTTGGCCATGACGCTGAAGACTGAAGCGAATGTGTTGTTGCTCGATGAGCCTACGAACGATATTGACGTAAACACGCTCCGTGCATTGGAAGAAGGTATTCAGAACTTCGCGGGCTGCGCTGTTGTAATCAGCCACGACCGTTGGTTCCTCGACCGTATTTGCACGCACATACTTGCATTTGAAGGCGACTCACAAGTAGTTTACTTCGAAGGCGACTTCAGCGAATATGAAGAGAATAAGAAGAAGCGACTGGGTGATACCACGCCGCATAGGATTAAATACAAGAAGCTGGTTCGATAGGTTATAGGTTATAGGTATTAGGTTGAAAGTTGAAGGTTGAAAGTTTGTTACCCCTTACCCATTTATCACTTGCCGTTTATCACTAATCACGCATCCCCAATACCTAAAACCTAATACCTAATACCTAACACTTATTACCTAATACCTATTACCTCATACCTATTACCTCATACCTATTACCTCATACCTATTACCTATTACCTACCCCCTATAACCTCACATGATAAGACTCCGCCTCACCACCCTCGGCTTCATGCAATTCTTTGTATGGGGAGCCTGGCTCATTACCATCGGTACATACTGTTTCAATGCGAAGGGTTGGACCGGAGCACAGTTTGGAGCCATCTTCAGCACACTTGCTTTGTCGTCTTTATTTATGCCGGCGCTCACGGGTATCATAGCCGACCGATGGGTGAATGCCGAACGATTGTATGGTGTTTTACATATTCTCTATGGGCTTATTCTCTTTGCTGTGCCGGGAGTGAATGATCCCGACTCGTTGTACTACGTGATTTTCGCGGCGATGATTTGTTACATGCCCACCATTTCACTTTCGAACTCCATCAGTTTTCGGATTTTGAAAGACCAGAATTATGATGTGGTGAAGGCGTTTCCACCGATACGGGTTTGGGGAACGATTGGTTTTATCGTTGCCATGTGGGTAACAAATATCACAGGTAGTAAGGCTAACGCCAATCAGTTTATCATAGCCGGCGTTGCAGCTATTGGACTTGGTATCTATTCCTTTACGTTGCCTGCCTGCAAGCCTCAGCGCAGTATGTCGCCCGATGCATCGCTGATGGATCAGTTGGGTTTTGGAGCTTTTCGATTGTTGAGTAATTCGCGCATGGCCTTATTCTTTGTGTTTTCCATGTTTTTGGGTGGAGCATTGCAATTGACCAATATGTATGGAGATTCGTTTTTGGATGATTTCAAGCGATTCCCGGAATACGCCGATTTGTTTGTGGTGAAATACTCGACTATCATCATGTCGATATCGCAGATTTCGGAGACATTATTCATTTTAACCATTCCCTTCTTCCTAAAGCGCTTTGGAATTAAGCAAGTCATGCTCATGTCCATGGTCGCTTGGATTTTGCGCTTTGGATTGCTTGCCTATAGTGATCCGGCAGGAGGTTTATGGATGATTGTTCTTTCCTGTATTGTATATGGAATGGCATTCGATTTCTTCAATATCTCGGGATCGTTATTTGTGGAGAATGCAGCGGATGCTTCTATACGTTCTAGTGCGCAGGGATTATTTATGATGATGACGAACGGAGTAGGGGCATACTTGGGAAGTAAGATTAGCGGAACTGTTATTGATGCATTCTTTACTTCCGGAGGGGAGAAGGACTGGACCGGCATTTGGCTCTCATTCTCCGGTTATGCTTTGGTGGTGGCTGTATTGTTTGCCGTTATGTTTAAATCGCCCAACGACAAGGTGGAGCGCTTTGCGCATTGATTCGAACCGCCCAATATTTAATGATCACGAGCGTTGCCATTCCATGAAAAAGATTGTTGATGGGATGCGCAGGAATTGGAAATGGCTTTTGCCGTTGCTGTTTGCTATGGGCATCGTTTTCTATTATCGGTATGACGTGGCCGAGTGGTCGAGAAAAATGTTGGGTATCGTCCTGCCGGAAAATCCGAGACCATTGGGTGTGACATCGCTCGAGTGGTGTGAGCAAAATTATGGCGAGCAAATTCAGGAGATTTCCACGGAAATGGATTTGCCATATCCCTATTTGATGGCTTTAGCAGTCTTGGAATGCAGTGGTGAAAAGCCCGCGGGTCAGCGTTTTGAGCGACATGTCTTCAATGAACTTATGAAGGTGAAAGCAGGGAAGCGTAAGAAATACGAGATGGCTACACGCGAAAAACTCGAGTCGATGGAGGAGGAGGAGATCCGCGCTTTGGCCACCAGTTGGGGCCCCTTTCAACTGATGGGATATAAGGTTTTCGAACTCGACTTATCGATAGAAGATCTGAGCAATGATGATGACGCCTGCTACCATAGTGCGCGATGGATTAAGAAACAGTATGGGCGATACCTCCAAAAGAGTAAATGGAAGGATGCGTTTCATATTCATAACACAGGTAAGCGATTTCCCATTTCGGGTCGCCCACAAACGCATGACCCGTATTACGTGTCGGACGGCTTGCGATTTATGAAGTTTTTTTCCTCCAGAATGCCCAAATAGTATCATTCGCAATTAGTGGATGTTTTGTACTTTTACCTCGCCCACACAACGGGCAGTTTTTAACCAAATCCTATGAAGGTACTCTACACTACTTTATTTTCTTTCGTTGCATTCTGCGCTATTACGGCTCAACAACTAACACCAACTGTCATTGCTTCGACCGGTGCTTCTTACCAATCAGCGGAGTTTAGTCTCGATTATACGCTGGGTGAGACATTCGTCACAACGTTGAGCAATAACACCAACATCCTGACTCAAGGATTTCACCAGCCGCAGGCGGGAGTTATCGTGGAAGGGTGCACGGATATACTGGCTTGCAACTACAATATTGAAGCTACAAGCGACGACGGTAGCTGCTATTTTCCTGGTGATGCCTGCGACGATGGCCTTGCTGTCACGATCAACGATACTGTAGATCCGAATTGTGGTTGTTCAGGTGAAGTTGTTCCGGACGTGGAGGGCTGCACTGCTATCGAAGCGTGTAATTTCAATCCGGATGCCAACATAGAAGACGGATCATGCATATTTCCCGGGGAGCCCTGCGACGATGGAAATCCTGCATCTGTAGACGATACCGTGGATCCCAATTGTGGATGTCAAGGCATCATCGTAGGTTGTACATTCCCGGCTGCTTGTAATTACAACCCTGATGCAATCATTGAAGACGCAAGTTGCTTGTTTCCCGGAGAACCCTGCGATGACGCTAATGCGTCAACCATTTTTGATCAGATTAACGCAGATTGTGTTTGTGAGGGCCAATTGCAGGTGGAAGGATGCGTTGCAATATCTGCTTGTAACTATGACGAGAACGCCAACGTGGACGATGCCTCGTGCATTTTCCCGGGTGACAACTGTAATGATGGTGACGCGACAACCGTCAATGATATAATTGGCTCGGACTGTCTATGCGCAGGCACCCCTGTGAGTGAGATTGATGGTTGTACGGATGAGACGGCATGCAACTTTGATGCGCTAGCCTCTATCGACGATGGTTCTTGTTTTTATCCCGGAGATGCTTGCAGCGATGGGAATGCTACGACTGTAAATGATTCCTACAACGCTAACTGCCAATGTGCCGGCGAGGTTGTTGTAGAAATTGAGGGTTGCACCAATGCCGACGCATGTAACTTCAACCCACTGGCAACGCTTGATGATGCTAGCTGCTTCTTTATTGGCGATCCATGCAATGATGGTCTTGTTGAGACAACTGATGATGTTATTGTGAGCGATTGCTCTTGCGAAGGTGTCATTATAGAAGTGTTGGGTTGCACAAACAATGCTGCTTGTAACTATAATGCAGCAGCCAATGCCGATGATGGAAGTTGTTACTTCCCGGGCGATGCATGTGATGACGGTGATGCACAGACTATCAATGACACCTACAACGCCAACTGCGGTTGTTCCGGTGAAGTGGTCGTTGAAATAGAAGGCTGCACCAATGCCGATGCATGTAACTTCAACCCACTGGCAACGCTCGATGATGCGAGCTGCTTCTTTATTGGCGATCCATGTGATGACGGCTTAGCTGAGACAACAGACGATGTAATCCTGTCTGACTGTTCATGTGAAGGTGTAATCGTAGAAGTATTCGGGTGCACAAGCTCTGCAGCTTGTAACTATGATGCGGCAGCCAATGCCGATGATGGAAGTTGTTACTTCCCGGGCGATGCATGTGATGACGGTGATGCACAGACTATCAATGATACCTACAACGCCAACTGCGGTTGTTCCGGTGAGGTGGTGGTTGAGATAGAAGGCTGCACCAATGCTGACGCATGTAACTTCAACCCACTGGCAACGCTCGATGATGCTAGCTGCTTCTTTATTGGCGATCCATGCGATGACGGTCTCGTTGAGACATTAGACGATGTAATCCTGTCTGACTGTTCATGTGAAGGTGTAATCGTAGAAGTATTCGGGTGCACCAGCTCTGCAGCTTGTAACTATGATGCAGCAGCCACTGCCGATGATGGAAGTTGTTACTTCCCCGGCGATGCATGTGATGACGGCAATGCACAGACTATCAATGATACCTACAACGCCAACTGCGGATGTTCCGGTGAAGTGGTGGTTGAGATAGAAGGCTGCACCAATGCCGATGCATGTAACTTCAACCCACTGGCAACACTTGATGACGCTAGCTGCTTCTTTATTGGCGATCCATGTGATGATGGTCTTGTTGAGACATTAGACGATGTAATCCTGTCTGACTGTTCATGTGAAGGTGTCATCGTAGATGTATTCGGGTGCACCAGCTCTACAGCTTGTAACTATGATGCAGCAGCTAATGCCGACGATGGAAGCTGTTACTTCCCTGGCGATGCATGTGATGACGGCAATGCACAGACTATTAATGATACCTACAACGCTAACTGCGGATGTTCCGGTGAGGTGGTGGTTGATATAGAGGGCTGCACCAATGCTGACGCATGTAACTTCAACCCACTGGCAACATTGGATGATGCGAGCTGCTTCTTTATTGGAGACCCATGCGATGATGGTCTTGTTGAGACAACAGAGGACATTATTCTCTCGGATTGTTCTTGTGCGGGTATAATCATTGATATCGAGGGATGCACCAATCTTTCGGCATGCAACTTCAATCCAAATGCTTTTGCAGATGACGGTTCTTGTTATTTCCCCGGCGACAATTGTGATGATGGTGATGTCTTTACAATCAACGATGTTTACAACGCCAATTGCGAATGTGCCGGTGAAGTTGTCGAAGTAATAGAAGGCTGCACGGCACCCGATGCCTGCAACTACAATATTTCTGCTAACGTGGAAGATGGTTCCTGCATTTTCCCGGGAGATGTGTGTGATGACAATGACTCGACGACCGGTGAAGATGTAATTGGTTCTGATTGCAGCTGTTCAGGGTCGTTGCTGGGTTGCACCTTCCCGGATGCCGTTAACTACAATCCCGCGGCGATCATCGACGATGGTTCATGTGAGTTTAATATTTTCGGATGCACCGATCCTGAAGCAGCGAACTATGATGCCAATGCCAACATTGATGATGGATCATGCGTTTACGGTGTATTCGGATGCACCGATGCAAGTGCTTGTAACTACAATGCCGAAGCGACACTTGAAGATGATTCATGTCTTTTCCCGGGCGACGCTTGTGACGATGGAAATGCCTCCACACAACAAGATGCTTATGGTGTGGACTGTGCTTGCGAAGGGTTACTTGCCGGATGTACAGTGCCAGTGGCTTCTAACTATAATCCGAATGCTGTTATCGATGACGGTTCATGTGAATTTGATAACGAAGGCTGCACCGACCCGGAAGCTCTGAACTTTGACCCGGCTGCTCTTGTCGATGATGGTTCGTGTATCTATCCATTGGAAGGATGTACGGATGCTTCCGCTTGTAACTTCAATCCGGATGCAAACATTGAAAATGGAACCTGCACCTATCCCGGTTGCACTGACCTCGCTGCTTGCAACTACGATGCGACGGCAGCTTGTCCGGACAACTCGTGTGAGTATCCGACAGAGAGTTATCTTGACTGTTCGGGCAACTGTTTGAATGATATAAATAATAACGGAGTATGTGACGAATTGGATCCGCAAGGTTGCACAGATGAAACGGCACTGAATTATGATCCTATTGCAGTTTTTGACAATGGCACTTGTGTTTTTGAAGTGCTTGGATGTACCGATTCGGATGCTTGTAACTTCAGTGCATCGGCGAATACGGATGATGGCTCATGTACGTTCCCCGGCTGCAATGATCCGGAGGCATGTAACTACGACCCTGCTGCAGGCTGTTACGATGGCAACTGCGACTATCCTTTCAATAATTATGATTGTAACGGTAATTGCTTGAATGACTCTAACAGCAATGGAATTTGCGATGAATACGAGGAGTATGGTTGTACCGACGAGAATGCAATCAACTATAATGGTGACGCCACTTCGGATGACGGTAGCTGTATTTACGATGGATGTACGGATGTAACCGCCTGCAACTATGATGATTCGGCAGACGTTGATGATGGCTCTTGCACCTACCCCGGCTGTACCGATGCAGAGGCTTGTAACTACAATGCCGATGCAGGCTGCCAAGAGGTTGGAAGTTGCACGTATCCATCGGAGACTTATCTGGATTGCAATGGCGACTGCATAAGTGATGGCAATGGAAACGGTATCTGTGATGAACTAGACTCAGAAGGATGCTTGGATCCGTTAGCCGACAACTATAATCCGAATGCTACTGTTGAGGACGGCTCTTGCCTGTATTTGGGTTGTACCGATGTAACAGCTTGTAACTTTGACCCTACTGCGCTTGACGATGATGGCACTTGCACTTATCCGGGTTGCACGGATGTCAATGCGTGTAACTTCAACGCAGCGGCAGGTTGTGATGATGGTTCTTGCCTGGCAGCCGGTTGCGTTGACATTTTGGCTTGCAATTATGACGCTAGTGCAGCTTGCGATAATGGCAGTTGTACTTATCCCGGCTGTAATGATGTTACCGCATGTAATTATAATGCCGCTGCGGGTTGTCTTGAAGAGGGTTCATGCACCTATCCTGAATTTGCTTACGATTGCAATGGCAATTGTATAAATGATGGAAATAACAATGGTATTTGTGACCCGTTTGATAATCTGGGTTGCACAGATCCAAATGCCGACAATTATAATCCGAACGCAATTCAAGAAGATGGCTCTTGCATTTATGTTGGCTGCACTGATGCTGCCGCTTGTAATTACGATGCAACTGCTCTAACGGATGATGGTTCATGCACCTATCCAAGTGAAACTTGCCTCGACTGTGCAGGCGTTTGTATTGAGGATACTGATGCAGATGGAACATGCGACTGTCTGGAAATTGAAGGATGCACGAATCCTGCTTCTGTAAACTACAATCCGTTGGCAACTGAATTTGATGGATCATGTATACTCGGATGCATGGACGTGTTTGCAATAAATTATAATGCGCAAGCAAACGAAGATGATGGAAGTTGCATCTATCAGGTGTTGGGTTGTACCTATCCTACTGCATGTAATTACAATCCTGAGGCAACAACCGACAACAACACATGTACGTTCCCCGGTTGTAATGATCTTGCGGCATGCAATTATGACCCGGAGGCGGGTTGTTTATTGGAAGGCAGTTGCGAATACATTGATGTAAACAACAATGGTCAATGTGACTTATATGAGATAACAGGTTGTACCAATGCTGATGCCTGCAATTACAATCCGGCGGCAACTTTTGATGATGGTTCTTGCGGCTTTGATACCGAAGAAACAACGGATGTGACAGCAGGTAATGAATACGAATGGAATGGCACTACCTATACTGAAAGCGGTGTTTATGAGTTCACGTACGTTAGCGCTGCAGGATGCGACAGCGTTGTGATTCTGAATCTTACGATTACATCTGTTTTGGAACTGAATGTGAATGCACTTCAAATGTGGCCAAATCCGGCTAACCAAGAGGTGCAGGTGACGATGAATGGAGCAGCCGCCGACCTAATTGAAGTGTTTGATGTTACCGGTAAGCATATTGCAACTTACGCGCGCAGAACTCGATTGGATGTATCGAATTGGGCTTCGGGTAGCTATATGATCCGTGTGCGAAATGCGCAAGAAGTGCTGGAGCGCAGATTAATGGTGGTCAGATAAAAGTTTCAATTTTTGTTTGAATATGAAATGGCCAGTGTGAACCACTGGCCATTTTTTTGTTGGATTTGTGAATGAAACTTCGATGTATCGTTAATCTTGAATGAGTATATTCGTTCAACCTTAATTGGAATTGAGCATGTCAAACGTATCGTTCCGAAAACATCTTGCTATTGCTGTGAAATCGATTGCGCTATTCAGTCTTGCCATGGTAATCAGCTTATGGTGTAATGCTCAGTACTGGCAACCTCTTTTTCTCGGTAATGGTTCAGAACATCAATATAACGGGGGGTTATGGGGAGGAGGCATATCTGCCGCCGATTTTGACAAGGATGGTTATGATGATCTCTTGTTTTGTCAGCGAGGTTCGAATCCGCTTCTCTTCAAAAGCGAAGAAGGTACGTTGCAGCCATGGCCTCTTGGCATACAGAATGTGGGAGAAATTAAGCAGATTTCTTGGGTTGATTTTGATAATGATGGCGACCGCGACCTATCTCTGACCGGTTTTAACATGCCGGTTCAGCTTTTTCAGAATGTTTCAGGAACTCTCATTCCCTTGCCTTCTAATGCGGGCATTTCCCAAGTGGCAATTGTTTCTTACGGTCACAGTTGGGGTGATTATGACCGCGATGGTGATTTAGATTTATTCGTCTGTAACTACGATGCAGCATACATGGGATATGTCAATTCAGACAATGTACTTTATCGAAACGAAGGGAATGGAGTGTTCATGGATGTTAGCCTTTCAGCAGGTTTTGCCTCCATGGTTAATTTTACGTTTATGGCCATTTGGATGGATTATAACCGGGATTTGTTTCCGGATTTACTTGTCGTAAATGACCGCTATGAAGTGCCCAATTATTTTTATCATAATAATGGAGATGGTACTTTTACCGAAATAGCGGCACAAGCCAATCTGGATGATTTTGTTTTCGGAATGACAGCTACGGCTGGCGATTTTGATAATGATGGTGATTTGGACATTTACGTTACTAATGGCACATCAGGCAATTTGCACAAGATCAATAATGGTGATGGCACCTTCACAGACGCAGATGAACAGCTCGGTACCACATTGAACCGTTTTTGCTGGAGTGCACAATTCATTGATGCCGATCGCGACGGTTTACAGGATCTCCATATTTGCAGCACGCCTCATGTGAATTTGCCCGGAGAGAATTTTTTATACCGCAACTTGGGTCAAGTGTTCGTTTCAGCTACCGAGGAGGCGGGTATATCGACTGACGGAGGCTGGAGTCGCTCGAGTGCTTTTGGCGATTTTAATAATGACGGACTAGCAGATATTGCTGTGTCTAAGTCGGCACCTAGTGTTTCGAGTATCTGGAGCGCTGAAGACAATGATAATAACTGGTTGAAAGTGACTTTGGAAGGCGTAGAATCAAACCGTGATGGTGTTTCATCCTGGATTGACTGCTACACAGCCAGTGGCGCGCAATCACGCTACACCTTTTGCGGGGAAGGGTATTTGGGTCAGAATAGTTTCAGTGAATTTTTCGGATTAGGTAATCACGAGTTGATTGACTCGCTCATGGTTAGTTGGCCATCTGGAGTAGTCGACAAGTGGTACAATATCCCCGTGAATCAGCAATTGTTTTTGGTGGAGGGTACTTCGTCTCGAGCAGTTGTTACTGCCAATGAAGGGTTTATATATTGTCCGGGTGATTCTTTGACATTGAGCTTGGATGGATGGTCAAGTGTGCTCTGGAATACGGGAAGCTCAGAGATGAGTATTCGCATATCAGAGCCGGGAGTTATTTGGGCCGAGGTAGAGGATGAATGGGGGAATTGGTTTATAAGTGACACAGTTTCAGTTTTGCAGAGTACATCCCCAGCCATTAACATCTCGATATCGGATGTTTCATGCCATGGCTTGTCAGACGGTACGATTAGTTTAGATGCGAATGGGGGCGATGTGCAATTTGAATTGAACAATCAGCTTCTTTCAAACGGTGAGGCGACTCTGCTGCATGCGGGCCAGTATGAGATTCACTGGACCGACTCATACAGCTGCACTGATTCTTTTGCAGTGCTCGTGAACGAACCTGACTCCTTTGTAGCAGAGGTATTTACACAGAATGTTTCGTGTTATGGTTTGAATGACGGAGCGGTCGATTTTTCCTTTAGTGGCGGTATTCCCGGCTATTATTTTATAGGTGAAAATGTTTTATTAACTCAATTGCAAGCAGGTGATTACTTCTATATAGCTTCCGATGCCAATGGATGTTTAGCATTACTTCCTTTCGTCATTTTGGAGCCATCGTTATTGGAAGTAGAGGCAATCGCTGAGCCCGATAGTAACGATTTATCGATCGGCAGTATTGAATGCGAGGCATCAGGAGGAACTCCTCCATACTATTACTTTCTCAATAGTGGGCCATCCGATGCACCGTTATGGCAGGAGCTTTCTGCGGGGCTGTATGAGCTAGTAGTAGAGGACA
>Ga0315906_10006524_pt1 | contig 14413 bp, 13 predicted proteins | sample LakEriMetagenome_4_FD_203526 | JGI IMG/M metagenome (GOLD analysis project Ga0315906, IMG submission 203526) | Freshwater fungal communities from buoy surface, Lake Erie, Ohio, United States - Buoy 2 MA122 | ecosystem: Environmental > Aquatic > Freshwater > Lake > Lake biofilm | place: USA...
TTTCTGATCAGGTGCGTAACCAATCATTTCAAATAGCGGACAAAGTAGAATTTATCAATAGGATGCTGAGTTGGGCTGACCAATTCGGCATTTTTGTTTTTATGGACGGCCAGGATTTTGATGAAGCACGCTCATTCCCTACCATACTGGCCGCCGGCGTCAAGCGAGGTTTTATTCCAACATCGGCTGATCCTCTCAGAGAATTGCAGGAATTCCATGAACAATCACCCGCCTGGTTGTTCGGTCATTTGGCATTTGATTGTTCCGGAGTAGCCGGCGAGGTTTTCTCAAAGCGTGAACCATTTGTCAGGTTTCCTTCATTGTTTTTCTTTGAGCCGGAGGTGCTTATCAAAGTAGAAGGGGACATGGTGCATTTTATCTGTGCAGCGGATTCTTCCATCGTATTTGATCAGATTCTGAATTTTCCTACAGACAGGGAGCTAATTAAAGAAAGAATTGAGCTACAGAACAGGATCTCGAAACAGGATTATATCAGTACACTTCATCAGTTAAAAGTTCATCTTCAGGAGGGGGATTGCTATGAAATCAACTATTGCCAGGAATTCTATTCTGAATCTGCCAATATAGATCCGCTTACTACCTATTTGGAATTGATGAGAATTTCCTCTGCTCCATTTTCTGCCTTATATAAATATCATCAGAAATATTGTATTTGTGCCAGTCCCGAGCGGTTCATCCTGAAAAAGGACCGAAAACTGATCTCTCAGCCCATGAAGGGTACCAAACAAAGGAGCAGTGACGCCACTGAGGATGAAAAAAATAAAATTCAGCTGGAAAAAAGTGAAAAAGACAGGTCTGAAAATATCATGATTGTCGACCTGGTTCGTAATGACCTGTCCCGGTTTTGCGTTCCGGGTTCGGTCAAAGTGGAAGAGTTATGTGCGGTGCATAGTTACCCAAATGTGCATCAGATGATCAGTACCGTCAGTGGAGATTTATACGATAAAAGTAAATGGACGGAGGTGCTTCGAAATTGTTTTCCCATGGGATCAATGACAGGGGCTCCGAAGAAAAGGGTTTTGGAACTGACGGAAAAATATGAGGCAATGGCACGCGGCTTATATTCGGGCTCCATTGGATATGTGGATCCTGACTCGGAAATGGATTTCAATGTGGTCATAAGGAGTATTTTTTATGACAGGGAAAATAAGCGGCTGAGTTTTTGCGCAGGTGGAGGCATTACCATCGGCTCCGATCCTGAAACTGAATATGAAGAAAGTCTGTTAAAGGCAAGGGCTATCAGGAATGTTTTAGAGGGAGGTTAATGTACAGGCTTGTCGGGCCGTAAGGTTTTCGGCGACGGTGTGTCACTGTCTTTGAGTATTTGTTGAACGCATGCCTGCAGTATCTCGTATTTTCTAGAAAGGAATATTTTCATTTTATTTTCAGGCAGCAACAGGTCGTATTGCCCGGTTTTTTCAAGTAACAGGTCAAGATCTGGATTTATCCTGTCAAATTCTTCCGGAATCATCTCAATTGTTGTAGCGATGATCGAAGCCATATATTTCCCACTGATGGTCAAGGTTGTCATACTGTCAATTTCTTTCTGACCGATCTTTCTTGTTCCTAAGGGGCTTTGCCAATGTAAACCGGTATTGACTTTTTTTTCTTTTACATCATTTTCCATCAGATAATGAGTAGCAATGAATTTTTTTACATGATTACGACTCTCTTCAGGCAGATAATGCTGCAAATTCCAGAAATTCCGTTCTTGGGATTTTTTCATTGCCTGATATACCCTTCCTTCACCGCCATTGTAAGCAGCTATGACCAGCAGCCAGTCATTGAACTCCCTGAAAAGTTTCAACAGAAATTTTGCTGCAGCATGTGTGCTTCTAAAAAAATCTCTTCGCTCATCCATACCCTTGGACACCTCCAATCCGTATCTCCTGGCAGTTTCCGGCATGAACTGCCAGGGACCTGCCGCTCCGGCATGGCTGGTAGCCGAAACTTTCAAATGGCTCTCTATCACAGCGAGATATTTCAATTCGGGAGGCAACCCGTATTGTCTGAAAACATGTTCTATGAGTTTGAAATAGGGAAGAGAGTATTCTTTCAGTTCCAAGAGCTGCCTTTGGTGGTTTTGCAGATAGCTGCTCATGTATAGCTCGGCTTTTGGATTTATCTGATCAGCATAGGGAATGCCGGAATCATAACCATAGGCATTGAAAAGGTCCTTAAAGCCATATCGGGTGATTCTTTCAATTTCAACGGCCTGAATCACATCAGGAACGATGCCTTTTTCAAGTACCTTGTTGATTTGATTTTGTCCGGCTGCTGAACGATGGAGGGTATCTTTATCGCATGCTTCGGCCATTGCGCCGGCTAGGATGTTGGAGCATGAAAATATAGAGATTATGAGGAATGAGCTGATTCTCATGAGAATGAAATTTTGAGTTCAGCAGGATGCGCCAATCTTGGGGAAGGAAATAAGAAAAAATTTAGGCCTCTAATAATCAGAGGGGCTTATCTTTTTCTTTCATGCCTTCTTCCAGCTCCGTTTTCACATTTTTCTTGGCATCATTGAATTCCCTGATTCCCCTGCCTATTCCGCGCATGAGCTCTGGAATTTTTCTTCCGCCAAAAAATAGCAGCATAACGGCAATGATCAATATCCATTCACTACCTCCCGGCATGGAGATCATGAAGACCAGAAGGAAATTTGAGGTTACCATAAAATTGAATTGAATTGCAAAGATACTCAAATTGAGGCGAAAGCTCAGCGGATATGGGTTCTGCACTTGGCCTTGCCATTGGCAGCCTCATAAGTTGTAATTCCTCTGGAGCATCCCGCGAGAATCCAACCTGAAATCAATATCAGGGCTGTTGTTTTTATCAAAAATTTCATTTTCATGATAAGCAATTTAACGAAAAAACGGAAATCAATTGATTTCCGTTAAGCGTTATTTGTAAAACTGAAAATGATTTATTTTACAGCGACAGCCATTCTTTTTTCTTTGATACGGGCACTTTTTCCGCTACGTTCACGCTGGAAGTAGAGTTTTGCCCTTCTAACCCTGCCCACCTTATTCAGCACAACGCTTTCAATATTAGGTGAGTAGACGGGGAAAAGTCTTTCCACACCTACACCGTCACTTATTTTACGAACGGTAAAGGAGGCGGTGGCACCGGTTCCCTGACGTTTGATAACGTCTCCCTTGAAACTTTGAATACGCTCCTTGTTTCCTTCTACAATCCTGTAATTGACAGTGACATTGTCACCTGCCTTGAAAGACGGAATCTGTGGTTTCTTAGTCAGTTGTTCGTGTACAAAATTGATAGCATCCATAAACCTTGATTATTTGCGGACGGCAAAGGTACTGAAAAAAACAATACCCGGGGAGCCGTTTCCAATTTATTTTTCCTAGTTAGCGGGCAATGTTCACGGCCCTTTTCTCACGGATCACAGTGACCTTGATCTGTCCCGGGAAGGTCATTTCTGTTTGAATCTTTTGGGCTATTTCGAAGCTTAGTTTTTCGCTATCTGCATCCGTAACCTTCTCAGATTCAACGATTACTCTTAATTCACGACCTGCCTGGATAGCGTATGCCTTTTCCACTCCCTGATAGGCTAAAGCGAGATTTTCCAAGTCTTTGATACGCTGAATATACTGTTGCATGATTTCCCTTCTTGCACCCGGTCTGGCGCCGCTGATAGCGTCACAGGCCTGAATAATGGGAGAAATCACATATTGCATTTCCATCTCGTCATGGTGGGCGCCTATGGCATTCACCACGGCAGGGTTTTCACCATATTTTTCAGCCAGTTTCGCTCCCAGAAGGGCATGGCTCAGTTCTGTTTCTTCATCCGGCACCTTGCCAATGTCATGCAAGAGCCCTGCACGCTTTGCCAACTTGGGGTTAAGCCCTAGTTCGGCAGCCATGATTCCGCAGAGATTTGCGGTTTCCCTACTGTGCATAAGCAAGTTCTGTCCATAGGAGGAACGAAACCTCATACGACCGACCATCCTGATCAGCTCCTTATGCAAGCCATGAATTCCCAGTTCTATCACCGTTCTTTCACCTATTTCCATCACTTGGTCATCCAATTGACGCTTGGTTTTTTCAACCACCTCTTCAATTCGGGCAGGATGTATCCTTCCATCAGCAACAAGACGCTGTAAGGAGAGCCTGGCCACTTCGCGACGCAGCGGATCAAAAGAAGACAGCACAATCGCCTCCGGCGTGTCATCTACAATCAAATCTACTCCTGTAGCCGCTTCGATGGCTCTGATATTTCTTCCTTCCCTTCCAATGATGGATCCTTTGATCTCATCACTTTCAAGATTGAATACGGTTATGGAGTTTTCGATTGCCTGTTCAGCTGCTGTACGTTGGATGGTCTGAATAACGATCTTCCTGGCTTCCTTATTGGCTTTTTGCTTGGCCTCTTCAATGATTTCCTGCTGAAGAATCATGGCCTTGCTTTGAGCCTCCTGCTTAAGGCTCTCGATCAACTGAGAACGAGCTTCTTCTGCTGAAAGTCCTGCTACTTTTTCAAGCCTTCTGATATGTTCTTCCTGATGTTTTTCGAGCTCAGTGCGCTTGATATTGATGACTTCTATCTGTCTGTTCAGATTATCCTTGATTGCTTCGTTTTCCTTGATCTGCTTTTCAAGATTACTTTCTTTCTGGTTAAGGCTTTGTTCCTTTTGTTTGATGCGATTTTCTGATTCACTGAGCTTCTGGGTGCGCTGCAGCACATCTTTCTCATGTTCGGCCTTCATTTGGACAAACTTCTCCTTCGCTTCCAGAAGTTTTTCCTTTTTGGCATTCTCGGCAGCCAGGTTGCCCTCAGAAATTATCTTTTTCGCTTGATTTTCAGCTTCTTCTATCTGCTTTTTGGTGTCTTTCGAAAAAACGATCTTACCCAGCAGGGTACCTCCGGCCAATGCTGCAATGGCTATGATGGAATAAATTATGATAGGTTCCATTTAAATTTTTAAGTTGATTCACAATAATATACGCTCCTTTTAACACCAGATGAAGGTATTACCCCGGATTGGGAGGCAAAGATACGATTTTTTTACCGAGCGGGGAAGGCGGTTGTCGCTTATAGCATTTTGTCAAGCTGGGTTTCCAGCTCTTCAAGAGCGGCGCTTATTTCAGAAACGGGTCCTCCCATTTCTCCGGCCTGGGAGGCGGATTGGGTAGCATACCAAATCATGACCATGGATACATAGTCCTGCATATCCTTGCCTGCGAACTGGGTCTTGAATTCGAGAATTTTGTCATTGATGAGCTTCACAGTTTTTCTGACATGCTCTTCGTCAGAGGCATTGGTTTTGATCCGATAGGTCCTGTCGGCAATAAGGATATTTAAGGGAACTATTTCGCTCATGGGATCTGGTTTTGATTTATTCACTCAACAGAGTGATGCATTTGTCAATTTCTCGGATATACTTGTTGATAGACTGCTCAAAAGCCTTTTTCTCAGATTCTCCCATTCTTCCGGCAGAAGCCTTCAGGATATGATTCTGGTCCTGCAGATTCTTCACACTGTCTTGCAGCAGGCTTGCATCCGCTTGCAAGGAGGCTATATGCTTTTTCTGCAATTCGTTTTCTTTCCTGAGCTGCAGATGTAGTTTTTGCAGCTGCAATACCTTGGCCTTAAGGCTGCCAATTTGTTGCTTGATGTTTTCAGACATTATTTTCTGATTTCCGCTTTAAGCTTGTTTTCCAAAGCATGGGTGATTTTTCTCATCAAACCCTCTGTTTCCTCATCAGTCATTGTTTTGGACTCATCGTTAAAGACAAATCTCAAAGCCATTGATTTTTTATCCTTTCCCAATTTTTCGCTTTCGAAAATGTCGAATAAATGTAGGGATTTTAACTGAGCCAGCTGCAAGTTAGTAACAGTTTCCTCAATTTGTGCAAAAGTTAATTCCTTTCCGAGTACCATGGCCAGGTCCCTTTCGACCCAAGGGAATCGCGATATCGGCTGATAGGTGACCGGACTTCCTGCAAGGGAAATAACTTTTTCCCAGTCCAGATCCGCAAACCAAACGGAGGTATTCTTTATGTCCATCTTTTTCCTGATCTCAGGATGTACCTCTCCCAATTTTCCTAAAAGAGTTTTACCGAAACAGATATTTGAAGCATTCATCAGTTCGGTATCTTCCATTTTTTCAAATCTGCATTCTACTAGACCCAGTTTAGTGAGCAGCTTTTCCAAAACTCCCTTTAGAAAGAAAAAGTCAGCCGTCAGAGAATGGCCGTTCCAGGCTTTGGATTGAAAGGCGCCGCAGCTTATGAGAATCAAATGATCAGATTCCAAAAAGCGGCCCTGATCACCGGCGTGGTGGTAAGTTTTTCCAAATTCAAAAAAACAGAGATTGTCATTACGGTGATTCAAGTTATGACTGATGGCTTCCAGCCCGCTTTCCAGCATTGATGGTCTCATGACATTAAGATCGGCGCTGAGGCTGTTCATCATCTTGACCGGATGCTTATTCTCATGATATTTCAGGTTGCTGATACTGTTGGTCATGATTTCAAAAAAGCCCGAATCGGCCAGCATTTCCGCGGCTTTTTCCTTCAGGCTCCGCTTTTTGAGATCTTTTTGAACTGATGGCTTGATGTGTACAAACTCAGGTATGGTGATATGGTCCAGACCGTCTATCCTCATGATTTCCTCTACCAGGTCGCACGGAAGGTGGATGTCGGATTTTGATGTAGGCACTGAAACCTCAATACTACCGGACGTTTCAGTAAGAATCCCGAAACCGAGATTTTGCAATATCTGACAAGCTACCGCTGAGGCATAATTTTTTCCGCTGAGTTTTCTTAGATAGTCGAACTCAAGTGTGACGGCCTTTTTGGCAAGAGGCTCAGGATATATGTCAATTATAGAACCAATGATATGGCCACCTGTGACCTCTTCCAGCATTTTTGCAGCACGCCAAAGAATGGCATCTGTCTGTCCTATGTCGCAGCCTTTTTCAAAGCGCGTCGCAGCTTCGGTCCGTAAGCCATGATGCAGGGAGGATCTACGGATACTGATGGGGTCAAACCAGGCGCTTTCCAGTAATACCGACACCGTCTCGGATCCTACACCGCTGTGGAGTCCTCCGTAAATTCCAGCCATGCAAAGCGGACCCTTGTCATCACAAATCATCAGGTCTGACTCACTTAGTTTATATTCTTTTTGATCAAGCGCAACGAATGGAGTGCCTGCAGGCATATATTGCACCAGGATCTTTTGATTGCTGATTTTAGAAAGGTCGAAAGCGTGCAATGGCTGCCCTGTTTCATGCAAAATGAAATTGGTGACATCCACAACATTGTTGATCGGTTTCAAGCCGATGGATTGCAGTTTATTTTTGAGCCATACCGGACTTTCCTTCACGACAACATTATCTAGCCTCATGCCGCAGTAGCGCCTGCAACCCTTGAGGTCCTTAATTTCAATGGAAACGCCGGTTGTATTATTATCTGATGCAATAATTTTTTGGATTGGAAAGTTTGGGATAAAGGCTTTTGCGTTGTGGTGGCTCAGGTAAGCACAGACGTCCCTTGCCACGCCCCAGTGGCTCATCGCATCCATTCGGTTGGGTGTCAGGCCGATTTCGTAAATGAAATCTTTCTCAGAGGAGATGACCTTGTCTATGGTGATTCCTACGGGAGTATTTTCCGGAAGCAAAAAGATGCCGGAGTGGTCCTCGCCTATACCTATCTCATCTGCAGCGCAAATCATTCCCTGGCTCTCCACTCCTCTGATTTTAGCTTTTTTAATGGTGAGGGGCGCTCCCTTCAATGGGAGCAGGGTGGTGCCTATTCTTGCCACAATTACTTTCTGTCCTTTTTCAACATTGGGCGCTCCACACACAATTTGCAGTGATTCTCCGTTTCCAACATTGACTTCGGTCAGCCTGAGCTTATCAGCGTCAGGATGTTTTTCACAAGATGTAACCTCGCCGCATACCAGGCCTGAAAGGTCCATGGCGCCGCGGACTTCCATACTTTCCACTTCCAGTCCGATTGAGGTCAGGATATTGCTTAAGGCCTCCGGATCAAGCTTTTCCGGAAGGTATTCATGCAGCCAGTTGTAAGAAATAGTCATAAAACTTATTGGGCGTAAAGATAATTTTTTGCGGCCATTATGATCAAACGTCCCTGAAACCTTGTGCTTTTAATTTAAAGGCTGTTTTGCTATTCTAGCCGCTATAACCGGGTGAATAAAAAAATGCCGGGACATGTTCCATTTTGTGCATATTTCCCGCTTTGTCTGCAATTGCCTGAAAAAGCGTCGAGGAAAACCTGTGAAGATGCTGTGAATAAGCTAATTTTAATGTGGATAGCAGGTGGAGAAGTCCTGCATAATATTTTCCGGCAATTCTGAACTTGAATAGGAGGAGAATTGCCTCTACCTTAGCCTTTTAAAAGAGCATTAGGGTCTCATTGCATATTGCCCGAAAGCAGGTAACGGTAAGGAGTAAGTGAATTCAGAAACAAAAAAAACATGGATATTTCAAATATCAATAAGGACAGAAAATTCAGAAGGAAGGCAACTGCCGACCTTGGATCGATGGTGTTTGGTAAGGTACCCCCTCAGTCCAGAGAATTGGAGGAGGCTATTTTGGGTGCTATCATGCTGGAGAAAAAAGCCTTTGATGCAGCCAATGAGATTCTGAAGCCGGAGTGTTTCTATGTGGAGGCACATCAGCGCATTTTTTCGGCTATGCGGGAGCTTGCTAATAAGAATATGCCAATTGATTTGCTGACGGTGGTGGAAGAGCTCAGGTTGCGCGAGAATCTGGAATTCGTGGGTGGCCCTTATTTTGTTACCAGGTTGACCAATATGGTGGTTTCCTCTGCCAACATCGAGGCACATTCGCGGATTGTATTGCAGAAATTCATTCAGCGCGAGCTGATACGCGTGAGCGGTGAAATAATTGGAGAGGCTTACGAAGACAGTACTGATGTTTTCGACTTACTTGACAAATCTGAAAGTAAACTTTTTGAAATTACGAATGGCCATTTGCGCAAGAATTTCGATGAGATCGGCAATGTGCTTGTGAAGACAATCCAACGTATTGAAGACTTGAGAAACAGTGATGAGGACATTACGGGTGTGCCATCCGGATTCGCCTCTCTTGACAGGCTTACTTATGGTTGGCAACCTACCGATCTTATCATCCTCGCTGCAAGACCTTCTGTGGGAAAGACCGCCTTTGCTCTGAATCTTGCCCGCAATGCTGCCTTGCATGCTACCAAGCCTACTGCTGTCGGCTTCTTCAGTTTGGAGATGAGCAGCGGACAGCTGGTACAGCGTATACTCAGTGCCGAAAGTAACATCGAGCTTGAAAAAATTTCCCGCGGCAGGTTGGAAGAACATGAGATGAAGCAATTGTACAAGAAGGGTATTGAAAGGCTGAACAATGTTCCTATTTTCATCGATGACTCGGCTGCGTTGAATATTTTCGAGTTGCGCGCCAAATGCAGAAGGCTAAAGAATATGCATAATGTTGGGATCATCCTCATCGATTACCTTCAGCTGATGACAGGCAGCGGTGATCGTAATAGTAACCGTGAGCAGGAGATCAGTAAGATTTCAAGGGATTTGAAGAGTCTGGCCAAAGAATTGAAGATTCCTATCATAGCCTTGTCACAGCTAAGCCGTGAGGTGGAGAAGCGCAAGGAGACCAATAAAGTTCCTCAGTTGAGTGATCTTCGTGAGTCCGGCGCCATTGAACAGGATGCCGACCTGGTCATGTTTCTTTATCGTCCTGAGTATTACGAGATTACTTCTAATGAAATGGGCGAGGATATCAAAGGTCAAACCATGCTCAAGATCGCTAAGCACAGGAACGGTAGTCTTGAAAATATTCACTTCAAAGCCCAGTTGCAATTCCAGAAGTTCGTTGAGCAGGATATTCAGGACTTGCCGGGGGCCTTGCCTGCCGGTGGAAACTGGAGGCCTGTGAAGGGGGACGGATTTGACGGGGGAGGAGCCAGCCTGTATATTGAAAAAGGCAGTAGGATGAATGAGGATAGTTTTGACGAAGACCTTTAACCTGAACCATCAACGAATTGATGAATTTCCCTTTCTTTTTCTGCGAAAAAATCGACTATTCTTCTCCGTTAGTACTAGATCCGGATACTTCCAGGCATATTGCACAGGTGTTGAGGATGCATCCCGGAGAGAAACTCCATCTTACCGACGGGAAGGGTCATCTGGCCCTGGCCGAAATCATTGAAGCTGACAAAAGGCAATGTTCGGTCAATGTACTGAACAAGGACTTGATTCCACCTCCGCCCGGGAGGATTATCATAGGCATCTCCTTGCTTAAGAAACCGGCACGTTTTGAATGGTTTCTTGAAAAAGCTGCGGAAATCGGCGTAGCTGAAATCATTCCTGTCAGGTGTATGCGCACTGAGAAACAGCAATTCAGAAAAGAAAGGGCCGAGCAGATTTTACATAGCGCAATGTTGCAATCAAGGCAGGTACATAAAACCATGATCCATGATTTGATAGATTTCAAAACTCTGATGGAAACGACCAATGCCACTGTGCGATGGATCGCCCATTGTGAGGAAAATCAAAGCGCCATTGCTCCTAAGTCTTCACACGAAGGCGATACGATCATTCTGATTGGTCCCGAAGGTGATTTCACAAAAGAGGAAATCGAGATGGCCATAAATCATGGATTCAAGTCTGCCGGTCTTGGCCAGACAAGGTTGCGAACCGAGACTGCGGGCATTGTGGCGGCAGTACTTATGAAATTTGATCAGTGATCAGGACTTGTTGCTTTCTGCTTCAGGAAGCAACGGTTCGTTCAATTCTACTACTCTTTTCTTTTCTAATTTTTTGCGCAAGGTCATATTGAGCAATTCCACCACAAAAGAAAATGCCATACCAAAATAGATATAGTTCTTTAAGTGCAATGTTTCGGCTCCCTGGGCATCCCATCCTTCAATCACAAGGCTCAAGCCTATCATCACCAGGAAGGACAAGGCCAGCATTTTCAGTGTCGGGTGTTTATGAATGAACGAGGATATCCCGGGGCTGAAAGTGAACATAATGATCATGGCTATCACTACGGCAGCTATCATGATTTCAAGATGTTTAGCCGTGCCGCCTGCAGTAATGATACTGTCGAAGGAAAATACTGCATCAATCAGTATGATCTGCGCAATGGCTCCGCCCAGCGACAATCCGCTTTTTTCAGATGCTTTGATATTGGGATCTTCTCCTTCCAGTTTTTGATGTATTTCCTTAACTGATTTATATATCAGGAACAATCCTCCCAATAACATGACGATACTTGCGAGATCAAGTCCTTTTCCGGCGATGGTCATCACCGGCTTATTTTTTTGCGCTAGTAGCCAGCTCAGAATAAAAAGCAAAGCACTTCTGGAGGCGATGCCGGTGAACATCCAGATCCTTCTTGCAAGGCGGTGGTCTTGGTGACGCGGCAGCCTGTTCATGATAATGCTGACGAAAATGACATTATCAATACCAAGCACCACTTCAAGTATGACAAGAACGACAAAGCTGATGATACTTTCGGAAGTGAACAGATACTCCATTATTGTTTTTCAGTTTTCAGATGTTTCAATATATTTTTCACGATAGAAGGACCTTCATATACAAATCCTGTCCAAACCTGAACAAGCGAAGCTCCTGCATTGAGCCTTTCCATCGCATCTGATGCAGTCAGAATTCCGCCGCTTGCAATGACAGAAATTTTTCTTGCTGTCTTATCTAAGAAAAATTCAAGTAGTTGAGAAGACCTGCTTTTGAGCGGTGCACCGCTCAGGCCACCCGCACCTATTTTCAATAATGGTTCGGATGAGGTCAGAAGCCCTTCTCTTGATACAGTGGTGTTTGAGATGACAAGTCCGCTGATATCCATTTCGCCGCATGCAGATACTATATCTATCAGATCCTCCTCAGCGAGGTCGGGAGCTATTTTCAACAGCACAGGCTTCGGATGTTTCTTTGATTTATTGATATTCCCTATTTCACCGAAGATCTTCAATAGGCTACTCTTTTGCTGTAGCTCTCTCAATCCGGGTGTATTGGGACTGCTGACATTCACCACAAAATAATCAACATGATCAAACAGTTTTTCAAAACAGACTACATAATCTTTCCATGCATCCTCGTTTGAGGTAACCTTGTTTTTTCCGATGTTGCCTCCAATGATCATTTTACTTTTCTTACCCTTATCGCTTTCCCTCCATCTCCGGATGTTGGCTGCTATTGTATCGACACCTGCATTATTGAAGCCCATTCTGTTAATAAGTGCTCTGTCTTTAGGGAGGCGGAATAACCTTGGCTTTTCGTTACCCGGCTGGGGAAGGGGAGTTACTGTTCCTATTTCCACAAAGCCGAAGCCGAGCGCCTGAAGTTCAGAAAGATACTGGGCATTTTTGTCGAAGCCTGCGCCTAGTCCGACAGGATTGGCAAATCGAAGACCAAAGACATTTCTCTCTAACGCTTTATGTTCGGTTCTGAAAATTCTGAGTATGAAGGATAAAGGACTCCGGTTAATCCATTTCAGCAATTTCATACTGAGATGATGGGCCTTTTCAGGTTCCAACAAGAAAAGAATACCTCTGATGAAGGGATACATGGTACAAAGTTAAACAGAGAAATTCAGAGCTGAAGAATTTGTAAATAATTCAGAGAATCCGACCTGAATTATTTGGTCAATCTGCATCAGTCAAACCTGCGAGGAGCATGGCCTGCATATTCCCTGTCATAGGAAATAAAAAATCGGATATAAATAACTCTGCTGAGTCGCATCATCCAAGGCTGTAATATCACCAAAAGGAGTGAGTTTGCACCCAGCCAATAGAATATGCGGGCATCTTCTGTAGAGATGCCTATCAATACCCACCAGGCGATGAAGCTTGCTACACACACTGCTACTGCAAGAGCATAAGAAACATATCCCGTGCCATACCAGAAGCCGGGTTCCATTTCAAAGGGCTGGTCACAAACCGAACATTTGTCAGGCATATCGAAAATATGTGCTAGGCTTAGTTGACGGTAAGCATTGCTGTCTTTGAACATTTTTCCTCTTCTGCAACGCGGACATTGCATGCTCAGAATACTTTTCAGGAAGCCGGGTCCTTTTTCAAGGTTTACAGCCATGGATCAATTTTATTAATTAACACCTTCATTTTTTCTTTCGCCTATCTGTTGTCGCCACATAGCAAAGTAAAGGCCCTTTTCGCCAATTAGTGTGGCATGGTCGCCTGTTTCGGCAATCAGTCCTTTTTCAAGCACGTAGATCCGGTCAGCATGCATAATGGTGCTTAGCCGATGCGCGATCAATATGGTGATTTGTTGCTTGCTATCAGAAATCTGGCGCATGGTGGCTGATATCTCCTCCTCCGTAAGTGAGTCAAGTGAGGAGGTGGCCTCATCGAAGATGAGCAGGGTGGGTTTTCTGAGCAAAGCACGGGCAATGGAGATTCTCTGTCTTTCGCCACCGGAAAGTTTTAGTCCTCCTTCTCCAATGATGGTATCAAGTCCTTTGTCAGCCCTTGCCATCAGACTATGGCAGGCTGCCTTAGTAAGAGACTCATTCAGGTCTGCCTCGGTAGCATCGGGTTTAACAAAAACCAGATTTTCCCTGATTGTTCCGGAAAACAATTGAGTGTCTTGTGTGACAAAACCTATTTGGTTCCTCAAGTCTTCGAAATTGATATTGTTCTCATCAATATTATTGTACAGGATGGTTCCTTCCTGAGGACGGTATAGTCCTACCAGCAGTTTCATCAGGGTGGATTTACCGCTACCGGAAGGTCCTGCAAAGGCGATGGTTTCCCCTGCGGAAACATTGAAGCTGATGCTGTCAATCGCTTTTTGTGATGCCGTCTTATGTCTGAATCCGACTTTTTCAAATCTGAGCTCGCGGATTTCTCCAAGCGGCATTGGATTCGCGGGTTGTGCTTCCGGAGCCTTATCCATCAATTCCTTGAAATTATGCAAGGAAGCTTCCGCTTCACGATAGGATAGTATGATATTCCCAATTTCTTGCAGCGGACCAAAAATAAAGAAGGAGAAAACCTGCATGGTCACAAGCTCCCCTGCATTCATCCTGTTACCGAAAATAAGCCACATCAACAGGAACAATATCACTTGTCTCAACGTATTGATAAAAGTACCCTGTACAAAACTGACCGTTCTTACTCTTTTCACTTTCGTGAGCTCAAGTCCTAGTATTTTGAAGGTATTTTTATTTAATCGTTGGATCTCCTGTCCTGTCAGACCAAGGCTTTTCACGAGTTCTATGTTTCTGAGTGATTCCGTTGTGGCGCCGGCCAGCGAATTGGTCTGCGTTACTATTTTTTTCTGGATGATCTTGACTTTCTTGCTGAGCTTGTTGGTGATAAAGGACACCAGGAAGATACCTCCAAAATAAATCACAGGAAG
>Ga0315906_10006525_pt1 | contig 14413 bp, 11 predicted proteins | sample LakEriMetagenome_4_FD_203526 | JGI IMG/M metagenome (GOLD analysis project Ga0315906, IMG submission 203526) | Freshwater fungal communities from buoy surface, Lake Erie, Ohio, United States - Buoy 2 MA122 | ecosystem: Environmental > Aquatic > Freshwater > Lake > Lake biofilm | place: USA...
TACGACGTGCAGATGATCATGATTGACTATTTGCAGCTCGTCACCAGCGGTAGCCGCAGGGCCAAAGACAACCGCCAAATTGAGATTGCAGAGATATCTGCCGGGATCAAAGGCATTGCTAAGGAGCTTAACATCCCCGTGATTGTGCTAGCGCAGCTCAACCGAGCCGTCGAAAGTCGCAAGGGACAGCGTCCTGTTCTTTCCGATCTGCGTGAGTCTGGTTCCATCGAGCAGGATGCCGACATGGTTGGGCTGCTGACCCGCGCCGACTATGCTGGAGCGAAAATGGAAGTCGGTGACGAAGAGGAAGAAGAAAAGAAGCGCGGCGAGGCCATGCTCATCATCGCCAAGAACCGAAATGGACCTACCGATGACGTCCATTTGCGCTTCATTGACCACGCCATGCGCTTTGTGGAACGCACCGAGGAAGCCGAATCGCCCTAAGCGAACAAAGGCCACAGAAGATTTCATCACGAGGGATCGGTTGCCATTGGGGTAATCGCGGCTAGTCTCCGCGCCCTTTTCCCCCAAGCCCTACCCCATGACCCCTGATAAAATCCGCAACATCGCCATCATCGCGCACGTCGATCACGGCAAAACGACGCTCGTTGACGGCCTGCTGCGCGCCAGCGGCAATTTCCGTGAAAATCAAGCCATTGCCGAGCGTGCCATGGACAGCATGGATCTCGAGCGTGAGAAAGGAATCACCATCAAGGCCAAGAATACATCCGTTCACTGGAACGGGCATATCATCAATATAGTCGATACTCCCGGCCACGCCGACTTCGGCGGCGAGGTGGAACGTGTGATGAAGATGGTCGATGGAGTGATGCTCGTGGTCGATGCGTATGAAGGCCCCCAGGCCCAGACCCGTTTCGTGTTGAAGAAGGCACTGGAACAGGGCATCAAGCCAATCGTGCTCATCAACAAGATGGACCGTCCGCACATTCAGCCGGATCAAGTGCATGACAAGGTGCTGGAATTGCTGCTCGATCTCCATGCGAACGACGAACAGTTCAACGCACCTTTTGTTTACGGCAGCGCGCGTGCCGGCTGGGTCAGCGATTCCAAGGAGGGAGAGAAGCATGACATGACGTTCCTGCTCGGGCAGATCGTGAAGCATATCCCGCCTCCCAAAGCGGAGCCAGAGGGCTGCTTTGAGATGCTGGTCTCGAACATCGATTGGGACAATTTCGTCGGTCGTGTGGCCATTGGCAAGGTTACTCGCGGCAGCGTGAAGATGGGTGATTCCATCTGGCTGCTCGGGAAGTCTGAGGGTGATCCCGCGAAGCGAATCAAAGTCACCAAAGTCTTCCAATACACCACGCTCACCACCAGCGACTCCGTTGAAGGCACTGCGGGTGACATTGTGGGGATTTCTGGATTTGAGGATGTGGATATCGGCCAGACTGTGGCCGGTTCTGCGGAGGCCAAAGCGCTGCCCTTCGTTGCAATCGACCCACCGACCATCGTGATGCAGTTTGCCGTGAACGATGGTCCCTTGGCGGGCCGTGAGGGTGACCACGTGACCTCCCGCAAGATCCGTGATCGTCTTGACCGCGAGCAGAAAATGAATGTGACTATCAGCGTCAAAGACACGGATACAGCGGGCATATTCGATGTCAGCGCTCGAGGTGCCATGCAGATCGCCATTCTCGTGGAGCAGATGCGGCGCGAGGGTTTTGAAGTCCTTGTCTCGAGGCCGATGGTCATCATGCACAAGGAAGGCGACCAATTGATGGAACCGTTCGAAACTCTCTATGTGGATGTGCCGGACGAATATCTGGGCGGTGTGATGAAGTCCATCTCAGAACGCAAAGGTCGTATTGAGAACATGGAAGCTGCGCACAATCGCACCAGCATCACCGCGTACGTTCCCACCCGGGGTCTGATCGGATTTGAATTCGAGCTGATGAATCTTACCAGTGGCCACGGCATTCACAGCCATCTGTTCCGCGAATACGCTGCGCATGCCGGTCCGATGCAGACCCGCTCGACTGGCACGCTGGTGAGCACCGAAGCCGGTGAAGCAACCAGTTATGCCTTGGATACCATTCAGGAACGTGGAAAGCTGTTTATTGCTCCAGGTGATCAGGTGTATGATGGCATGCTTGTCGGTGAGAATCCCCGCACTGACGATCTGCCGGTGAATCCGACTCGCTCGAAGCAGCTCACCAACTTCCGCAGCGCTGGAAATGACAAAAATGCCCAGCTGGCTCCGCCTATTCGATTTGGCTTGGAGCGTGCGATTGAGTACATCGCTCCAGATGAACTGGTAGAAGCCACTCCGAAGTCCATTCGCCTGCGTAAGCGAATCCTTGATCACAACACACGTCTGCGTGAGCGCAAAAAGCTCGAGGCTGAACTGGAAGGCGCGTGATTCTGATCTCTTGAGAATGATTTACTTGGAAGAAAGGCCTGGCGAAACTATCGCTGGGCCTTTTTTACTCACTGGATTTTCAACATGAGCTTGAAGCCCGCACAAGATCCATAAATCGGCGGAGGCAACCCTCCAAAAGTGGGGCAATTGATGGCATCGGATCACCCAGCCTTCGATTGGCCGCATCCATATCGAAAGCGATTTGTAACATGAGCCGGCATCGTTCTTTCGCAACTGGCTCAAAAGCAATCGAGCCGAAATTCGCATGAGTTATGCCCGCTCTTTTCTCCCATGTGATTTTTTCAGGAGGGACGTTTCCAAATACGTTGGCCCTCCAGCTAAACTCTTCCACTGGAGTGCTGACACGCCATGTGTCTCGTTTGGATGGGCACGACGAACATTCATCAAGGCCTTTCATAAAATAGGGCGCATCAGAGAGGTGAACCCATGCATGGTAGGCATCTTTTTGGGATGCTGGAAGATCGATGGATATGACCATGTAGCTACCATGATCATCGTGCATGGTGCTGCGTAGAAGGGCGGGGGATTCACCGTGATGATCGGATTCGCAATGGACGATCTCCTGGGCAAGCAACGTGCTTGATGGTTGGTTGCAGCCGACCAGAGACGTCCGATGTGTCATGACTGATGCGTCTGTCTTCTGAAGATGAGACCACTTGCTGCCAATCAAGTTGTCGATGTGTTGGGTTGGCGCACTCATTGAGGTCGTTATGCGGAAAAACTTTCCTGAACAGGAGAAATGCTCGCGTGTTTGGTGGAGGTGATGCTTGAAAGATTTCTTGTGGAAGCTCGGCGGCCAGACGCATTTAGGAGCCGTGTTACCTCCTCATCACAGGTCTGGCTAAAATCTTCATACCACTGTCCAACGGACTCAAAAACCTCAGGCATGATGAGGCAGACCAGTTCGTCAGCCACCCCATTCATCTGAGCCCAAGTCTCCGGTGGCGCTACAGGAACGGCCACAATGATACGTGCAGGCCGCTGTGAGCGAATTGCCTTGAGCGCTGCTAGCATGGTCGATCCGGTGGCGATTCCATCGTCCACAAGCAGGACCATCTTACCTTGAATGTCAGGCGCGCCTTCATGTCCCCGATAAGCGATCTCCCGACGCCTCAATTCATGCATTTCATGCTCTGCGACTAGGTCTATGGTTTCTTGAGAAATATCACCATTCCACACAAGCATTTCGTTGATGACTCGAACTCCACCGCTGGCGATGGCACCCATCGCGAGTTCTTCGTGTCCTGGAACGCCGAGTTTGCGGACAACGACGACGTCCAATGGCGCTTGAAGACGTGCGGCGACTTCATAAGCCACCGGCACACCTCCTCTCGGCAGCGCCAGCACGATTGCGTTTTCCAAGTGTCCACGTTCGGCGAGCTCAGCCGCTAGGGCTTTGCCAGCATGAGAACGGTTTTTGAACTTATGATAAGTCATGGCTGAGCCTCATCTTCTTGCGGCCTCAGATGACGCTGAAACCAGTTTGCGCTTAATCCTGCCACTTCCTCCAGCTTCCCCGGTTCTTGGAAAAGGTGTGTGGCTCCGTTGATGACCTTGAACGCCTTCTCGCAGCCCATTTGGGCAAACGCCCGTTCATTCAGACGAAGCACCAGCGGATCTTGTTCTCCCACAATCAGTAATGTGGGAGATCTCACATCCGCAAGCGCTTTGCCAGCGAGGTCTGGACGTCCACCGCGGGAAACCACGGCCGCGATGTTGGTTCCCAGCCGAGCAGCGGCTACTAGCGCGGCACCAGCTCCAGTGCTGGCGCCGAAATATCCTCTGGGCAGATCGCCTGTCTCAGGCTGACGCATCACCCATTGGGTGGCTCCCACAAGCCTTGAGGCCAGCACTTCAATGTTAAAACACAGATTCTTGGTCATCTCGTCAGCTTTTTCCTCCGCATCGGTCAAGAGATCGAAGAGCAGTGTTCCTAAACCCGTGTCGTGAAGCACTTCTGCCACATATTGGTTGCGCGGGCTTTGACGGCTGCTGCCACTGCCGTGGGCAAAAATCACGATACCACAAGCATCCTTAGGCAGAAAAAGATCCCCATTTAAAATCACACCTTCCAAAGGCATGCGCACCTGCTTTTGAATCATAGCCGACGTGTTTGGCTTGGTGGTTTCAAGATGAGGCACCACAGATCCGGTTAAGAAGCTCAGGCCAGAGCGTCTTTTCATGGACGGCTTTCTGGCGCGCACTTTTTGGAAGATGGGAACAATCTTGTTCATCGTCGTGTGGAATCAAAGGCTCATGCAGATGGAGGAGGTATGACAAAAACCGGAAGATGTGTGCGGGCGAGCACGGCCTGCACAGTCGAACCCAGAAGTGCGTTCGCGATACGTGAGTGGCCCTTGCTACCCATGCAGATCACATCTGCCCCGAATCGTTCCGCTGCTGTGCAAATTGTGCCGGCGATATCATGATCAATGAAAATTTCGGATTGAAAATGAACGCCCTCGCGATGGGTTAAAATGTTAGGCAAGTTTTGGATTTTTTCCGCTGCCTCACGTCGTTCCCTTGCTGTGGCCAAGGAATGATCAAAGTAGATCTCGGAAGCATTCAGTGGATTCACAATACGCTCTGGCTCATGGCAGACATGCACCAAGCACAATGAGCCATCACCTGTCAGTAGGCCTTGGGCGCGGCGCAGTTGTTCCGCAGTGGACTCTCCAAGATCCGCCGCCACGAGCACCCTGTGAATGGATGGAATGGAGTCTGGGAGCACTTGTTCCGCCAATGGAATGCAAAGCGCGTTGGTCATGGCTTGGGCCAGCACTCGTCGGGAAAATGACGAGGAACCCAGTCTGCGCCACCCATGACGTTGATGGCAGCCCAATACGACTAGTCCGGGATTCTTCTCTTTGACTAGGTTGACGAACTGCCGTCGCGGATCGCCTGTTGTTTCACGCACATGCACTGTGACAGGCAATTCACCTAGGCCTGCATGCACTTGATCCCAGACATCCCGCTCGCGGGCTTGGTGGCTTTCCAAGTCGTCGCTATCATCAACCGCTGAATGAATATGTGCCGCAGTTACCTTCAGAGGACCGAGTTCTGCCAATCTTTTGATCCATGTGATTGAACTGGGCGAATGATGCCCGAGGTCCGCGCCGAGTAGCACCTCAAGCTCTTTCTGTTTTGCAAGCCATTCGATGATCTCCTGAGGATGGCTTAGCACCAAGGCTGGCACCGGTGAACTCTCTGCCACTTGTTCTGCGACACTGCCCAGCAACCAGTTTCCCGCACCATGGCCAGTAGAACCCAACACAATGAGTTCCACTTGATGTTCCTTGGCTGCGGCGATCACCTCCCATGCCGCCTCCCCGTGGCGAAAATCTTCAACGACATGTGCACCCTTTTTTCGCAACCTCTCCGCTTCCTGATTGAGTTGCATGCGGATGGGTTTTTCGTCCGGAATGACCACAGGCAGCTCTCCCATGACTAGGTAGTCGTGCATGCAATGAATCAACCGCAGGGGCACCTTCATCTTCACCGCCAGCCATGCGGCTACGTCCGCGGATGATTGAGCGAGCTTGGAAAAGTCTGTGGCACAAAGAATGGACATAAATTCATGGGCGAGTGTTTCAAAGAGACCCTGCGAAGATGCCTGTATCCGGATCTCCATTTTTAAAATCGACAACGTGACGGGTGGCGCCGATCATCGGTCGTGTAGGAGTGTGTTCGTCATCGAACCAGTCTTTGCTTGCAGGTTCTAGGTTGATCCCGGCATGCGGCTCCAATTGAATGACCAGTTTGTCACCGGATTCAGAGATTTCAGCCATGGTTCCCAGCGAGGCACAGAGCTGCTGCATTTCACCATTCATGAGTCTTGCTTCGTTGGGATCTGGTTGACGGGCCTGGCAGTCGCGGATCACCGAGGGGTGCAGATGCAAATGGGTGATGCGCTTATCCTCGACGTGGATCTCAAAAGCGAAGGAACGATCGTTTCGCTCCACTAGATCCACCGCGTAATCGTCCACAAAATCACCTGTTGAATACAAGATCAGTGCGTTTTCAAACACCTCCACCCCGCGGCACACATGGGATGAGTGCCCAAATACCACGTCCGCACCTGCCATCACCAATCGATGTGCCATACGCGTATGCGATGCTGGGGGGTGGCAGCCCCAATTCCCCCCCCAATGAGCCGCCACAATCAGCAGATCTACCATGGCGGCAGCCTGCCGGATTTTTGCGAGGAGCTCTGAGCTGCGCGAGTCTTCCTGCTCCAGTGGAACATAAAAAACACCAGGATGCTCTTCTCCGGCTTCCCACGCTGGCTCGTTGTCCGTGAATGAAATGAGTCCAATTCTCAGCCCCTTTGTTTGACTGATCGCCAACTGGGTGGCCTCCGCCCGGTTCAGGCCCGCTCCACTGTGTCCGATCCGAGCGCCATTCAGTAGCCGAATCATCTCGACCATGCCTCGATGGTTGAAGTCTAGCGCGTGGTTGTTAGCCAACGATACACCATCCATGTGCGCCGCTGAGAGCACGGCAATATTCTTCGCATCTGTCTGGAAATGGAAATCTTTCGGTGAACGTGCCCACGGTGCCCCATGATCGGTGATCACGCACTCCAGATTGCAGGCACGCCAATCGGCTTCGAGAAAAAGCGGCAGCAGGTCGCCCCATGGATACTCTGCTGATTCTAGGCGCAACCGGTCGTTCACATGGCGTCCGAGCATGACATCGCCAACCAGCAACAGTTTAAGATGGGGTTTCATACGGTTTTCAGGAATCTCGATGAGTCGAATATGGCCGTGCGCATGACTGCGCCTGCGGCGTGGTCAAGACTGAAGGAAACCGGCAAGGCGGCAATGAGCCGTCGCCATGAGCATTCTCAGCGGATGGATGACACTGTTTCAGTTTTCACTGCAGCTACATTGCCTACTGCCATCCTATTCAAAGTAAGCCTTGATGACATACTGGGAGAGCATTCGTTGTGTGTTAAAAAATGAACCATTCAGTGAGATGCAGTGACGCATCACATCGGAAAAGCGTTCCCGATTCTGATAAAACATCGGCATGACTACATGCTCCAATTTGTTGTATAGCGCGGCCGCATCACACGCATCGCGATCAGGATGCTTCTGCTCCACCTCGCATCCCTCTCCTATTGCCCAACCCGTCTCGCCCTCAATCCATCCCTCGATCCACCAGCCATCTAGCACACTCAGGCTTGGCACGCCGTTGAGAGCCGCCTTCATACCACTGGTGCCCGAGGCTTCGAGCGGGGGCAGGGGAGTGTTCAGCCATACATCCACGCCGGCAGTCATGATTTTCGCCAGTTCGATTCCATAATCTGGCAGGTACACCAAGGTGACCGATTGTTTAAGTGAATCCTTGATTCGAAGAATGCGTTGGATGGTCTCCTTTCCCTGATGGTCGTTCGGATGAGCCTTGCCACCATAGACGATCTGCAAGGGTCCAACCGCTGCGGCGATGCGATTCAACTGCTCCACGTCGTGTAGTAGAAGATCGTTTCGTTTGTAAGCTGTGGCTCGCCGCGCAAATCCAAGGGTGAATGCATCTGGGTCGAGACTCACACCGCTCTCAAGCAGCACGCGATCACAGAGCTGACGTTTCGTGACGAGGTGGGCGTCCCAGATCTCGTCCAAAGAAAGACTGTGGGCAAAGCGAAGACTGAAGTTATCCACACGCCACCCTGGAATATGCCGGTCAAACAGTGCCTGGAATGGAGTTGAAGTCCATGTGGCGGCATGCACGCCGTTGGTGATGGAATCAATCTTGTAGTGGCCAAACATCAACTGTGAGGTCTCTGCATGTTTTTTGGCTACTCCATTGACATAATGGCTGAGATTCAATCCCAGAAAGGTCATGTTCAAGGCGCCTTCATAACAGAAAAATGGGTGCAGTTGTATCACATCTCGGGAAAGCACGCGTGTGGCGAGCTCACTTGGAAACTGATCATGACCTGATGACACTGGCGTATGTGTGGTGAAAACGCACATCTGCCGTACCGTTTCGACATCCCTTTCATCAAAGTTCACGCGGCCCGCTTTGTGCGCGGATTCATCTAGTAGCTCAAGACCTAGTAGCGCCGCATGGCCTTCATTCATGTGAAACCGCTTCAGCTGAGTGCAACCTAGGGCGCGTAGCATGCGCAGGCCACCGATGCCGAGGATAACCTCTTGGCAGATACGGTAAAAGGCATCACCGCCGTACAAAAAGTGCGTCAAGGTGCGGTCCCAAGCGGAGTTTTCCGGCAGATCGGTATCAAGAAAATACAGCGGAACCTTAAAGCCGCTGACAGCACTCATTGCATGTTTCCATGCTCGCACGGCCACGCAACGACCTTCTATGCTCACCGTTACGCGTTCACGCTGTTCCACGAGGTGCTTAGCGACATCCCACTCGCAGGCTTCCTCACGCTGCCAGCCGCTGGCATCCAGATTCTGGCGGAAGTAGCCTTTACGATGTAGTAGCGTTACCCCCACCATAGGCACCCTGAGATCGGCGGCGGCGCGCACCGTGTCGCCTGCCAGCACCCCCAGTCCACCTGCGTACGTGGGAATCTCAGGATCGATGGCGATCTCCATCGAAAAGTAGGCGATTTGCACTGGATTGGCATCATCGGGCATGGGTGAGAACAGGAAGAGTTCCAGGCGGGGATACGAAGCACGACAATGAGCCCCTATCCCCGCCCAGATAATCAGCATGGCTCACTGAACTTTGACCTCGATGGTCCGAGGCTTGGCCTGCTCATCTTTGGGGAGATGCACGCTCAGCACACCCTCTTTGAATTCCGCAGTAACTTTGTTCGCACTCACCGTCTCCGGAAGGGTAAAGCTGCGCACAAAGCTGCCATACGAGCGCTCGATGCGGTGAAACTTTTTCCCCTTTTCTTCTTTTTGTGCCTTGCGCTCGCCGGAGATGGTCAACTCGCCGTTCTCGACGCTTACCTTCACATCTTGCTTGTTGAGCTCGGGCAGCTCGGCTTTGACGAGGTATTCATTGATGTCCTCACTGATGTCCACGAGAGGTGTCCATTCTGTGACGGTCATGGTTTCTTTTTCACCATTACGCCAAGGAAAGCGCGATCCCCAGAGGCGTTCGAGGCGGTTTTCGAGATGGCTAAGATCTCGCAGAGGGTTCCAGCTTGTCAGAGTATTCATGTTATTTGCTAATTTGAGGTTTGGGTTGCGGCACTGCTTGATCCGGTAATTCGCGGCTGCCTGCCGTAAGGCGGTCGCACCGGTAATGCTTGGGGGCGATTATACAGACTTCGGTGATTTTTTTGCGGTAGGTTGTGCACGACGTCTCAAGGAACCGTTACCACTCCCATTGGCACTGGGCTTAGTATGGGTCGACTCCTGCAACAGTTGTTCGGCTTCATGCCAGAAGTGCAGGTCATGGCCGTGTGGACAGCCAGCCCTTTCCCAAAGCTGGTGCGCCAAGATTCGGGTGGCTTCCGTCTTTAATGTGGATGAATTGGAATAAGGGTCTTTACTCATGGGGTTTGTGTTTTTCATGTCAGGGTGAAAAGCATAGAAGGTTTTTAGTCATTGATTCCAAAGTGACGTGGCACTCTTGAGGCGCGCACGCTGGGATTCTTCCAGCTGCCGTTTGCGTATACAGGTTGGCTGCAGACCCACTGCAGGGCAGATGAGAAGTTTATCGCCTCCTCAAACTTTTCGTTGTGGATGATTTTGGAACCATGCCTGCCCGCAAACTCGTCCATCACTGCGCCTGTTCCATTGCCGTAAGAGCTATCCCCTCCATCTAGTGCCACAAAAAGAGGGGCATCGGGAGAACGATCCGCAAGGCAGTCGTCAAGCCACTGAGCGATATCCCCGCGCGGAAATTGCTTGGCATGCGATGCGATGACGACCATTCCTGCATGTCGAACAATTGGAAAAGCTTTGGATCGAACCTCCTCACGCTCAAGTTGCTGCACGCTCCACGCAAAGGTGTTGACGTGAACAAATGACAAGAGGGTATTTTTGAGCCGCTCAAAAACTGCCTTGGCATGAAGTCCATCAGACAAGTCGTTATAAAAAGCGACCACATTGAAGGCACGCAAATCAGAATGGGGTAGCGAGCTTGTGGATTCAGATGGTGATTCAGTAGTTGATGTGAGGCTGGTGGATTTCATAGCGCATGCAATCGGCAGTTGATGGTGTTCTGCGGAATTTCCCGGTGCGAAAAAACGCACCGGCATTGGCACCACGATGTAGTGATGGGGAGGTTATCCGCATAAACTTCCCATGCGCGATGTTAGAAATCCGATCAAAAACGACAATCGGCTGCACCTCCCGATGCATCTCAGCCAAAGACTGAGAAATGGATGATCATGCGGCTGAAAAAAGCTGGTTCAGCCTTGACCATCTGACGAGCACGCCGCATCAAGGCTCACACCTGTTCACCAACCCATCTCACGGCATAGTGAATGAGTTCAGTGTTGCCTTTTACGGCCAGTTTCTCTCTCAGATGACTGCGATGCGTGTCCACGGTTTTGGTGCTAATGTGAAGTGAGTCAGAGATTTCGTGGGTGTCTTTGCCATGACCAATAAGGCGTAGGACCTCGAGCTCTCGATCCGTCAACTTGCTGAGCACTGAGGTACTGCTCGCGGAACGAGGTCTCGAGAGGGCGTCGAGAATCGTTGCTGCTGTCTTCTCACTTGCATAGACTTGGCCGTTCAAAACTTTGTTGATGGCATCACGCATGATGTCTGGTCCGGCCTGCTTCATGATATAGCCACGACCACCAGCGCGTAGGACACGCTCGGCATACAGTTGCTCATCATGCATGGAAATGACCAAGATGGGCAATTCAGGGCACATGGCATGTACGTCTTGAAGTAGCTCTAGCCCGCTTTTTCCAGGCAGGTTGATGTCCATGAGGACCAGATCAGGATTAAGTTTGTTGATCGCTTCAAAAGAATCCACTGCGTTATCTGCCTCACCGCATACGACAACACCAGGAATGGCTGATGCAATGCGGATGATCCCATCGCGAAAAACGGGATGATCATCCACAATGAAGACTTTTTTAGATGGCGTCGTCGGTTGTTTCTTGCTCATGGCTGGTAGGGGAGGGGGGGGCTGTGTATAGGGACCGTGCATACAACGATGGTGCCACCGCCTAAAGTAGGGCTTTTCATGGCAAGAACTGCGCCAATCATGTCCGCACGATAGCGCATGATTTTCAATCCCATGCCGTTGGGCTTTTTTTCGAGCCGACTAATCTCTTTGCTCTTTGCGTGGCCATCATTCTCCACTGAAAGAGTAATCGATTCACTATCTGCCTTGAGTTCAATCTTGATGGATTTCGCATCTGTGTGCTTCACAGCGTTACTGACAGCCTCTTGTGCAATGCGATAGAGATGCGTTGCAACGGTTTCTTCTATCGAGATAGACTGGCCGCAGGTGAAACGACAATCTATGTGAGATGTTGTTCTAGTTCGACTAGCAAGTTCATTCAAGGCATTCGCCAGTCCGCCTGCCTGCACTGCGACCGGATGCAGGCCACGCGCCAACGATCGCGTTAGTGAAAGCGCGTTTTTGAGGAGTTTTGTGATCTTAGTGGCATTGGGTAACTCGGCGGATCCTTCGCGGGATAAGCCGTCTTTGATCGAATCACAGAGGAGCCAAATCCCAGCCAGTTGCTGTCCAAGGTCGTCATGCAGGTCTTGTCCGATAGATGCCCGTTCATTCTCACTGATCTTCAGAACCTCCTTCTCGAGATCTCGTCTGTGGCTGATGTCACGTATCACTCCGGTAAAGATCTCGGAATGGTTTACCTGACTGACTGCAATTTCGATGGGGAAAAGAGTTCCATTTTTGCGCTGACCTCGTGCTTCCCGCCCTATGCCGATGACAAGTTTCTCGCCGGTTCGATGAAATCTTTCGAGGTAGCTGTCATGCGCCTCACGGTGAGGAGATGGCATTAGCATTTTGACATTCTGGCCAATCATCTCGGCCTCCATGTATCCAAACATTTTTTCGGTGGCTGGATTTACGCTTTGGATGGTGCCTCGCCCATCAATCGTGATGATGGCATCCACGACTGTGTTCAAAATAGCTCGCAAACGCTCTTCTCGCTGCAGCAGTTCCTGAGTCCGTTCATCCACGCGGCGCTCAAGCTCAGCATTCAGATCCCTCATGCGTGTCTCGGCCTCTTTGCGTTTGGTGATGTCTCGCACGATGGCCCACATGCCTTGAGGCTGGCCATTGGAATGACGAATCAGGCAAGTGCGTAATTCTACTGGGAAAACAATGCCATCTTTTCGGCGATACTCCTTCTCATAAATGCTGGAATAGCCACGGGTCAGAATTTGTTGGCGCACGATGCGTGCTTCCATTTTGTGCCATTTGGAGGGCGTCAAATCGATGTAATTCAAACCCTTTAGTTCATCCTCGGAATAGCCCATCATCGACATATAGGCGGAGTTAAATTCTTGAATATTTCCCTCCATGTCCACACTGACATATGCATCGTGCAGAGTTTCATACAATTCTCTGTATTTGGTTTCACTAGCACGCAAGGCGGCTTCCGATTGAGACCTCTCGATGAGATCGGCAGCTTGACGGGCAAGTAGATCTAGGAGGCTAAGTGTGCGTTCATCTGGCTGTTGAATGTTTCGATAGTGTGTCGAGAAAACGCCCAGCACTTTGCCGCATCGACTCACCAGCGGTGTGCATTGCAGCGCCTTCACTCCAGCTCTGCGCTGAATCTGAAGTGCTTTTGTGCCTGCGAAAACAGGGCATTTGTTCACATCCTTCACAATTAGCCGCTTCCCACTCTGCAATACTTTGCCACAAATGCCTAAATCTTGGGTATTGTGTTCCCAGAAATCCAGCCACCACTGAGGAAAGCCTTGGTGTGCCACAATTCGCAATTCTAGCTCATCTTCGCTTGCGAGCTGGATGTTGCCAAAATCTGCTCCAGTGATGGCGATCGCCGCTGAAAGTACAGACGACAGCACTGGTTGAAGATCGCCCTTCTGTGCGGATAGCATGCCAAGTTCAGCCAATTTCTTGTTGGCGACAAGATCTGCCTGCAAAGCCTGCTCCACCTTTTTGCGTAGCGTAATGTCTTTGACCAAGGCCAGCCGTGCTTCTGCCCCCATGAACTGAATGCTACTGATAGTCACCTCCACATCCATCGGAGTATGGTCTTTCTTCCAATGACGCCATTCACCCACCCCGAGTGATTGTGCGCTATCTTGATTGGGAAGTGCTTGCAGCAGTTTTGGTATCTCATGCGCCGGACGGATGTCTTTGATCGTCATTTCAGCGAACTGCTCACGCGTCCAGCCGTAAAGCTTTACCGCCGCCTCGTTGACTTTCAGAAACCGCAACGTGCGACTATCATAGATCCACATTGGATTAGGGTTCCATTCAAAGAGAAGACGGTATTGCTCCTCGCTCTTTCGAATTTCTTCCGTTCGCTCGTTCACACGAAGCTCAAGGGTGGCGTTTGCTTCACGCAGCCTTTGCTCAGCCTCTTTGCGATCTGTGATGTCAGTATGACATCCCAGCATGCGAATCGCTTTTCCCTTTTCATCACGAAGTACTTCGGCACGCGTGTGAATCCACGTGTATCTTCCATCATTGTGACGGAAGCGCAATTCTGCCTGATAAGGCTTATCAGGATTTTTGAGGAAAGATCGTACACTCTTGAGTGCCGCATCCAAATCATCTGGATGCAAACGGCTATGCCACCCTTCGAGGTTCTCGGTAATCTCACTACCCGCAAATCCCAACTGGTGTTTCCATTCTGGCGAAAAATACACTGCATTGGTTTGCAGATCCCAATCCCAGAGCCCCACGTTGCCAGCCGCTGCCGCCATCCGCAACCGTGTCTCGTTTTCGCGTAGTGCATCCTCGGTCTTTTTGCGATCCGTGATGTCGGTGATCGAGGCAACCCAGCCGACAATGGTGCCATCTATGTCCCGATCTGGCATGTAGATCACTTGAATCCATCGCGAGCCTGTGACCTTATATGGCATCTCCAGTTCATACTCTACCCGTTCGCCACGC
>Ga0315906_10006529_pt1 | contig 14409 bp, 23 predicted proteins | sample LakEriMetagenome_4_FD_203526 | JGI IMG/M metagenome (GOLD analysis project Ga0315906, IMG submission 203526) | Freshwater fungal communities from buoy surface, Lake Erie, Ohio, United States - Buoy 2 MA122 | ecosystem: Environmental > Aquatic > Freshwater > Lake > Lake biofilm | place: USA...
GTTCTTTAGATATTTTCCATAACTCGTCTGTTTTATTATTAATGCTTGCCCAACATCTATGTTCTCCTGATGGGTTTTTATCCTTATCTTTAAGTTTTGATTTTAATAACCCACAACTGTTTCCATCCTTTCTTGATATGTTTCCTTCACACGGGAATATCTTAAGTTCTGTTACATCAATTAATGTTGAAATATCCCCCAATTCCTCGTCTATATGCATTGCAAGTAATTTCGATTTTGGAACGTCTATATTGTTCTTATCCCAATTAAATCTATTGGAGCAACTAAGTAATAATACCTTCTTTTTATTCTTAAGTATTTTAATTGTTTCCTGTAATGATTTCCACCCGTCAGATTGTACCATCTCTTCGGACAACATCATTAATTTCATTCTATCTATTTGTTCTTGTAGATTCATATTATATAATTATTAAGTCCCACGCACTACAACCGAACTTATCGTTTATTAAATTCAAAAGACTCTCTTTCCAAATGTTTTGTTCCCCCATATAATTTTCAATCTCTTCTGCAAACACCTCATAAAAAATAATCGTATCAAATTTTGGGTCTTTTATGCCAGGGAATTCATAACAAGGTTTAGGTAATTCATTAGTAATTTCTTCTGGGTAATCACCGTCAACCAAATAGTTATCACCATCAACCAATTTGAACAGGTAATCGTTATACTCATTTTTAGGTAGAACAAACCCAATAGCGTAAGGATCACAACAAATTCCCATCCCACAATTAAATTCAGCCCAATCATAATATATGTCATCAAAACCATCAAATAACATATTAAGTAAGTTATATAACACAGGTTTAAGGTTTGTCTCTTCTCTTAATACCTTTCTTATATGTTCTTGTAGATTCATATATTTCCTCTTTCTCTTAAATGGTATATGTTTTTTGTTAAAAATCTAACAATCAAATCTATTATTTCATCGTCCAATTTATCTTCAGAAATAACTTCTAAATCTTCTAACTCATCATTATCCATATCATAAAAACCTACATCAATACTTAAACTATCATTTCTATTTATTGATAAAAACTCAATGTAACTTTGTTTTGTAAAATCCTCGCTTGAAGATAAAGGAATTGCTCCTATAAAAAATGAGAGGTCTAATTCATTTGGTGATTGTTCGTGTTCAGAAATAACGTCTTTAATATATTGTATTTTAACGTCTCTTGGAAGTTCTACTTTTGATTCTATATCGTCATAAGACACACCTGTGTCTTTTAGAAAATCATATAAACCTAAATCTCTAATTATTTTTAATAAACTTGACTCCTTTTGGTTTGTTTCTTCTCTTATGATTCTTCTTATCTGACTATCAATATTCATATTAATAAATATACAATATAAAAAAACTCATATGTAGTATATTATTAATTATTTTGTACTCTTGTTGCATCCGCCGGCTCAGTTGTATATCTCGGATCGATTTCATATTCAATACTTGGTGTTTCAGGTTCTACAACTTTATGTGGTGGATATGATTTTGGTTTTGTGTATTTTTCAAAAATTTGTCTTATATAAATCCCACCTTCCTCATCGTTTTTAAAATCCAATATTTGAGTATAATCCGCAGTACCACTATTCCAAGTTCTCATAGATGCAACTTGTCCTAAAGCCCTTTTATCGGTGTTTTTTATTGTTGCCTTATTACTTTCAGATGTTCCACCAACTTTTCCGCCAGCAGAACCTACGGTTACTATACCTACATACGCCTTTCCATCAGTACTTTTATCTAACGTTGCTTTCCAAGTTGTTTTTAAATTTTTAGAATCTACTTCAATTTCTATACTTGTAACATCGGGATTATAACCTGCGGCATATATTGATTTAAGTTCCGCATTAATTTTTGTTTGCATCCCACCAACAACTTTACCTCCTGTTGATTGAAATGCGTGAAGTTCATCACCGTTCTTTGCATTAAATGACCCTTCTACCGTCATTGGTAAAGTTATGTCGTTAGAACCTTTGGTGTCTTCTTTAAGGTTCATCATTGATTTCATTCTTGATATTTGTTCTTGTAAGTTCATATAATATAAATATATCATTAATCAATACTTTGAATATAAACTCTACCACCAAAGTATTCTGATATAACATAAGTCCCCAATGAGTTTTCTCTCATTTCCATAAAACGGAATCTGTAATCTTCACCATATGTATCAAGTCCTTGCCATCTGATTTTATTTTCTTTAACCTCACATTTAACAGTGAAAGTTCTCTTGTAGTAATATTTGTTATTGATGTATACTGTAGCTTCCATATCTTTTATTGTTTCTACAAAGATACACCATAAACAAAAATCCCACAACCTGTTAAAGTGTGGGATTTAATGTTAATCTTTATTTTTTAATTTTTTAATTTCTTCATTAATTAACTCTGTCAACAAATCTACCATTAGTTGTCTATAAGTTTGTGTCCAAGTTTCAATTTTCTTTTTACCAAACCATCCTGTAACTTCCATCTGATATTCTTTGAATTTCCAAGGTTTTCCTGGTGTTATTTTTCCGTAACAAAGAAGAATCCCTTCAATCGCGCCAAACACTCTTCCAGTACCTGTGTTCAAAAGATTAAACTTATTAGCTTCCGCGAGTATGTTACTCATTGCTTGTATTGATAGTCCTTTCATAACTCTTAATCTTTATTTGTTTCTACAAAGATATGGTTTTGGTAAGGACTACACAACCTGTTAAAGTATGGGTTTAGAATTAAAATGGGTTATCAAACTCAACCGCACCACCTTCTGAAGCATCAATATATAAGTCCGCTTTCTTTTTTCTTTCACTCCATTCAGGACCCCAAGATGGTGCAGCAATTATATAACCACCAGTATATTCATTTATTATATCACATATCTGATGTGTCATCCACGAATCTTCATTTGCAGCATTGGATTCTCTTTCAAAATATACTTTGATTAAAGGTTTTTTTTCGTATGTTTTTATTTCTAAAAATGTGACATTGTCAAACGAGTCATAAATTATGTTTTTTGCTAACTTAACCTTATCCACTTCTTTGGATTCATTTATATACGTAACCTCGTCTTCACAACTATCAACAAAAAAAGGTGCAAATATGTATGCTCTAACCCCCATTGAACGTATGATTCTATCTAAATATTCTAACTCCCTATGAACCTCATCAAAATTAAAGTCCTCACCTATATATTTTGATCGTATTTCATATTCTTTATCCAAATAATTATAATCAACCCATATATTACAAAGTCCTTCCCAACTAATCTGAGATAGTACGGACTTTATCGCATTAAGATTTTTTTCTACTTTATGATTGGTTTCCTCTTTTAATATTTTTTTAATCAGTTGTTTCATTTTATATTACATTAAAAAGTGGCTCCTGTTAATATGAACCATCCATTTGCCGTTTTGTAATATAAAGCGTCCGTATTACTACTCCAAGTAATGGAACCTGGTTCACCCGCAGTGTCTGCACTTGATGTTGGTTCGTATTCTGTATAAATAACAAACTTAGGAACATACACGGTATCTGCAGTATTTCCTGTTATATTTTGTCCTCCGATAACAACACTCCTATCTCCATTTGCAAAAGAGTTTTTTGAATGAACAAACGACGTATCTCCTGATGCTTTTGTTTGGTATCCACCTGAATGTGAATAATCACCTAAAGCTATTGTTTCATAACCTTGTGCGTGTGATGTAGTTCCAGTGGCAATTGTCCCATAACCTTCAGAGTGTGACGCATAAGTTAAAGCCTGAGTAAAATCCCCTTCTGCATGACACGCATACCCCGAAGATACTGTATAACTTCCTTCTGCATGCGATGCAGAACCATTAGATAATGTGTTATCACCTTCAGCATGAGAGTATGAAGTCATCGCACTTGTCGCATATCCTTCTGCGTGTGAAGCAGTACCACCTGCAATAGTATTATGTCCTTCAGCGTGTGAATAATCACCATATGCAAAACTTATTCTTCCTTCTGCATGACTGGCAACGCCAACTGATATGGTTGCTGAACCTTCCGAATGTGAACTTTCACCATAATAATCAGTAGCTAAATTACTAATTAAATTACTTACATCAACAACATTAATAGGCGTTCCTAGTACAACTAAGGGTGAAGTTAAATTAATAATAAAATTAGGTGGTGTATATGTTGTTGAGGAGTAAGCAACTAAATCATTTACAGAACCGTTATTAATTAATATTTGTCCACTTGTAAATTCTGTTGACAAATCCACTGCAGTTGGTATTGTGACAACACCTGAACTTACAGTTGATGCTGTAAATGATTTGAATCCAGATGTGGTTTGTAATCCTTCTGCGTGTGTTGTTGGTGCAACCGCATTACTATTTTGCCCCTCAGAGTGCGATCCAATACCTGAAGCAATAGTTTGTGAACCTTCTGCGTGTGAGTAATCTCCTGAAGCAGTCGTTGTATCCCCTTCTGCGTGTGAGTAATTTCCTGAAGCTATCGTTGACCTACCTTCTGAGTGTGAAAAATTACCTGAAGCAATCGTTGACCCACCTTCAGCATGCGAATTATTACCTGACGCTAATGTGTTAATACCTTCAGCCACAGAATAAAGTCCTGTTGCATCTACCGAACTATCGTTATTTGCTCTTATTGAATAGGCTCCTGTTGAACCTGATGTCCAATAACCGTAGTTTAATAAATCGCTTATATATGTGTGTGAAGTTGTTCCTGTAACTGCAGAATAATATGACACTATCGGTACTAAATCTACGGATGTAAATCCTGTGGAACCAATATATGGTAATTCAGATATTTTTTTATTAGCCATTATTTAATTTTTTTTTACTGCAATAAATTTTTCGATATCTATTTTTTTACCCGACATATTTAATTCATGCGGTAAAATATCGTATACGTATTTTGCCTCTTCGTTTATTTCTTTGTATAAATCATACTTTTCATCGTCACTTAATGTGTTTTTAAATTTTAAAAATGAAAAAGGGTACGGATGATCATCATATAAAAATTCAGGATTTTTTTCATAAAATGTAGCAATTTCACTATCATAATACTTAGCCGCTTCAAATGGATCGATAAGTAGATTTATATAATATGTGTATTTGAACTTTAAACTATCTATTTCCCACCCCACAATAAAAGGGAATTTTTTTCTGATAGAAGTTATAACTATTTTCATAGCTATGTTTAGTTTTTCGTCAGAATCTGTCTCTTCTTTTAATATTTTTTTAATTAAATCTTTCATTAGTTTCCTCTTAATCTTTTCATTTCATTATCGCGAAGTTTTTCTAAATAAACTTTTTCAATGAATTCAGGATCATCTAAAATTCTTTTTTCCAAATCTTTTCTATTCCATAAAGTATTTTTAACAATAAAATCAATCATTTCATCTTCTGTAACATTTTCATTTTTTTCCATCGGTGGGACACATACTTCGGACTTTTCGGGATATTCTTTAAACTCGTCAATTGAAATATCGTTTCTTTTCATCTTGTTTTGTATCTCTTGTAAAAATGTATCTTCAAACCATTCTTCAATAATGTACCTCAAATATGTTCTTCTTACAGGAATGTCTGACGCCAACTCACTTACAACGTCTTTAGGAATCCATAATATCCCATTTTCAAAATCTCGTTCACTTGTTTTTCGTTTGTCCTCCCAAGCATTGTAATCATTGTCAAAATCTAAAATAACTTTCATTATCTCTTTTCCATTATTACACCATTCAAAAGTATAACTGAACTCATAACTTTTTAGTTGATACATTTGAGCACCTGATGTAAAGTTATTTAACCAATTATAAATGAGCCTTTCAACTTTCTCGGTTGGTTTTGGATATTTCTTATTTACCTCCTCATTTAATATTTTTCTAATCAGTTGTTTCATATAATATAATAAATATTACTTCAAAAGTATTTATATTAAAAATTAAAGAAATGGCAAAAGCAAGGAAAAAAACGGTTAAACCAAGATCAAGAAAATCAATTAAAAAGAATTTGAAGTTGATTAAAAATAATGTTGAACGTATCCAAAAAATTTATGCCGAATTGAATAAGTAATCGTATTTTTTTGTATCTTTGGTATATGAAAAAATTATTCTATTACTTAGTTATTCGTTGTACTACAAGACACGCAGAAACTGCGATTAAAATTTATCAGTCCATTTATCACTCAGAAAATGGTAATCCTGTTATTAACATTACCAAAACTGAAAGCGTAAACAATCAGTCAAAACAAATGAATGTTGTTGGTATTCAATCAATACCTAACAAAAAGCAAGAAATCATTGACTCATTGAATTACTTGAAGTCAAAGAAAGTTAAAACTAAACAAGACAAGGACTCTATCTACTCTTTGGAGATGGTTCTAAAGAATATGTAAAAGGAAGATTTATTCTTCCTTTTTTTATTTTATATAAACAAAAAATGGGGGTCAGTGACCCCCGTATTTCAGATGATTAAATCATCTCTTCAGCTAGTTCCCAAAGTTTGGTGTTTACTTTGGTTAGTGCCATAATGTTTTGTAGTCCTTTCAATCGTGTCTTACGTCCTTTTGGCGATGTCATTTCCACCCCTCCTCTGACGAATTTTTCTTGAACTACATTGAATACACTCCACAAGTCATTACCTTCGTCTTCAACTCGGTTTGGGTTCAAAAGTCCAATCATTTCAAGTTCATTTAGGACTTTTTCTTTTCCGAATCGTACTTCAGATGATTTACGTAAAAAGTCAATCTTTTCATCTGTCGTCATTTCACGTTCCATCATACGATTAACCGATGTTTCAATCTTTGGTAAACGTAGAGCAAATGTTTCAGTAAGTCGTTTTACATCATCCAACTCAAACTTCTGATGACGTACCTTGAATGATTCAGCAACTGACGTAGGTACAGTAAGCCCGTTAGAACACACCAATCGGTGAAGTCCTGCACTAACACTTAATGTAGACATACCGTTGTGTGAGTTACGGATGATTGCTTCAACTAAAGTATCACCTACTTTTGGAAGTTGTCCGTTACGTAATCTGATTTGGTGAACCCCGTACATACCACGTCCTGTTTGACTTGCACTTGCAATATCCCACCCTTCTTTTTCAAAGTTTTCTAGTATGTCCATAGTAGGGACAAATACATACTTGTTTGATACAGCAGGAGATGCAGAAGTTGCAAATACAGAAGGTGTTTGGTTTTTTAATTGTTCAAGTGTCATCATAGTTTCTTTGTTTTTTGATTAGAATACAAAGATATATTTTATATTCTAAACTTCCAAATATTTTTGAATATATTTATCAATATGGACAAAAAAATAAAAAAATTAATTGACGATAACGTTTTTCAAAGCGATAAATTGGATTATAAAATAACTCAAAGCAAACATTCTATACTAAATAAAGGTGATGTAATCATATATGTTTTAATTGATCATTATAAATTGTGGAAAAATTCAGGTTACTATGATCCAGAGTATTTTGAACTTATATATGGTTTGAATGAAGGTTACTACGATGAGGAAATATCAGATTTCTTACCTCTCATAGGTTATGACCTTGATTATTTTAGTATCAGATATGTAGGTAAAAACGGACTCATAGATTATTCTGCATACGATAGTTTATTTGATGCCATTAATCAACTTGGTTATTCATTTGAAGTTAAAACCTATAAAGAACAACCTTGGCTTTATATTGGAATTTCTGCGAGTGATTCTGATGTTGCAAAATTATATGTCACACTTCAAAATGAATTCGATTTAGATGTTGATGATATTATACTGATGTCAGTTTAATATAAGTCCATCCACTATCCCTTTTATTTGTTGCTCTTGAAGAACACCCACTTTAGTTTCAACTAAACCACCCTGATTAAACACTTTAAGTGTCGGTATACTTTTAACCCCTAAAGACATCACATAATCTTTATTGTTTTCAATATCCATAGTGTATAATTGAACCTCTGTAGTATTTTCTGATGCAACTTTTTCAAATTTTGGCTTCATCATTCTACACGGTCCACACCAAGGTGCCCAAAATTCAACAATAATTTTTTCACCCTTATTGATTTTTTCTTGTAATTCTAATGCCGTAATTTCCATATTATTTAAAATTAATTAATTTTTTTAATCTTTCGTGAACTTTGTATGTATCTGAATAAAATGATGGTTTGTAACCCATATTCATCTCTTTATCATTATATCCTTTTTGATATGCTCTATTTACCATAAACTCTTCTTCCTTCTCTTTACTCTTAATGTGTTTCTGAACCTCCTCTAACACTTCAATTATTTCAAGATTGTCGGTTGTTTTCTTTTTTTCTTCCAACCAAATATTCAAATTTTGTCTAAAAGTTTTCATAAAACAAAAATAATATAAAATTATAACTTTATCAAATTATTTTTTCTTTAAATACCCAAAAGTGTGATTTCCAATTGTGTCGGTTTCAATCCAATTATGTGTCGAAGTTTTTGTCCACCACGGTTTAGTTTTATTATGTGCATAATAATATAACGCACCTCCTGTGTTATCAGTTAAACTATCAATACTTTTAGTTATTGATATTGCATTATTTAATTCTGTATGTTTTCTTACTTTATATAAAGTTTCAACGTCATCTATAGAATTATTTCCTGATGTATATGAATTCCACATTGAAAATTGTTTTGGGGCAAATATTTGTTTTTTAATTGTAGTACCTTTATTTTCGAAATTTTTATCGGCTCTATTTTTTAAAACATTAGCAACTGCCTTCATACCGTCATATCCTTCTGTACCCGCTTCACCAATTAATGTAATTACAATAATTTTTTGTGTCTCTGTCAAATCATCGTATTTTGTTGACGATGATGGTGTAGATTTAGTTATTTCAGTTTTTTTACTTATACCTTCCAATTTATTTAAAGTATTGACACCGATCTGCGTACCTTCTTTTTCATCGGGAAACCATATGTCTTTAACTGCTTGTTGTGTTAAATCACCATAATAACCTAAAACACCATCAAAATCTAAATACCCTTTTTCTTTCATCATTTTTTGAATTTTGACAATTGCCGATTCTTCACTTCCGTTACAATAACCTTTTTCAATTATTGAACCATTTCTAATATCAGTTAAAGTTATTAATTCATCTTCTTCACCATTACTTGGGCAAGGAGTATTTGCTTCTTTAAGTAGTCTTTTTAATTGTGATTCTGTAATTATTATTTTCATTTTTTTATTTTTTCTGGTATGTTATGTTTTTTTGGGATAAAATCTATTCCTACTTTTTTACCAAACACAACTAAAAAAGTTGAGAGTGGAATTGGTACGGGAATAAGAGCCAATGTAACTATTAAAAGATTTTTTACAACGTCTTTTGACTGTCCTTTAATAAATTTAATGTCTTCTTCATCTAAGTTAAAATCTTTCTCTTTAGAATATGATTTCACAGCATAAAAAAGTATTTTAAATAGTGCCTTTGTTTCTTCAAATTCACTGTTTGCCATTTTTTTTACTTTGTAATAAGTTTCACTAATTTTTTTTGAGAAGTTTTTTACTTTTTCTTTTTGAGACGCCATAATAATAAATACCAAACAAAATAAAAAAGTCAGGGGGTTACCCTGACTTTAATTTATGTGGTCAGACTAATTAAAGTCCGTAGTTTTTTTATTTGTTAATCAAAAACTTAGCCATCTCAACCGCTTCATCTTTAGTTTTGAATCCTTTCTCAATCAATTTTTTGGCGTGATAGATTTCATAAGCCGTAGAACCTACTTCCACTTCTGTTGAACCTGGTCTTCGGTTTTTCTTTGCTCTCATTGTGTCTTTTGCATATACATCGTAAAAACCAACCTTACAAATGTACCTCCCTTTTTTTCCTGATTTTGTTGCCATAGTTTTTTGTTTATTTTTAAATGATTAATAATAGTACAAATGTAAAAAACTTATTTTGAATAATCAAACTTTTTTTATGTCATAAGGTCGTCTTTGGTTAAATTTAAAATCATAATGTGGTTTCATATACTTTTCGTCTCTGATTCCCGTCATTTCAAAAATATCAAGTAGTTGATTTGATATTTGATGCCAAATTTTACTTGTCGGGTAGTATATATCACCTTCATAATCTACATCAATAAATAATACTAAGTTTGCACCCGAACTAAGGTTTAATAATTCATAACCATATAATTTAAAATCTAATGGAATATTTTCACCAATAGTTTCAGATATTTGTGATAATATTTTAAGTGATTTTTTTATTTTATTTAGATTGTAACCTTTTTCTTTTAACAAATCTAATTCTTCAGATTCTTTTAAGTGTTTTTTTCTTCCTTGACAGTGTGCCCTCTGACTAAACCCTTTAGGGTTATTACAATTTATACTTTTTTTATACTTTTCAGACCACTTTTCTGTTACTTCTTCTTGTGTATTGTTTTTTTTGAAGTTTTCTAATTCTTTGTAATTATGTTTTTTTGTTTTTGAGTCATATCCGCACATATGACAAAGATATGGGTGTTTGTCTTTTTTTTCAATTTTCCAAGAATGTTCACACTTTGAACAAGAAACTTTTTCTTTTCTTGTTTCTTTCAATAAATTAAATTGTTCTTGTGTGATTATTATTTTCATTACTTTTTTCCAATAATAAAGTTCATATCTGTTATAAAATTTTGACTTTTAGATAAATCCATTATAATATCTTGTGGTAATTGTGCACCAAAATCATTAATTCCATATCTATCTCCAAACTTATTTAACACATTAACAATTGCATTTCTTGATTCATCACCAATTAAAAAGTTACTATAATCTTCATCTGTAAGATTTGGAAATGTTATTGAACCAAATAAATCTGCTTCAGGAAGTATAGTTGCAGATAATCTTAGTTGTTTAGAACCTGTTGATTTGGGATTTAACGATACACCTTTTTTAATGGCTAACTTTGCAATATTTTCTTTAGTAAAATAAAATAATTCTATTTTATTATTTGGTTTTGGAATTCCAATTAAAACAGAATCGATATTAGACAACGTTTCATTTACAATATCTTCTGCAATATTAATTAAATCATTATTACCTGAATCAACTAAAAATTTTATAGGATTTGTAGACGTAAGTGCAGCAATTGCTTGATTTTTATTTTCTTCACTACCTCGATAATTTTTTATATAATTTGATACGTTTTTTGCTATGGATTTGATTACTACAGATTCAGATTCATTTTTTAATGTTTTAAGTGAAATTTTATTTCCTTGTGCAATAATATCAAATGGTGAATTTTTGTCTGTAGAAATGTCAGCACCCAAAAACCCTGCTATCATCCCTTCAAAATCAAACCCTCTGTTTCTTGAATTGTAAAATCTTTTATAGTAGTTATCAAATCTAAATTTACTTCTTGTTGTGATGTTACTTAAATTAAGTGACATTAAAGATGGTAATGTCCTATTAAATTTGATGGTTTTTCTAGATATTTCAGCATCAATAATATTATTTATCGCTTCTTTTGCACCAAACATATCTAAAGGTATCAGTCTTATTTTTTGTAATTCTCTTGAAATTATCCGTTCAATATCTTTATTTTCGTTTACTAATGAATCGAATTTTTCCATTTTTTGTTCCGCCAATCTATAATAAATGTTGCTCATAATTTTTAAATATAATCTCCAAACATATCGTTTATGTTTTTTTCAACTCTGTCCCAATCAGGATAATCGGGTGTTCTGAAACTCAAATATTCTCTTTCATTATTATTCATCATATTTACAATTGTATGAATATAGTTACCATAATAATCTAAATATTGTTCATTCCATTGTGGTAATTCATTTTCAACCAAAAAGTCATACATATCTTTTTTAAAATCTCTTATTTTAATATATTCGTATGTTCTTTTTTTTCCTCCACTTAATTCTTTTGTTACATGCTCCCAAGAACCTGGTACAAAATATTCTTCTAATTCACTCCAAACAGCCTCATACATTTCATCTGCATATGCACTGTTATATGCATTATAATGTATTGAGTATAACTCACGACTTAAATCATATAAATCGTTTTTTAACATAAGTTCCATTGCAGAATTGTCTTTGATTAATTCCATAACATTTTGACTTGTTATTTGAAAAAATCCTTCAGTTCCTTGTTCTTCTGAAAATTCGTAAAATAAATCCTCATCGTGCTCATCCAATGATAATTCTTGATTTCCAATGTTTTTAACTATGTAATGGGCTAAATGATTAATATTTGATTCGTTTAGATATTCAATTACATCTTGATAAACATCGTATGTTGTATCAGAAAAAGGTTCAAAAAAATCTTCACCTAAAACACCTTTTGCAACATCATAAGGTGATACATCTCTACTATAACTTTTAAATAGTTCAGCAAGTTCTTCTCTATCGTTCAGGTACAAATAATACCCATCTTTCATTGAATAAACATCTGTGATTAAATTATCACAAATAAACTTTAAAGTTTCTTCGGGATTTTCTTTTAATCTTGCAAGAAGTAATATGTTTTTATAATCATCATCAATTTTATTGTAATTAAGTTGCTTATCTAATCCATATTTTTTTAAATAATTTAAAAACAATTGGAAATTTTTGTCAAAATACGCACCTACTTCATCCCAATTTCCATCGTTGAACTCGTCTAATAAATGTTGCGCAGATAATCTACTCATATTAAAATTCTATTGGTGGTTCTTCAAATTGAACCGTGTCTTTATCCAAAATTGTGTACTTACCTTTTGTGTTTCTAAATATAAATACACCTTCTTTATCACTTGAGGTAAAAATAAAGTAGTTAACTGGTTTCTTATCTAAATTTTTAATGTTGTAACTTTTAACTATATAAAATTTACCTCTTCTTTTTAAATTACCTAAAGGTTTTACTTGAAACGTTGCAATAGCACCTGTTTTTTTATTTTTCATCTTAATATCAACACCTTCTCTATCTGACACTGATCCTGGGAGGGCTTTACCCATTAGTTCCCAATTTGTCATATTTTCAATTTTAGTTTTTAAGAAGTCAAAAGCAGATTTCTCGTTCAACTCACCTTGGTATAATGATTCAATGTTTTTCTCTATCAAATCATTTAATATAGGACCATCTGTAAAAATCTTATTTCTATTTTTAGACATCCAAATAATAAAATCATTCATAATATCTTCATTATCAATGACATTACCTGTTTCTTTTTCATATAACCCAATAATAGTTCTTCTAACCATTGGATTGGTGTCAAAATAATTTAATATCGACCAGTCACCTCCCTCGTCAGAATAACCTTCCAAACCTTTCTTTTTTAGTAAATCATAAACGGTGTGAACATTTACCACACCTCCACCACCACCTGGACCTCTACTTCTATCTTTAGACCATTTATCTCCTCTATATAAGTCTCTTAAAATAAAATATACTTTTTCTTTAAACTTTTTTGTAAATTCATCAGAATTAACTGTTATTGGTTTTGATTCGTTTGAAAACAAGGACATTTGTTGTTCTTCTTGTTCAATTAACATCAATTCCTTTATTCTTATTATGTTTTCTTGTAATTCTTTCATTATACTAATTGATATTCCGATATTTGATTGTATATAATAATTACTTGGATAAAATGAAATTTAAAAACTTACGTATTGTTTTAACTATCTTTTGTCTGTTAACATCAAGTTCATTTTTAAATTCATAAACCTCTTCACCGATTTTGTCGTTTTCATAAAGCATTTCTATGATTTTCCTTTCCATATCTTTTTTTGTGTTATAGTTGCTGAATCCATATCCTGGTAAACCTTCAAAAGTATATTCAATAATTTTAAAAGGTTTAACATCTTCCCAACCACCGCCTATTTCTCTTTGCTGAACTTTTATTCTTCTTATCAAAAAATTCATTAAGAACCTATCAATTTCTTCGTACTGAGTAGAAATGTCTTCCTTCTCGTTTTCTAAAATAAAATACCTTTTCATACTATATAAATACTTAATCTAAAAGTATTGGGAACTCTTCTAACAACTCAGAAAATTTAAAATTTACGTTTAAATTTTCATTTATTAATAATTTTAAAAACTCTTTTGATTTTTTATCTCTAATTAGTTCAAAAAATAATTGCGATAATTCATTTTGCAATTCTTTATGGTGGTATTGCATACCAGTGATTTCCTCTATTTTACCCCAAACTAAAGTTATTTTTGTTCTATCATATTTTCCTAAATCAATGACATAATTATTGTTTGATTCAAATTCATCGTGCAAAAATATTTGTTTTTCGTCAGGATTATAACTTATCTCGTAATAATTTTTAACATACGTTTTAATTGCGTTTTTTACACTCATAACAATTTATAAAAATAAGACATATTTATAAATAAATAAACAAATTAAAATAAATTAAAAAAAATGAGTTACACAAAAGAACAAGTGGAAGCTGCGGTTAAATCAAAAGGGTA
>Ga0315906_10006531_pt1 | contig 14409 bp, 15 predicted proteins | sample LakEriMetagenome_4_FD_203526 | JGI IMG/M metagenome (GOLD analysis project Ga0315906, IMG submission 203526) | Freshwater fungal communities from buoy surface, Lake Erie, Ohio, United States - Buoy 2 MA122 | ecosystem: Environmental > Aquatic > Freshwater > Lake > Lake biofilm | place: USA...
AAACACTACCATAACATCATTAGTGTTTTACCGTAATACGCAAATGACTCCTCTACCAACTAACTTTCCATCAGCTTACACGATGCCTCATATGACTACCAACCAATACATTTCACAAGGTGGTGAAGGTAGTTGTGCAGCGTTCACTGTTGCAAATGCTTATTCTATCGACAGGTACAACAAAGAAGGTCAGACTGGTGGCTTCAATAGCAATAATGTATACTCGCCAGAATGGATTTACAATATCAGTCTTGCTAGATCTGGTAATACAGGATGTGGAGCTGGCTCAAGTATATTAGGTAACATGGGCATCGTTGTTAATTGTGGTGTTCCAACTTGGAATTACTTGCCGTATAGTTCTCAAAATGGATGTGATACATCTATGTTTACTGATGCTATCCGCAATAATGCTTCTCAAAATAAAGGTGTTTGGGGATATGCTGTTGCAACTGCAGATAGATCTTTAATTAAGATGAAAGTAACGCAAAATAAACCCGCTATGTTTGGGACTCAGATGGACCGACAGCTAACATACTGGATTTCTCCAAATACAATCTGGACTTTTCCACACTATCGTGATGGCGGACCACACAGTATGATAATCGTTGGGTACGATGATAGTAAAAATGCGTATCTAGTTCTTAATTCTTGGAGTTATGATTGGGGAAATGCTGGTAGAGTATGGATTGATTACGATTTCTTTGAACAAGAAGTTACAGGTGCTTGTTGGTACTTTGGATAACATTCATATTTTTTATAATAATTCAATAATATCCCTCACTTAATTGTGGGGGATTTTTATTACAGTTAACATATTTATACAAGTCTTAGTGCGTATTTTATCGCATTTGCTTTTTTGTTGCTTCTATGCAATATTATCGATGTCTATTACCTAGACGCAGATATAAACTAGTATAAAATGAAATGTTTAACTTGGCTAATATCGTCAATATTATTGACATTGCAAATTCATGCTCAATGTAAAGATGTCTATGGGCACAAAACAGAATGTCCTACTGAAGCGGACAGTCTGGCTGTGTACAATAATGCTCTAAAAGTTTATGAGTTCTACGAAACCAGCACAAAATACGAAAGGACTAGACAAGTTGAGTTGACTTCAGAAATGGATAAACGAAACGTGTTTGATGATCTAGCAACGGCAAGACGATTATTCTTCGTGATTAGACGTGAATTTGGCACAACGAATGCCGCGCAAAAAAAGTTTGCCGCAGGGAAACCGGTACCAGCTTATAAAGATATAAAATACAGTCAGTATTATCAGGAGATTGACGAGTATCGATTTTATCAAAGAGAATTAGAAAGTCAAATAGTAAATGCGTCTGCACCGGCTTCGCTGTTTGATATACGAATATCTCCAATTATCATAAACGAGTATCACTGCATTGATTCAACAGATTCACACTTCGGAGATCTAGTGAACATACCACTATATGTACCCGTTACAGTGAAACCTGTGATGTTATTGACGGAAGATGAGTTGGAAAGTCGAAACCAAATACTTGCAAAGATCGACGCTAATTATAAACCGATTCAAATTCCTAAGCCGTACGAAGATCCTCCTAAAATTGTATCAGTATCTAATGATACGCCTGTAGCAACTCCTCCAACAAAGACGATTGATAGACCTATTGGTAGCAAGGTGAGTGTTGAGAAGCCAATCTATTTACCAACTATTTACAGAAAGTGTCAATTTCCAATTCCTACATACGCGTATAATCCCAATACTGGTGGCACAATTATTGGATTTGTGTGTGGTAAAACTTTTATTAAGATTAAACCAGATGAGTATAAACACTATGCTGTACCTAATTGGGCAAAATATATTTTAGAAAATGAAAAAAGTTTACTCGAATTGATAAAAAACAAATTTGGAGAATACATAAATAGCATTGAATAGAAAATATGGTATAATTTTTGCACTATATATAGTTATGCACAAATTGTAAATCATTAAAAAAAATCTATGAAAAAACTGTTATTTTTATTTTTATTTTCTCTTTTATTTTTCTCAGTTAATGCTCGCAAGTATTATTTTAGTTCATCGACTGGTAATGATACTTACACAGCAACGCAAGCACTAAACCCTGCTACTCCGTGGGCATCTCTAAAAAAGATGGAGCAAATGAGTAGAGTGGCAGGTACATTCCAACCCGGAGATACATTAGCATTCAAACGTGGTGATGTATTTGCAAATGGTTACAACAATACTTTTGCCAGTATGCAGTGGAGAAACATATCCGGCGACAACTATTGGACAGCACCAAGCGGTACGCCCGATAGACCAATAGTAATTACAAACTATGGTGATCCTTCACTTCCACTACCTAATTGGTTATGGCCATCCACAACATCTCCCGTAAATGCCTGGCCGAACACAAGACCTGCAAGACACGTTGTATGTTTTACGGGTGTTAGTAATTTTATTATTGAAGGCATACAATCAAACGATACCAGATTTCCGATTAATGATAAATCTACACCTGCATATACGGGTGGTTGGTTGATTGGTGAATGGACAAACTCAAAAACAATAAATGGTGTTTACGTTCAGGGTGCAAATAATCCAAACAATCGTAAATTAATGGTTACGAATTTCAAAGTTCGTAATTGTGTTTTTAGTAATGTACAATATGCATTTGGTGGTATATCGGCAATCAATAGTGAATTTAGTTACAATACAATTACAAATCTAAAATCAAGTGCAGATACCGCAGGCGTAAATGATGTAATGGCAGGAGCATTTGAAGCTCTTAGCGGATTCAATCTTAATATTCATCACAATTACATTAAAGGAGCTTGGGCTAAATCAGGGCGTATTGGTTCTTGTAGTGGATTAGGCGGTGTTGCTTTTGATATATTCAACTTAAAGAATAGTCGTATCGCATATAATACCGTTATTGATTGTTCTGGTATGTGGGAAATTGGAAATCTTGATAGGTTGGATTCAACATCAGGAGCACAATACGATACATTCGCTTTCAATAAAGTAATCAACTGCGGTAATTTTGGTTACTTACATGGTTCAACTGGTTCATTTATTGGTAACAATCATCACCTATCTTATTGGAATAATGTAATTGTATTCAATAATAAAGACCGGCAAAACGGAATTGGATTTGGAAAAGACCTTTATGGAGATGGACAGGGATTTGCTCCTGGTACTGCAAATCCGTGGTGGTTTTGTAGAAACCCTTTGAGCACATGGAATCAAAGTCCACAAGTACCTTCAACAACTACAAATGCTGGCTCCAATATAGTTACCGTAACCAATGCGACAGGAATACGAATAGGTAGTGTAGCATTCGCAAACAACGATAGCCTTTTAGGTGCAGCATATCAAACTGTAACGGTTACTGCAATTAGTGGAAATCAATTAACGCTGAGTGTAAATTGTACTCGTTCAACAACTACAACAAATGTTGCTTACTATCTTCCCGTTTCTGACACAACTTGGAGCACCCCACTTAATTCAGCATATGCAAACTATGGAGGCAGCAGGGCATTCATTCAATACGCATCGGATAACACTACATTCGGATCGTATATTGATACAATGATTGATAGCAGAAATAACATAATGTATTGGACTACAGGTATTCAAGGTGTTTATGATCGTAACCGATTCAAACGGAATAGCAACATTTATATTCCATTGGGAAGTGCACGATTTGCTACAGCTGTTGGTAGTCCATTGAGAGCAACCGAAAGAACAATTACAACAAAAGTATTCAAAGATACAACGGCTCAATTTCCTGAAGATTGGAATTTAAGACCCGAAGATACGAGTTATGCATATAGAGCAGGTGTACCAACGCCTGGTTTTGATAAAGATTTTAATGGAATACCAATTACGACTCCGTTCATAGGTCTATATGCTAAAGTGGGAACGGTATCAATAGATACATGTCGGTTTACTTACGGACAATGGAGTGCATGTAATGGAAGTTTTCAAACACGTCCTTACACAGCAAGTCCGAATGGTTGTGTTGGAGTTCCACCAATGGATAGTATTCAAAGAGTGTGTGTGACACCTGTAGTTGTTCGTTATTTTTACTATAGTCCACAAAGACGCAACATTAGGATTGATTGTAATTATTCGGGTGTAATTAGAGTATCTAATGTGTTGGGCAATATTATGAGAACATACACATATAGAGCCAACGGACAGTGGGTTAGTGTAAATGATTTGCCCGCAGGAGTTTATTTTGCAGAAACTTATGGACGTAATTTCACATTTATGCGATGAAGAAACTGATCACCACACTGATACTATTTTTGACATTCGCGATTTCATATTCGCAACCGGTGGTGGATGTGTATAACGTTGTGATGAAATGGCCACCTGAAAGAATGTTTATACGGATATTCAAACACGAAATGGAATTAGAAGTTTGGGTATCGGATAGCGTAGATTTTTATTTATACAAACGCTATAACATTTGTAAACTAAGCGGTGACTTTGGACCTAAAAGAAAGCAAGGGGATTTGCAAGTACCAGAGGGGTTTTACTATATAAATGATTTTAACCCTTTTAGTAAGTATCATTTAAGTATGGGTATAAACTACCCAAATCAATCAGACAAAATATTGAGTCCATACAAAAACATGGGTGGATTGATTTACATTCACGGAGATTGTGTGTCTGTCGGATGCATTGCTATGGGAAATAAAAACGTTGAAGAGATTTATAAGATAGCAAGAAAAATAAAAACCCCAATAGAAGTTCACATTTTTCCAGTTAATTACTTATATTTAAAATCTTTGAATTGGTTTGATAAGAAAATAAAACAAAATCCTGAATTGATAGATTTTGAAAAAAATTTATTTGAGGGTTATTTATACTTCCAAGAATCAAATAGATTACCAAACGTAATTTTTTTAGAGAACGGGTTTTATAGATTCGAGTGATGCGTAATTATTTATTGGTGCATATACATTAAATTTATTTTATTTCTTTTGATATTTATTTATGATATTTAAGTAGTCGTAATAATATAAACAGAAAAAATGAAAGATTTCAACTTAAAAAAATTTCTATTAGAAAATCCTCTTACAAAAAATAAGAAGCCCGTTAACGAAGCGTTTGAAGGATTTGGTGGTGTTAAAGGCGTTGCTCCGATTCAAGAAGCTCCAGTTCAACCAAAAGACTTTAAAACAAACACCGACCCTTGGGGTTGGGATGATCATGTAAAAAGCGTGAAAGACGATGAAGAAAATCGCGCAAACAAATGGATCATGAACATCGATAGATATCCAAATCCATATAAAGATTGGAGTATAAGTTGGGAATACCCAGGAATAATTGTTTGGGCGCATCCTGATATTCATGACGCTATCGTTGCCGCCACACCAGGATGGGATGGTAAAGGCACGCCGATAGAATTTCAATCTGAAAAAGGATCAACTCAGATGTTGAAAGTCCTAGATCAAGACGAATTTCCTTCTTTTAGTGCATATGTAAAAGCTGTAGCTCCGTATCTTGATATGGTAGAAGATGCTAATTTAAATCCCACCGGTGATAATTACGATGATGCTGGTGTAACTCCAGGCGCGCAGCGTATGCCATCTGATAAGGATTTTCAAGGCATTCACGAAGATGATGGAGTAAATGAAACTATGACGGCTGATAAAGGTTGGCAATACGATGATGACGATTTTCCTGAAGCGGGATATTCTAATATGGATAGAATGAAAGGGCTTGTTAATCAAAACCATTTAAAAATGTTTGTAACAGGCGCGAGAGGAATCATGGGAGATTTGTTAGACGACGGATTTGAACCAGACGACGTATACGAATTTTTGATGGACACTTTAAAAAACGTAGATTAGTTAATTTACACATAAAATTTATTAAGCCCCTTTTTGGGGCTTTTTTATTATATTTAATAAAATAAATAAAGGTTATGAGACTAGAAACTTCTCCGTACAACACTCGACAGGAGCAATATCGTGATGATCCGTGGAAGATGCTTATGATTTGTTTTATGCTTAACCAAACAAGTCACAAACAAGTCGACCAGATACGCGATGCTTTCTTTAATAGGTTTCCCAATGCAGAATCTTTGACTGCAGCCAGTGAATCAGAAATAGCAGAGATGATACGTCCTTTAGGCTTCTATAATAGAAGAGCAAAAGCATGGAAACTTTTTAGTGAGCAATGGATAGCAGCAGTCGATAAATTCGGTGGTACAGATATATCACCCGAAGAATTATCTAAAATGAGAGGCGTAGGTAAATATGCACTAGATTCTTGGAAAGTTTTTCAACTTTACGATTACGATATTGAAGTAGACGATCATGTTTTGAATTGGTATGTTGATTGGGCTAGAGTAGAAAAAGAGAGACTAATTCGAGAGAGTTTGCCTTGGAAGCCTATGAGTGTATATTATTTGCATTTCGAAGACGACAGAGAGGTGTTTCCTAATTGGAAAAATTGTAAAGATCATGTTTGTTGTGTTATGGCTCGAACTCAAAAAGAAGCAATAGAAGTTACCAAATCTATTGCCTTAGATCAAGATTATGCAATGCACATTAAAATACTCGGAATTGGATATTGTAAAGAGGAGTGGACAGATTGCGAACAACCCATGACGACAGATGAGCAACACATGAGAGCACAATTAGATGCGATGTGGGAAAGAATGAAATCGAGATCTTAGAATATTTATTTATATAGGTTTATTTAATAGTTTATAAAAAACAAAAAACGTTATGAGTTTATTACAAATGACTCATTATTACCCAGAATTTCTGAGGTATTATGAGAAGGCAAAACGCCAACAAGAAGAGTGCAATTTAGGCCTCATTCCCCACGCAGAATCCACAATCGACGACGATTTAATGAAACACGTAGAACTCTACGATGTTGTTGAACGCAAGTATGCAGGATTCTCTCAAATAGTCAATGACATATTCTACGGATGGACTGAGGATCATCCATATTGGCAGCGCATGCGAGCTGGATTGGCTAGCGAACCAAGAGAAGAGATTGCTCCAAAGTGGAACGGTAAAAGAACTCAATTAAACGTAGAGGATTGGTTCTATTTATTCTTAGTTCACAGATTGACAGGATCCGCTATTAATTACGCTAAGAAACCAAGCGGCTACCACAATAGTATTCTGTTTCACTTGCACGAATGCGAAAACATTGAACAGATGGTAGAAGTTATCAAGAATCACAAGCAACCTTACTACACTTCTGTTGGCTATCAGATCGCTGCATTTCCAAAACCACAAGGAGAATACAAACGTGGAGGAGATTATTTCCTTTGCGAGTGGGTTCCGCAATTAGCGAGAGATGTTGTTCGATTCTTAGAAACTGGAAAACCTAAAAAGAATTTCAGAGAGATCGGAGATTTCATGTTTGCTTGGAACAAAGAGCGAGTATTTAGAGCGTTCAAATTCCAATACGCTGCGTTTATTGCAGACATCGCAGATTGGTTTCCTTATTACATAAATAAAGAGAGTCCTTTTTATTATGGAACAAATGCTATCGAGTGTTTGAACTATCTTGCATACAAAATCAAAGGCGTTCCTCAAGAAGCATTCTTAGATAGAATTACACAAAAGATATACGAAGATACTGGTGCGTATCCTTACAATAGCGAGGACGTTACATGTGACTTTATTAGATACGTAGAAAATTACGTAAAACCTGGTGCGGACTATAGACACTTAGACTACGATAATTTGTGGAATAGTTGCGGTATCAAAGATCATCCGTACGGTCGCCAGAAAGCTATGCTTGATCTTGGATTAGTTTTTACTTTTAAAGATATTACTGATCATCCTTCTGACGACAAGATCATCAAAGCTGCAGGTGTAACGCCTGAGAAATATAGAGAAATGGTTATTAATGACAAAATAGAAAAACAAGTTCAATGACTGACATACTGTATCAAAACACCTGCGAAGTTGACTTCAAAGGAAAAAAGCCTAAAGATTCTTGGATGATGAATTGGTCTTTAGAAGATCGCATAGAAAAATTTTTCGAGTTCTGTAGAGTATTTGACGATAGACAAGATTCTTTACTTAGATCAGAATACCAAATATTTAGTCATCGCTTGCATTGGGACGAACATCCTTTTTGTCAAGAGATGCAGTCTGTGACAGATAATCGTGAAAGATTATTCTTAACGCTTGTATTTAGTTTTACTAACGAGCATTGGGGAACTTTTATGAAACTAAAGAACGAAGGCATAGATGCAACTCGTTTACACTTTCAAGACAATCGACACGCAAGAAACGATTTGTTTCAGATATACTATCCAAAAGGTACAAATGTAAAAGAATGGTTGTTGAGTGGACCTGCTATGGCGGCTGATCACTTACACGATGCTCTATTGGGTAGAGTAGAGAGAGGTGAAAGAAAAACTTGGACAATGATGGAATTTGCCAAAGCATTAGAAAACTATTTCAAATCTCATCAGCGCTTTAGAAGTCCTCTTTATCCGTGTAAAAATACTGCTCGTTACATAGCCATGTCGTATCCTCATTTGGTAGATCCCGAATCAGTGTTATTTGGAGGAACAGGACACTTCGATGGATTACATCAGATTTTCGGTGGACGCAATCTAAATGGTAAAGTAAAATACACCGTTGACGAAAACGGGATTTTTTTACCTGAGAATAAACAAGCTGAATCATGGTTATTTCAGATGGATACTTTAGTAAATCATCCGAGCAATCCAATGGTCAGACAAAAATACTTGAATGTAGAAGATAAAACCTGTTTCTTTTGGAAACACATAGGCATACATCACGGAGCTAAAAAACCAACCAAGAATATTCCATATACGTGGATATTCTCAGACAACTTTAATCTTAGCAATCACTCAGACTTTTTACAAAACATTCAAGAGAGAAATCTAATGTACGAAGAGGCTTAATATTTATAAACGTGAAATTACTAAATATCCTTAAAGAAATAGGAGATGCTTCTGCGAAACCATTTGTATGGAGTTCAAAAGGCGATATCTCTGTGTTGGCAAATCAATTCGCATCAGTTATTGATAGTGCAAAAAAAGGCATGAATATGGTCGGGCCTTCTATTTTTGGATATACTATGCAAAGCGATAGTGCTACCTATGATATAAGTATAGAAGCAATGGGACGTAGAAGATTATTACTTCAATTACCAGGAAAGCCAAAACGAAAACAAGTTGGTCCATCATATGAAATGGAAATTTGGATTAGTTTTACAGTCGATAATAGTGATGAAGACACAAATCTAAACGAACAATATAGAGTAATGGCAACGGTTATTGCATGTATTCAAGACTTCGTTAGAAAAGTTAGTGATGTATTTTTTATCAAAGAAATTAATATTCTCCCAAAATCAGATACAAGTTCAGACGCTCAATTCGACTCTCATCGAGGTCGTTTATATTTGGCGTATGTAAAAAGAAATATAGATAAACTTCCAGGAAAATGGACAGCTTATGCTGATGAAGATGGAATATCTATAAAGAACGGATCTTGGGAAGGAGGAAACATTGTCGCTAAATCAACAAATCAGTAATATTTATAGGTATGAAATTAATGTCTATACTATTAGAAGCAGAATCCGAGCAAAAGGTTGATTCTGTAGTTTCTCAGTTAAAATCTCAAATGGGTGATCTCATAGGAGATATGAAAGACGAATTAGAAGACAAAGCGAATCAACAAAAAGAGGGCGTAGCAACGTATTTAGGAGTTGCGCTCGCAATTCCTCCAATATTGGGGCTTATTGCGAAATTCGGTAAATTTGCTTCAGGCATTATTAAAAAAGCATTAGGAAAAAAGCCTGACGATCAGACAGGTGCCGAAAGATATTTTCAACAAATGGGTAGAATCGCTGATGAATTACATCACATATACATAAAACCGCTTGAGTTAGCTATTAGACCGTTCGTAAAAGAAGAGGCGAAAGCCAAAAAAGTAGCCAATTTTATATACCACGTAATTATAGCATACATGTTTATAAATGCAGGCATAACGGCTGTTAAAGCAATCCAAGCAAAGAATGTGTCTTTGGCTACATTAGAAACTGCGTTAGCTAGCATTAAAGGCGGAGAAGTGAAATCGTATATTTCCAAACTACTAGCATAATTGATATATTTATAAAAAAACTTTGATGAAAAAGAACAAATTATTTTTAAAAACACTGATTGAAAGTCTACTAAAAGAAGACGTAGCTACACAAGATATTAAAAAGGGCGAAGAGATAACTCCTGAAAAAGTTAAAAAAACTGGAGGAGATAAAGGAGAGGGTGGAGGAAACTACGATGACAAGCTTAAAAAGATATTTAAGCAAAACTATCCTGGATTCGTTGCTGCTCTCGGGAAATTTGCTGGAGATCCAAAATTCCAAAACTTCGTAAAGAGCAACGCTGCTACAAAATCAGCAGTTAAATTGACTTCTATACCAGTAACTAAATTGATACCTACTCAAAACGAAATAGACGTTGATAAGAGTTTGAAGTTTCCGTTAACCAAAAAAGAATCTGCAGGAGCATCTTTAAAAGGCGGAGCAGTAAAAGTACAATCTCCAATCATAACATTTAACGGAAAATATATTATTGACGGTCACCATAGATGGTCACAAGTATATGCTATAAACAAAGATGCGAGCATAGTATCTTTTGATTTTACTAACGCTGAAATTAAAAATCCGTTAGATGCGTTAAAGCTGACTCAGTTGGCTATTGTTGGAGCAGGAGCTTCAAAGATACCATCGGAAAGCGTAAAAGGCAACAACTTATTGACTATGGCCGAAGCTGATTTGAAAGCTTACGTTGAAAAAACTTTGACAGACGATGTACTTGAGTTGTTTAAAAAAGTTAAAAAGCTTGAGACAAAAGCCGATGTAGCAAGTTATATTTGGACAAATGTTCAGTCTATGCAAAAAACATCTCAACCTGTATCAGGTGCACCAAAAAGAGATATTATGCCTCAGGCAGGAGAAGTTCCAGGTGGACAAAACGCAACTATTGATGCACTAAAAAAAGGTTTACCAGCACTAAAAGAAAGAAATAAAACAGATCTAAACGAAGTAAGAAAGCTTCAAAAGATAGCAGGATTGCGCAGAAGATAATAATAAAATAGAGGAAACTTCACCATTGAATATGGGGAGCTCATGGTAGCTCCCTTTTTTTATGCCTAATATTGTCTATCGATAAGCTTTTTGGACTAACCCAATGTGATCCCATAAGCTGTGGAAATGACGGGCAATTGATTGGTTATCAATCAGTTATAACAGATTGGTTTTCAATAGGTTGTATAGCGTCCCTTTTGAACCATTTGCCTTGGATATTCTCATTGTACGAATCTGTCTCAAGCACTCGAAGCAGCATTTGCCACTTGACTTCGCAATACGATAAGTGTTTTTTTGTGTAGCAAAATTCAAGAATTTCACGAGTAAAACTTGGAGGACCAAAGTGTTTGAGATCTACTAATAACGGTTTACAACTACCGTAGTATTTTGCCCAATCGCTTTCTTTGGTTTCTTTCTTTTTTGCGGGAATTTTACCTGGTTTATTCCAAGCCTCTTTCTCTTTGATTGTGAGTTTCTTTGTGAGAGTGTTGTGTAGGATTTTCTTACCTACGTAGATGCGATCGTTTTCTAAGTTTGTGATTTTGTAAACAAATCCAACGCATCCTTTGGGGAATTGATCAAGAGTCAAAAACTCTTGAGATCCGTGTAACCAATTTGTCATAGCCTTTTATTATAAATATCAAGCCTTTTTGTTGGCCACTCTTTCCATATCTCCAAATCCGTCTTCTCCATCTTGAAAATCAAATCCAAATTTTTTGTAGAATTGAACCAGTTGGTTGTAGTTTAGTTTGTTTGGATCTTTACCATAAGGATTTGGATCTAATGCGAGAGTTACGTTGTATTTGTCTGCTATTTTACAAACCATGTTCATGACTCGAGTTGCGTTACCGAGACCCTTTTCTAAAGAATGCAAACCGCTTATCCAAAGACGCTTGTCCCAATTTGCAACTTCTATCATCACGTTATTGTTTATAAGCGTTTCTTGAGGTCTAAGTGGATTTCTAACGCCCAATCTTTTTATAGCAGCGATAGCTTTATCAATGAGCACAGGATCGCTTGGAGTGTACTCTTTTATTAGGTCTTTTAATTTTATTTTTGACATATTAAGGAGTGAATTTTACATACGGTCCAGTTGTCGTATCTACGTAACTGTCAATAAACGCAACAGTTTCTGCTGTAGGTGTGTAATATGGATCAGGTATAGTCGTTGGAACTATCAATCCAGGAACATAAAAATCGTTTGTGATAATTATAACACCTTGTGAATATATTATGTTGCCTACGTGAGCATTGCTATTCTCTGTATCGATAAGATTGCCATTTCCGTCATCAATTATGTTATATTCGTTTCCTATTATAGGTCTTATAACAAATGTTTTTCTAGAGACTTGTTCTCCATAAAGATTCGGCGGAATGTATATGACCAAAACAGGCTGAGCAGACGATGTAGGTATGTAGCGATACTCGTATTCAGAAGACCCTGAATAAGCTGTTGATTGAACGTTACAATTCCAAGATCCGGATTTTAATTGTTGAGAACCGGTCAAAAACTCATCATAATACATGTGTCTAATAGACCTATACAGAATGCTTTGAGATCCTGTAATTCCAGTTTTTGTTGGGTTATCGTTTCTTGCGTATTGTACAGTTATGCTGCTTGACGGAAATGTTATGCCTTGTTCGAACCCGTCGTAACTACTCGTATGCACAGTTTGATGCTTCAACTTTATTGGAGTCGTAGAAACATCTTTTGCGTATATGGAGTTTTTTGATAGGCTCATTAATTATTGTGATATTAGTATACCTAAATAGTCTGTGTTAGTGATTATAATTAAGCCTTGGGAATATATTATATTTCCGATATGAACATTATTATTTACAACGTCAATCAGGTTTCCGTTACCATCGTCATGTATTAAATAATTATTCGGGGTTTCTGGTCGCATTACAAACGTGGATCTGCTAATTTGTTCTCCGAATTTTTTATGAGATATTGTAATAAACCCAATGTAATCATTAGAAGATGTTGGAAAATACCTGTATTCGTATTCTGAAGACCCTGAGCAGGCTGTTGATTGTTGATTCCAATCCCAATAACTTGCACTATCTAATAAAGATCCTGTTAAGTGGTTTTGATAGTATAACTGTTTTATTGATTTATATAATAAAACGCCCGTATCTTGATATAGACCTATATCTCCACCTAAACTAGTATTGAAAGGTCCATTTAATGCACTGCCTGCATTTCCATTGACTTGATATCCGTATATGTCTGTGAAATGTTCAGGAAATTGGGGAGTACTAGTGCTCGAATAATAAGACGAAGAGTACTTCAACTTTATTGGAGTCGTAGTTATATCTGATTGTTTTATGGTCTTTTTACAGTTATTCATAATGCTTTAACGATTATGAATCCCATCTGACCACAAAAGTTATGTCCGTATTAGGAGGTATGGGATATGGTTGAGATAATTTTGCTACAACTAATAATTCATCAGATTCGTTATACAATCCTATTGTGGTTGCGTACGGTCTAAAATCTGACCCCGTTACTGCGTCTATGTAAGATCCTGTTGAATTGGACTTTATTGCACTTGGATTGAGCGTATAATTAAAATCATTTTCATTTACGTGACATCTGTATTCATTTTGGTATATTGTGGTTTCAGCACAAAAACTCATGGAATATGGCTCGAATGTAAGTGGCATCTATCGATTAAAATTATAAACTTATATAAAGAATTCTTTACCAATCTAATTTAATTCTTATCAACGCTTCTTTAGTAAAATCTTTTACAAGTGGCTTAGAAAGTTTTGCGACAGCCAACAATTCGTTGTTGTCGTTATACATACCAACTGTAGTAACATATGTTTGAGAATTATTAATAAAATTAGAATAAACCAAATTACCCGATCCGGTAATATATGACGGATTAGTCGTGTAATTATAATCGCTATTTCTTACTCTTGCGAATACATAATTAGATGATACTGTTTCTTGTGAATTCAACTGGAATGAACTACCAGATTGAATTATTTCGAACAATTGATTATTATTAGAATTATTTATTGCACTATTTCCTGTACCAGCATAGTATGTTGCACCGAGTCCTCCATTTGCGGCTGTCTGTTCGAGAGCCATGGGATTTAAAACAATCAATCCAACATCAGGTAAAAATAATCCGTAAGATCCAGAAGCAGTGAATCCTTTTTGCGAAGCTCCTGTCAATTGAGTCACTGACGCAGCTGATCCATTGGATCCAGAAACTATGTAAAAAAGTCTACCAGCATCAGTATATCTAGCGATACTCGTGTCTAATGAATCGTCTGTTAAAAATAGATTATTAGAACCT
>Ga0315906_10006534_pt1 | contig 14403 bp, 19 predicted proteins | sample LakEriMetagenome_4_FD_203526 | JGI IMG/M metagenome (GOLD analysis project Ga0315906, IMG submission 203526) | Freshwater fungal communities from buoy surface, Lake Erie, Ohio, United States - Buoy 2 MA122 | ecosystem: Environmental > Aquatic > Freshwater > Lake > Lake biofilm | place: USA...
CAAGCAAGTCAGCGTTGCCAATTTAACAGCGGGTCGCGCAATCAGCGCAACCGAACTGACGTTAAGCACGGGCAACTTGATTGTTGCAAATGGTCAGGGTGTCAACTTTTCTGCCACATCGGGCACTGGTACAAGCGAGTTGCTCAACGACTATGAAGAAGGAACCTGGGTGCCGACTGATGTGTCTGGTGCTGGCCTTGCATTTACATCTGCGGCAGGTTTTTACACCAAAGTTGGCCGTGTTGTTGTTGCTACATTCAGGATTATTTTTCCAGTTACAGCAGACGTAAGATCAGCTAATTTTGGAGGCCTGCCTTTCACCAGCAAAAACGGTGGCGCACAACAGCAGCAAGGAAGTGGCCTGAGATTCACGAATTCAGGCCTGGAATTCAGTCTTGCAAACCCTATGGGCGCTGCAACATTCCAGCCTTACACTAACACTGGAGGCGTAATTACAAACGCGTCATTTTCTGCAAAAGTCATTGATGGCATGATTATTTACCAAGCAGATTAACAATTAAAGGTTTGATATGTCTTTAACTAAAGTTACATACTCAATGATTTCAGGTGGTGGTGCCAATGTGTTAGATTTTGGCGCAGACCCAACGGGTGTTAACGACAGTGCTGCTGCTTTTGCTGCCGCTATTCAAACACAAGGCACAGTGTATGTTCCTTCTGGTACATACATTATCAACTCAGCAATTACGATTACAAATCCGGTTAAGTTAGTTGGCGAGGGCACGCAAAAAACATTTATTCACCGCAACTATTCACCGGGCATTTCTTCTGCCAATGATGCAGAAGGAATTTTTAACATCCGCAATGGTGGATCGGGTGTTGTCATGCAAGACATGACGCTACGATCGTTGGCTGGCCAGTCTGGTGGATGCTTGGTTTCATTGGTCAATACAACATCAAGTTTTGGGTTGTTCAAGTTTGACCACGTGACTTTTACAACCACAGGAAGTAGCACCCATCAATACACCGTTTATGCCGATGGCACTGGAGCAAGTTCTGCCCCAATTGGCATTCGCGGATTGGACATGATTGCGTGTACCGTCTTTGGTGGAGGCATTTCGACACTGCTCATCAAGGGCGTGTTGAAATTCTCGTTTCTTGGCGGTGGAGTTTTCCCGGCTGGTGGTGCTGCCGGATCAAACATTCGTTTTGATGGCTCAGTGGCAGTGCCAACTCAGAGCTTTACATTTCTTCCATCAGACTGTTCTTGTCCAATTAGTTTTGACCGCGCTATTCTTGGCATCTTTGGATGCGGCGTCATGGGGGCGGTGACCAACACGGCCAATACCGAGAACGTCTATGGCTTTGGTTTTACTGGAAGCCTGCAACAAAATTGGGTCAATTCGATGTTCTTTGACACATCGACTGGCCTCAAAATGACTTTGAACCAGAAGATCACAAATAAGGGATCGCCAACAACATTTGGGCTTGAAATGTATGGGCCGATCACTGGTTTTGAGAAATCAGGCTCTGTCACAAAAGTCGGCGAGACTGGTGTCAGCTATTCCACGTTGTGCCCAGACACTCAAACTTTTGGTTTTGCCAACCAGTCTGGGAAGCTGTTTAGCATTTCAACTGGTGGCGGTGCGGCTGCGCTTGTTTTCGCAGATTACAAGTCAACGACCATCACATTGCTGTCAAACCCATCAAGTGAGTTTCAAGCATCTGCTGCGCCCGGTGTCGGCTATACGGGGATTTTCAAATCTGCCAATTCGCACCAGATCAACGTGAAGAACAACACTGGGTCTGCAATCACATACGACATTCTAAATTTTGGCAATGTTGCAAGTACTACCGACCCAGTATAAGGAGCAATCATGGTGAAGATGTACAGAAAACATGGAGATGATTTTGTTGTTGATGTGGATCAGGTTTGGCCGATGATTCCAGTCAATGACACAGAATATCAACAATGGTTGGCTCAAGGAAATGTGCCACTTGAACAAGACGATTCTGAATAAAAATAAGTCTTTAATTGTTAACCCGTACTGGTGCGGCCCACCAGCCTTAATGCCACGGTGGATGCCGTGGCTGGAAGCAAGGAAATATCATGTCTCTTGAAAAAGTCATCTCTGTCGATCTGATTGAAGTTGTCGAAAACGGCTGCATTCAAGTTCGCACCAAAACCGTCATTAAAGAAGATGGCGTTGAAATCGGCAGCAAGTTCCACCGTCACGTTGTCGCCCCCGGTGCTGACGTAAGTGGTGAAGATGCTAAAGTGCAAGCAATCTGTAAGGCAACACACACAGCCGCTGTAATCGCAGCCTACAAAGCATCTGTTGCACAGTCAGAGTAATCTGCTGTAAGATAAACCCACTGTATCGGCCCAGTAGACCGAGAACTCACATGAGTTACAAATGACTGATGAAGTCCAAAACCTAGCGGAAGTAGACTCCGCGCCAGCACCCGAAGTGACGGCCACCTCGGACAATGCACAAAATCTGCCGGAAGTCGCTGACCAGAGTAACGAGACACCCGAGGAGAAGAAATTCTCTCAAGCTGAACTCGATTCGATGATCGGCAAGCGCCTCGCAAGAGAACAGCGCAAATGGGAACGTGAGCAGCAAGCCAAGCAAGCAGAGATGCAAGTGCGGCAATCGGTGCCCAAGGAACTCCCGCCTGTGGATCAATTTGAGTCCCCTGAAGCCTATGCGGAAGCACTGGCAGTCAAGCGGGCCGAGGAGATGCTCCACCAGCGTGAACTCCAGAAGCAAAAAGCAGCGATTGAGGACAGCTACGCAGAACGTGAGGAAGAAGTTCGGAACAAGTACGACGACTTTGAACAAGTCGCCTACAACCCGAATCTCCGAGTCACCGATGTGATGGCCGAGACAATCAAAAGCTCTGACATTGGACCTGATCTGGCCTACTGGCTGGGCAGCAACCCCAAAGAAGCTGATCGCATCTCTCGTCTGTCGCCACTGTTGCAAGCGCGAGAAATCGGAAAGATTGAGGCTAAGATAACTGCCGAACCTTTCCAAAAGAAAACTTCGTCCGCACCTGACCCGATTCGTCCGGTGACTGCACGAGCAGTAAACCCCGGTGTCACTGACACCACCGATCCTCGGTCTATCAAGACCATGAGTGTTCAGGACTGGATTGCTGCCGAGCGTCAACGACAACTCGACAAGGCACGGGCACTTCGCAACCGCTAATTTTAGGAAATCATCATGAGTAACTCGCTTCTCACCATTGACATGATCACAAGAAAATCTTTAGAGATTTTGGAAAACAACCTTGTGATCACCCGCAACGTAAACCGTCAGTACGACGACAGCTTCGCTGTTGAAGGTGCCAAGATCGGTTCTACACTGCGTATCCGTTTGCCCGACCGCGCTCTGGTCACTGACGGTGCCGCCCTGCAAGTTCAGGACGACAACGAACAGTTCACCACTCTGACTGTCTCCAGCCAGAAGCACATCGGCATCAACTTCACATCCGCTGAATTGACCATGCAGTTGGACGACTTCGCAGAGCGTGTCTTGAAGCCACGTATCAGCCAGTTGGCCTCCACTGTGGATGCTGACGTTGCCAACGCATACAAGCTGATCGGTAACAGTGTCGGTACCCCCGGCGTTGCCCCCGCTACCGCTTTGGTGCTGTTGCAAGCCCAGCAGAAGCTGAACGAGAACGCCGCCACCATGTCGCCTCGTTACGCTACCGTGAACCCTGCCGCCAACGCTGCATTGGTGAACGGCCTGTCCGGTTTCTTCAACCCCACAGATGTCATCTCTCGCCAGTTCAAAAACGGCATGATGGGTGAGCAAGTGTTGGGCTACGAAGAAGTCAACATGAGCCAGTCGATCAAGGTTCACACCTGCGGTACCCGTGCTGCCACTGGCAACACAACTGGCGCTGCTGTGACCTCCGAAGGCGCAACCACTCTGACTCTGACTGTCGGTTCCGGTGAAACCATCGCTGTTGGTGACGTGTTCACCATCGCCGACTGCTTCGCTGCCAACCCACAGACTCGTGAGTCCACCGGTTCGCTGTTCCAGTTCGTGGCCTTGTCGTCTTCGACTTCCAGCACCACAGCTACTGTGACCGTGGCTCCTATGTACTCGGCTGGTAACGCCCTGTGCACTATGGTGTCCTTGCCTGCCACTGGCAAGGCTGTCGTGTTTGTTGGTGCTGCTTCGACCAGCTACCCACAGAACATGGTGTACCACCGTGACGCCATCGCGTTCGCCACTGCTGACCTGTTGCTGCCACAAGGCGTTGACATGGCTAGCCGTGCCGTTCACAACGGTATCAGCCTGCGCGTTGTTCGTCAGTACGACATCAACAACGACCGTATGCCTTGCCGTGTTGACGTGCTGTATGGCTACAACACGATCCGTCCACAAATGGGTTGCCGCATCTGGGGCTAATCCAAAGCGGGGGCTTCGGCCCCTGTTTTCAAAATCAATCTCTGAAAGGAAATCATCATGGCACTCCCAAACGGCGCAGGCGGTTACCAAATTGGTGACGGCAACATCGGCGAAGCAAATCTGACGGTTCAAGGCGCTCCCGTAGCACTGACAGCCGCAGCAACTCTGACTGGTGCTCAACTCTCAAATGGTCTGTTCACATATACCGGCGCTGCCGTCAACCTGACTCTGCCCACCGTGGCCGATCTGGAAGCTGACGTTTCTAGCGCACAGAAAGTGAACTCCGCATTTGAGTTCGGCATCATCAACATTGGCGGCACCAACGCTGCCACTTTGGTGGTTGGCACTGGCTGGACCATCGTTGGTGTGGCCGCTGTCAGCGCCAACACATCGGCCCGATTCCTCGCCCGTAAAACCGGCGATGGTACTTGGACCGCATACCGTGTTGCTTAATTTTTGAGCAACTGATAAAACGGGGCTTCGGCCCCGTTTTCACATGGAGAATTAAATGAACGTCACCCTCGTACACCCAATCCACGGTGCCAAAGTTGCCATCAACGAAGTCGAAATCGCCGAAGATGAAAAAAACGGCTGGACACGGTACAATCCTGCTACGCCCGTCGAGGCGGCACCGAAAGCGGAAAAGCCTGTGCGCAACAAGCTGACTCGCAAAGTGACCGATCAACCTGTCGAACAGCCCAACGAAGTCCCATCTTTTCTGACTTCGGCAAGCGACGAATCCGAAGGAAACTGAAATGGCTTATACCGCTGGCGAACAGATCAACCGAGCACTACGTCTGCTTGGTATTCTTGCCGAAGGTGAAACGGCGTCAGCGGCAACAAGTCAAGACGCTCTGGTTGCGCTCAACCAGATGATCGACTCGTGGAACACGGAACGACTGTCCGTGTTCTGCACTCAAGACCAAATCTTCTCGTGGCCTGCTGGCGAGATCAAGCGCACCCTTGGCCCCTCTGGTGACTTTGTGGGCAACCGCCCCATTCAACTCGATGATGGCACCTACTACAAAGCCCCAAGCGGCGTGTCGTATGGCATCAAGTTCATCAACCAAGACCAGTACAACGGCATCGCTGTCAAAACATCGACATCGACCTTTCCGCAGGTCATTTTTGTCAACAACACCTTTCCCGATGTGGAGATGTACGTCTACCCACGACCCACACAGGTTTTGGAGTGGCACTTCATCTCGGTGCAAGAATTGACACAGCCCGCCACACTAAGCACCGATCTGCACTTCCCGCCCGGTTACATGCGGGCGTTTGCTTACAACTTGGCAATGGAGATCGCACCCGAGTTTGGCGTGGAGCCAAGCCCACAGGTGCAGCGCATCGCCATGACCAGCAAGCGCAACCTGAAGCGCATCAACAACCCATACGATGTCATGAGCCTGCCCTACGCTGTGGTGGCAAATCGTCAGCGGTTCAACATCTACGCCGGTAACTTCTAATGAAGACGCCCATCCTCGGATCATCCTACGTGGCCCGCAGTGTCAACGCTGCGGATGCCCGCATGGTCAACCTATTCCCCGAGATCGTGCCCGAGGCTGGTAAGGAGCCTGCGTTCCTAAACCGCGCTCCCGGCTTGAGCCTGCTCAACACGATTGGTTTTGGTCCGATCCGTGGTCTGTGGGCGTTCTCGCCAAACGATGGTATAGGCTTTGTGGTGTCGGGAACCCAGTTGTTCAAGATTGACAACGCCTACACACCCACACTGATCGGCACCGTGGCAGGCACTGGCCCCGTCAGCATGGCCGACAACGGCACCCAGTTGTTCATCGCAGCCAACGGCCCCAGCTACATCTACAACGCCAACACAAACGCCTTTGGCGCAATCACCGACCCAGACTTCCCCGGCGCAGTGACAGTCACCTACCTTGACGGTTACTTCGTGTTCAACAAGCCAAACAGCCAAGAGATGTGGGTAACGGCTTTTCTGGACGGCACATCTATTGACCCGCTGGAGTTCCAGCAAACCGCCGCATCCCCTGACGGCTTGGTGGCCGTGATCTCCAACTTCCGCGAGGTCTGGGCTTTTGGTACCAACTCGATTGAAGTCTGGTCTGACACCGGTGCACTGGACTTTCCGCTTGAACGCATCCCCGGCGCATTCAACGAGTTGGGCTGCGCTGCCCCCTACTCGATTGCCAAGATGGACAACGGGCTGTTCTGGCTTGGCCGTGACCGCCGTGGTCAAGGCATCGTCTACCGGGCCAACGGTTACGCTGGGCAACGCATCTCGACTCATGCAGTTGAGTGGCACATCCAGCAGTATGCCGACATCTCTGACGCCATCGCCTACACGTACCAGCAAGAAGGTCACAGCTTCTACGTGCTGATCTTTCCCACGGCCAACACCACATGGGTCTACGATGCCGCCACACAGGCATGGCATGAACGGGCTGGGTTTGCCAACGGGCAGTTCACCCGGCACCGCAGCAACTGCCAGATGGCGTTCAACAACAAGGTCGTTGTTGGCGACTTCGAGAATGGCAACATCTACGCTTTCGACCTTGAGGATTACTCGGACAACGGGCAGATTCAAAAGTGGCTGCGCTCGTGGAGAGCACTGCCTACCGGTCAAAACAACTTGAAGCGCACCGCGCACCACAGCCTCCAGCTTGACTGCGAGTCGGGCACTGGTCTGAACCTCGGGCAAGGCAGCGACCCCGAGGTCATGCTGCGCTGGTCAGACGATGGCGGTCACACATGGTCTAACGAGCACTGGGTCAGCATCGGCAAGATCGGTGAGTACTATCGCCGTGCCATCTGGCGCAGGCTGGGCATGACACTCAAGCTGCGTGATCGCGTCTACGAGGTGTCGGGCACCGACCCCGTGAAGATCGCCATCATGGGCGCTGAACTGATCTTGAGTCCGACCAATGCTTAATCCTATCATCACGCCCCCACGGGTGCCGTTGGTTGACGCAAACACAGGCTTGATCAGCAGGGCGTGGTATTTGTTTTTTCTAGCGTTGAACAATGTAGCGAATGCCGTTGTTGACGATCCGGCTGTTGGCCCCAGCGCTGAGTCGTTGATTGCCAGCTATGACGCACTGCTTCAGACGCTGACGCAAGAAGTGCAGACACAGCCGAGTTTTAGTGACACGGTGTCACAAATGGCTGAGATGCAAAAGCAGGTCGAAGCCTTGGCCGTGCTGCCTGCTCAGATCACGGCGATGCTTTCTCAACTGGCCGATGTGAGTGCCATGAACCCTTCTAATGGGGACAAGCTGATTTACAACGGCACCACCGGCAAGTGGGAGCAAGACTCTCGCAGCTACCTCATGCTTGAATAAGGAGAAACCCGAATGACAGTCATCGTCAAAAACATTGTCCCGGCCAAAACGGTCGAGAACGCACAGACCACTCAGTACACGGCCAGCAACGTGACCACAATCATCGACAAGTTCACGGCGACAAATTACAGCGCCACGGCTGCGACGATCTCGGTCAACTTGGTGACTTTGGCTGGTACGGCTGGTAATATCAACCTGATCACCAAGACCAAAACGCTTCAGCCGTCCGAGGTGTACACGTTCCCCGAACTCGTGGGGCAGGTTTTGAACCCCGGCGACTTCATCAGTACAATCGCAGGAACCGCCAGCGCAATCAACATGCGCGTCAGTGGTCGTGAGGTGACTCAGTGATCGTTCGTAAAGCCACCGAAACAGACTTGCCGAAGTACATTGTGCTGGCAGAATCGTTTCACATGGCATCGCCCATGCACGGCGTCATTGGTTTTGACGCAGCAGGGTATTCTCAGTTTTACCTGTCATCTTTGCAAAACGACAATGTTGGCATATGGCTTGCTGAGATCGATGGTGAGATTGTGGGCATCTGCGGTGCGCTGGTGTACCCCATGTACTTCAACCCCTCGGCACTGGTTGTACAGGAACTGTGGTGGTGGCTAACCCCAGCGTCCCGTGGTAGCGGCGCGGGTGGTCAAATGTTCAAACAAATTGAACAATGGTCCAAAGAAAAAGACGCGTCTGCTCTATTCATGATTGCATTAGAAGACAACCGGGCAAAAAAGATGGAAAATCTGTACATTCGCGCAGGCTTTAAGCCGATGGAGCGCACATTCATCAAAGAGGTCACAGCATGGCAATAGCAACCGGAACCGCAATTCTTGGGGCGGCTGCACTTGGGGGTTTAGCCGCCAACAAAGCAGCTAAAACACAGGCTGGTGCGGCTAGCCAAGCTGCCGATCTTCAGCAGCAGCAATTTGAACGACAGGTCGAGTTGCAGGAACCGTGGCGTCAAGCGGGTATTACCGCCCTGAATAAGCTGACCCCGCTGGCGACCGAGTACACCCCGTTTGGAATGCAACAATTCCAACAAGACCCCGGCTACGCTTTTCGTTTGTCCGAAGGGCAAAAGCAACTGGACCGAATGGCAGCAATTCGAGGTGGTCAAATATCAGGTAGTGCTTTAAAGGCGGCTGGTCGATTTGGTCAGGACATGGCTTCGCAAGAATACACCAACGCTTTCAACCGTTACCAGACTGAACGTAACGCCCGTTTGAATCCGTTGCAGTCGCTGGCCGGTATCGGTCAGACGGCAACGAATCAGTTGGGCGCTGCGGGTCAAAACTATGCGACTAACGCAGGCAACGCACTTGGCGCAGGCGCTCAAGCTGCGGCGTCTGGTTACATGGGCATGGCAAATGCTGCTGCTGGTGGCTTGGGTCAATACCTGAACTACGGTCAGCAACAGCAGCAAAACTCGTTGTTGCAGCAAGCGTTGAGCCGTCCTACAGATTATTCTCCCGCCGCTGCACCCGCCCCCAACGTTGGGTATCAAGACCCATATGCTGGGTTCCGTTACGGCACCAGCACATAAGGACTGAACATGGCACTCGTCAATCCCAACATCGCAATGAGTTTTCGTCAGCCTGAGTTTCAGGCTCCGAACGCTTTAGCTCAGTACGCTCAGATTCAGCAAATTCAAGGCGGTCGTCAAGCGCAAGAATTGAACGCGCTCAAGATGCAAGAAGCCCAAGCGGCCATGCAAGAGCGTAACGCGCTGCGCCAGTTGAATCCCGCAGCCGAGGATTACGAAAACCAACTGTTCAAAGTCAGTCCGCAGTTGGGTATTCAATATCGCAAGGAAGCAGCAACTACAGCAGCCCAGAGAGCAGCGCAGCAAAAGTCTGAGTTTGACTTGAAAGCGGCGCAGCGCAAGTTTGGTGAAGACCTCAAGCGCGGTTTGTCGGCCAACCCATCGGATGAAAACATCATTGCGTTTGGTCAAGATGCGGTGTTGCAAGGTCTGTACACGCCCGAGCAAGTTAACGCTACGGTCAGTCAGTTGTTGGCGTTACCAACCCCAGAGCGTGTACGGATTCTTTCTCAGGCGGGCGCTACCGCAGGTGAGTTGAAGCCATCTGTTCAGTCAGTTAACCGCAGCGGGCAAATTGATCTTGTGCGCGTACCTGCGTTCAGCGGCGCACCGACCACGGTGGGCACCTACGCCGATGTGCCGCTGCCCACTGCTGTCGAGGCGCAAAGGTCGCGTATTGCAAAGTCTGGCGCACCCTCAGTTAGCGTCAACACCGAAAAAGGTTACGGTCAACGGTTTAGCGGTCTGATCGCCGATCAAGACGCTGCCAAACTGGCTGCTGCCGAGAACGCCCCCAACGCTGCGGCAACTGCCGACCGAGTGATGGATTTGATCTCTACCGGTAAAGTCATTACCGGCACGGGTGCCAACGCTCGACTGCAACTTGCCAAGGCATTGAACTTGGCCGGTGGCACCGACTCGGAAAAAATTCGCAACACCGAGGTGCTGGTTTCCTCGTTGGCCGAAACAACGCTGGGTGCAATCAAATCGTCGAACCTTGGTGCGGGTCAAGGCTTCACCAACGCCGACCGAGACTTCTTGGAAAAAGCCAAGGCCGGTCAACTCAGCTACGATGCCAAGTCACTCACCGAACTGGCCCGTCTGTCCCGCCTTGCTGCCGAAAAGAGCGCAGAGTCGTGGAACAAGCGGGTTACTCAGATTCCCGCAAGTGCGCTTGAGGGTACCGGTATTTCCACCCAGCCGGTGGTTGTGCCGCCGCGCAAAACCTCGTCCGTCATGAACATACCAAGTGCTGCAATTGACATGCTCAAAAGCGGTGCGGGCACTCGTGAACAATTCGATGCACAGTTTGGCCCCGGATCAGCAGATCGGGTTTTACCCAAGGGGAAGTAAATGGCTGAAAATCCTTTTGCCAAGTTTGCCGCACAGCCCGCGCAAACAGACAACCCGTTTGCTCAGTTCGCCCCCGCAGCACCTTCTGGTGGCATCCCCGGCCCACGCCGTGGTTACTCGCTGACCGAGGTGCCCGTGGAAGCCGTCAAAAACCTGCCCGAGAGCGCAGGCAAGTTTGTCGGCGGTGTCGTGCAGGCCGTGACCAGTCCGCTTCAAACGCTCACCGGCATCCTTGACGCTGGTGCTGGTGCGCTGCGCAACTCGCTGCCGCAGGGCGTGGTCAACTTTATTGACCGGTTTGAAGTCGATCCTGAAGCTGCGCAGCGGGCTGTCCAGACAGCCAACGCCATCGGTGGCATGTACAAAGACCGCTACGGCAGCTACGAGGGCATCAAGCGCACGTTTGCTGAAGACCCAGTGGGCGCTGCTGCTGACCTGTCCACCCTGCTGACTGGGGGCGGTGCTGCCGCGACCAAGCTGGGTGCCACGCAGACTGGCGCTGCACTGTCGAGGGGTGGTGCTGCCATTAACCCGATGCGCCCCATCGCACCCCTCATCGAGCAGCCCATCAAATTGGCCGCAAAGGGTGTGGGTGCTGTCTACAACGCGCTTGACCCAAAGTCGGCAGCGTACCTGACAGCCGTTGAAGGTCGCGGTCCTCAAGTGCTCAACGCCTTGCGTCAACCGTCCGAACTTGTCCCGGGCAGTCTGCCCACTGCCGCCGAAGCCGCATCGTCTGTGGGCGCTACTCGGTTCTCCGCAATGGGTGAGTCTGCACGTAAGACGCTGTCCACACCGTTCTTTGAACGTGGTGAGGGCAACAAGGCTGCGCAAGTGGGTGCGGTGAGACAAGTCGGTCAAACGGCTGATGATTTGGCTGCGGCTGAAGCTATTCGCAAAGCCACGGCGAAAGATTTGTACGGCATTTCCGACAAAGCAATGGTGGCGGCAGATGACACATTCTCGTCGCTGCTCGGTCGCCCCTCAATGGACAAAGTGCTTGGCCGCGCCAGCGACTTGGCTGCGGAAAAAGGTCAGTCATTTCAGATCGGTCAGAACCGACCTTCACAGGTTGTGCCATCCAGCATTGTCGACGAAGCCGGTCGCCCAATGGGTCAGACAGTGATTCCGGGCGAAGTGGCTAAGTATCCGGGCAGTAGCCTTCACTCGATGAAGCTGGCCTTCGATGATCTAATCAAGAACCCTGAACGGTTTGGTATTGGTGCATCCGAGGTTGGGGCAATCAAGGGTACACGGGCACAGTTTCTCAATTGGGTTGAAAGCAAAGCCCCGTCCTATCGCACGGCCCGGGAAACTTTTGCCACCCAAAGCAAGCCGATCAACCAGATGGCAGTCGGCCAGTACCTTGAGGGCAAGTTGACTCCTGCTCTTGGTGAGGAAACGGCGCGGCTTCGTGCCTCTGGTTTTGCCACGGCCTTGGAAAACGCTCCGGGCACCATCAAGCGGGCCACAGGTGAATCGCGGTTCCAAAACCTGTCTGACGTGCTGACTCCCGAGCAAATCAATATTCTCGAAAATGTCCGTGCCGACTTGGCTCGTGCTCAGTTGACTGAGCGGCAAGCCGCTGCTGCCCGGGGCGCTGGTCCTGACGTGAACTTGATGGGCACCGAAGTCATGGGCAGCGTCCGCGCTCCCAACTTCATCAACAACGTCACCACGGTCGCCAACGATCTGTTGCGCCGTATGCAGGGCAAGCTGGACCAGAAGCTGGCAATTGAATTAGCCACTGAGATGCTGGACCCTGCTGCCGCTGCCGCTGCGCTTGAAAAAGCACTGGCGCGTCAGGCTAAAGGTCAAAAGATGGCCGACCCGTTTGCCAAAACTGGCAAAGCCGCCTCCAAGGTGTTGCGTACCCCTGCTGCTGTAAACATGCTGGCCCCGGCCAGTGAAGTCCAAAACTCGCTTATCAGCTTTGAGCCGTTGGCAATGGAGTAACAAGAGATGGCTTTTGAGAGTGCTGAAATCGACCCAGTGAAATACGGCGTCTTGTGGCAAAAGGTCCAAGACTATGAGCGCAGATTCGATGAGATGAGCGCCAAGATGGACAAGATGGAGTCCAACGTCGAGAAGCTGGTGGCCCTTGCCAACCAAGGGCGCGGCGGCTTCTGGGCCGGAATGGCCTTTGTGTCATTTATCTCCAGTGGAGTAGGGTTTGCCCTAAGTTGGATTAAGGGTCACTAAATCATGGTTGACGTTACCAAAGCAATTGGGGCAGTCGCTGCCAGTGTTGCTGCACTGGGCGGCAGTTACACGCTGGCCGATAAATTTGGTTTGCTTGACAGGGCCATTATCGAATGGTCGCCTGAGAATTTCAAAATCACGGCAGAAGCCGGTAAGCCGATCAACGTCACTGTTGCGCGGATCAAAAAACGCGACGATTGCTCTGTTGAAAGTTTTACCCCAAGCATTCGAGATGCTGCGGGGATGGTCCATGCAGCGACTACCACGGCCAGCAAGTTTAGCGGCCCAGCAGGGCCAGAGATTGACACCTTTACGTACCAGCTTACGATGGTGCAAAAAGAGAAGATTGCTAGTGGTAAGGCAACTCTGCTGGCAACAATCAAGTACAAGTGCCCAGAAGGTGAGCGCGTTGTGCAATACCCGCGCCACCCTAATTTAAGTTTTGACCTAAAAGGGTAATCATGGACTGGCTCAAACAAATCGCACCGACCATCGCCACGGCAATGGGTGGCCCACTGGCGGGAATGGCTGTGTCGGCCATTTCCAAAGCCATTGGAGTTGACCCTGACAAGGTGGGAGACATGATCTCCAACAACAAGTTGTCAGCCGAGCAAATCGCACAAGTCAAGATTGCTGAGATCGAACTGCAAAAGCAAGCACAGGAACTGGGCTTGAACTTCGAGAAACTGGAAGTGGAAGACCGCAAGTCAGCACGGGACATGCAGGCCACCACTCGATCAATGATGCCCCCATTGCTGGCTGGCGCTGTCACCATCGGCTTCTTTGGCATCATGGTGATGATGTTCTTCAACCAGATTGACAGCAGCAACCCGGCCATCTTGATGATGCTGGGCAGCTTGGGCACGGCATGGACTGGCATCATTGCCTATTATTTCGGATCGTCTGCTGGGTCACAGGCCAAGACTGACATTCTTTCAAGGACAACAAAATGAACTTGACACCCAACTTCACTCTCGACGAGTTGACAGCATCCGAGACAGCCGAGCGCAACGGCTGGGACAACAGCCCCAACGATGCAGAACTTGCCAACCTCACACGACTGGCTGACTTTTTAGAGCAGGTCAAAGTGGTCATGGGCGGCAAACCCATCATGATTTCGTCGGGCCTGCGCACAAAGAAGGTCAACGATGCCGTGGGCAGCAAAGACACCAGCCAGCACCGCACAGGCTGCGCCGCTGACTTCAAGGTGCCCGGTATGACCCCTGACGAGGTGTGCCGCAAGATCATCGCCAGCGGCATCGGGTACGACCAAGTGATCCGTGAGTTTGACCGCTGGGTCCACATCAGTGTGCCCAACAGCGTGGACACCAGCCCCCGCAAGCAGGCGCTGATCATCGACAAGGCGGGTACCCGCCCCTTCGCTTAACGCAGGGTCAGATAAACCAGCATCGGCCACACGGTCAAACCGATCACTGCCATCAACATCCAGTACCCCAACCGCTTGAGTTGGTCACGCCAGATGCTTGGTGGCAGCGGATCAGCGGTTTTCATACGCTGCCCAACCCTCGCCACCCGGACCGGACAATCCCGGCCTTGGTTGCAGTTGCCGTTGCAGCACGTTGTCATATCGAATCCTTTC
>Ga0315906_10006537_pt1 | contig 14401 bp, 12 predicted proteins | sample LakEriMetagenome_4_FD_203526 | JGI IMG/M metagenome (GOLD analysis project Ga0315906, IMG submission 203526) | Freshwater fungal communities from buoy surface, Lake Erie, Ohio, United States - Buoy 2 MA122 | ecosystem: Environmental > Aquatic > Freshwater > Lake > Lake biofilm | place: USA...
GAATCACATCGATCCGCTCGTCGGCCACGCCGTAGACGGTGCGGAGCAGCGTGCGGCCGCGGTCGGTCATCACGGCCAGCCGGGCCGAGAGGTGGATGATCTCCGCCATGACCTGCCGCTGCGCGGCCCCCGGCTCGGCGAGCACCGTGTGGAGCGTCGTGTGCACCGGCGCGCGGAGTCCGCGGAGCAGCGTGAGCACGTGGCCGCCGGCCTCGCCGCCGAAGATGCCGTATTCGTGCTGCAGCGAAACGACGTCGACATTGCCCAGATTCAGGAAGTCGGCCGCCCGCCGATAGGCCTCGGGATCCTGATCCGCGCACTCGAACCTTACCTCCTCCGGATAGGCATGAGGGCCGGCGGCGTCGTTCATCGACACCACGAGGCAGTCGGCAGCGGGGACGTGGTCGGCGACGGCGCACCGCAGGTCACGCGTGTACGTGGCGATGCCACAGCGGCGGGGCACGTAGTTGCCGACGAACGCGATGCGGTTGAGCTGCGGGTCGGCGGACCGCGGAGTAGGGGCCGGAGCGGGGACGGGCATGCAGACTCTCGTGGCATGAGGTGGGCATGCGTGCCACGGAATCGCGTCGTCCCTGCGAGGCGAACTGATGCCTCTCATTATAGGTCGGCCGGAGGGCCGCAGCCAAACCGACGCTCCCGCGGGGCCGGCCGCGTTCATCGGCGGGCCCGCGGTGGCGGTCAGTCGGCCACTTTCATATCCTGCTGCCAGGCGACCAAAACCCCCGACCACATGGACGTTCCCGCGATGAAACCAACGCTTCTCGTGCTCGCGGCCGGCATGGGCAGCCGCTATGGCGGCCTCAAGCAGATCGACCCCATGGGGCCGTCCGGCGAGACCATCCTCGACTACTCGGTGTTCGACTGCCTGCGGGCCGGATTCGGGAAGGTCGTGTTCATCGTCCGGCCCGATTTCGAGTCGGCCTTCCGCGACCGCGTGGTGAGCCGATTCGCCGAGCGGATCGACACGGCCCTCGCCTTCCAGACACTCGACCGTCTGCCGCCGGGCTTCACGCTGCCCGCCGGCCGTGAGAAGCCATGGGGCACGACGCACGCCATCCTCTGCGCCCGCGACTCCGTGACGACACCGTTCGCCGTGATCAACGCCGACGACTTCTACGGCCGCGATTCGTTCGCCGTGCTTGCCCGTCGGCTCACCGGCCAGCCGGTCGATTCAGCCGCCTATAGCATGGTTGGCTTCACGCTCAAGAACACGCTCTCCGATCACGGCACGGTCACCCGCGGCGTCTGCCGCACCGACGCCCGCGGCTTCCTCGCCGACATCCAGGAGTTGAGCGGCGTGCGGCGGACGGAATCGGGCGTCGAATGCGCGGGGGCCGACGGCCAGCTCGCCCTCACGGGAGACGAGCCGGTGTCGATGAACTTCTGGGGCTTCACGCCGCGGATTTTCCCGCAGCTCGACGCGGAGTTTCGCGGCTTTCTCGCGGCGCATGGCGGCGAGATGAAGAGCGAGTGCTACATCCCCACGACGGTCGGCAGCCTCGTGAAGCAGGGCCAGGCCACCTGCGAGGTGCTGCGGACGACGTCGCCGTGGTTCGGCGCGACCTATGCGGAGGACAAGCCCATCGTGCAGGCGAGTCTCGCCGCCCTCGTGCGGCAGGGCGAATACCCGGCCAGCCTCTGGGGGTGACGGTTGGGGGCCCGTTGCTGAGCAACGGGCCTACGACACGACGTCGCGTCGCAGCCACCAGCCGGAGGCGAGCAGGGCGATGCCGCTCGATAGCAGATTGATGCCCACGATCGTGCCGAGGAACAGGCCGGCCTGCTCACGCGAGCTGACGAGCAGGAAGCCGCCGAGCAGCGCCGTCACAAAGCCGTCGACGAGCAGCCAGCCCCAGGGGAAATCCCGCGGCACTGAGAACGCCGCCGCCAGCTTGGCCGCGGCCTCGAAGAGGATGACGACGCCGAGAAACGTGACGAGCGCGTGAATGCCCTCGACCGGGATCGCGAGCATCGCCGTGCCGGCCACGATCGAGAGGGCGCCGCAGAGCAGCGCCAGCCAGAAGCCCCGCCACGTCCACGTGCCGAACGACATCCCCACCTGCGACACGCCCCCCGCGATGAGCGTCATGCCGCAGACGGCATCGACGACGGTGGCGGCCGTCCACGGCGCGGCGATCGCCAGGCCACCGAGCACGGCCAGCACGCCGCCGACGGCCAGCGACCATGTGGCGAGCCGGGAGAGGGGAAACCGATCGTCGTCGAATGAAGCAGGCATGCCGATGACCTCCACGGGAGCCGCGATTGTAGCGTGAACCCTATACTCCCGGGTGTCGGCTCGAATCGCGTCGGCACGTTTTCCCCCGCCGAGCCTCCCGATGGCATTCTGGTCGCTGCCCCCCTCTCGTGAGCCGGAGCTCATGGACGATCCCGCCCTCCCGGCGGCCGACCATGTGGCGGCCCTCGGCGCGCTGGCGACGATCAACGCCGTGTCGCGAACGGCCGTGCACGTGGCCCGGGGCATCGAGGCGCTTCGGCCCGCCGCGGATGGCACGCTGACGGTCGTCGACGTCGCCTGCGGGGGCGGCGACGTGACCGTCGCCCTGGAGCGGCGGCTCACGACACGCATGGCCGGTCTGCGGCCGGCGGTCGTCGGCATCGACATCAGCCCGCGGGCGATCGAGCGGGCCGGGCGGCTGGCAGGGGAGCGGGCGAGCGGAGCGACGTTTCGGGCATGCGACGCCCTGCGCGACGGCTGCCCCCGGTGTGACGTCGCCGTGAGCTCCCTCTTCCTTCATCACCTCGACGATGCCGAGGCGACCTCGCTCCTGCGGCACATGGCCGCGGCCGCCCGGCTGGGAATCGTGATCTCGGATCTGATCCGCAGCCGAATCGGGCTCGTGCTCGCCGTCGTCGGCACGACCGTGCTCGTGTCGTCGCGGGTGGCGCGGGTGGACGGGCCGCTCTCGGTGCGGTCGGCCCGCACGATCCCCGAATACCGCCGGCTCCTGGCGGCGGCCGGCCTGACGACCGCGACCATCCGCCGCGTCTGGCCGGAGCGTGCGGTGATCGTCTGGCGGCGCACAGGCGGCGCGGCGGAGGCCGCCACATGACGCCCACCGACGCCACGCTCTCGCTCGAGGCGGCAGCCGCGACCCGGTGGGATGTCGTGGTCATCGGCGCGGGACCGGCCGGCAGTTCGGCTGCGCTTCGCATGGCGCGGCGCGGGCTTCGCGTGCTCGTGATCGATCGGGGCACGATGCCCCGCGGCAAGCTCTGCGGCTGTTGCCTCTCGACGGCCGCGGTGGACGAACTTTCCCGGCTCGCCCTCGCCGCCGACGGCGGGCCGCTCGCCCGTGGCGTGCCGCTCCGCCGCATCAGCGTCGCGGCGGGCGGCCGCGTGGCCCCCATCGACGTCCGCGGCGGCGTGACGCTCTCCCGCGAGGCGCTCGATGCCGACCTCGTGGCCGCGGCGATCGCCGCCGGCTGCCACTGGCTGCCACAGACGACCGCCCTCTCGATCGACGAGCAGCCCGGCCCGGCCGAGCCCTGGATTCGCCTGTCGGTGCGGACGTCGCACGATTCCGGCACGGCGCGGATCGAAGGCCGGCGCGTGCTTCTGGCGACGGGGCTCGGCGACCAGGTGCGGCTCGCCGGCGAGGCGCCGCCGAGCCGGTCCCGCACGGTTGCCCCGGGCAGCCGGATCGGCATCGGCGGCGTGCTGCCGGCGACGGCCGCGACGCTCCCGCCGGGTGAGCTCCTGATGGCCGTCGCGGCGATCGGCTACTGCGGCATCGTGCGGCTGGAGGACGGCCGGATCGACGTCGCCGCGGCGGTCGATCGCCACGAACTCGCCGTCATGCCCCCGGCCGTCGTCGTACGGCGGATCGTGCGCGAGGCCTGCGGCTCGGACGACGTCGCCGCGCTCGACGGGCTCGAGTCGGTGGTGATGCGGGCCACGCCGGCGCTCACCCGCTCCGCACCGCTCGTCGAAGGCACGCATCGCATCGTGCTGCGCGTCGGCGATGCGGCCGGCTACGTCGAACCCTTCACCGGCGAGGGCATGGGCTGGGCGCTCGCCGCCGGCCGCCTCGCGGCGGAGGCCATCGTCGACCCTGACCGCCACGCCTTGGCTGCCGCCGACATCGCAGCCGATCGCTATGCGCGGGCGCATGCGGCGCACTTCGGCCCGCGACACGCCCGCTGCCGAAGCGTGGCCGCCGGACTCCGTCTGCCGCGGCTCGTGCGGCTCGCCGTGCGGGCGGCACGACTGGCCCCCTGGGCGGCGCGGCTCGCCGTGCCGGCGGTCACGGGAGGCCGGACCACGGATCATGTCATGGATCGATCACCTGCAGGAGCTGCATCATGAGCCTCGCCATCCTTGGCATCGGCACCGCCACGCCACGACGACAGATCGCGCAGGCCGATGCGGCGACGCTCGCCGCCGGTTTCGCCAACGCGGAGCCCGGCCACGAGCGAGCCCTCGCCGCGATCTACCGGCAGACGCGGATCCGCACCCGCGGATCGGTGCTGCTCGAGGATCCCGCCGGCGAGCCCTTCGCGCAGACGTTCTTCCCGCCGGCCGGTGCCGATACCGGCGGAGGTCCATCCACGGCCGCCCGCATGGCCCGCTACGCCGCGGAGGCGGGACCGCTCGCTCTCGATGCCACCCGCACGGCCATCGCTCGCAGCGGCATCGATCCCGCCCTCGTCACGCACCTCGTCACCTGCTCGTGCACCGGCTTCGCGAATCCCGGCGTCGATCTCGACATCGTCCGCGGGCTCGGGCTCCCGGCCGACGTGAGCCGGACGCACGTCGGCTTCATGGGCTGCCACGGGGCGTTCAACGCCCTGCGGGTGGCCGAGGCCTTCGCCGCCGCAGAGGCGACCGCGGTCGTGCTGGTCGTCTGCGTCGAGCTGTGCAGCCTGCACTTCCAGTATGGGAGCCGGAGCGACGCCGTCGTGGCCAACAGCATCTTCGCCGACGGCGCAGCGGCCGTCGTCGGCGTCGGTGGCGACCATCCGTTGGCGGCCGACGCCGCCTGGGCACTCGACCGCCAGTGGTCGCGGCTGCTGCCCGACTCCACGAGCGAGATGGGCTGGCTGATCGGCGACCACGGCTTCGAGATGTCGCTCTCCGCCCGCGTGCCGGGAATCATCAGCCGCGAGATCGCGGCGCTCGTCACCGAGTCGCTCGCGGACGAGCGGCTCGCGGCCGACGACGTGGCCGCCTGGGCCGTCCACCCCGGAGGCCCGCGGGTGCTGGCGAACGTTCGCGAGGCCCTGGGCCTGGAGGAGGAGACGCTCGCCGCGTCGCACGAGGTGCTCGCGGCACATGGCAACATGTCGAGCGCGACGATCCTCTTCATCCTCGAACGGATGCTCACGGATGCCGGGGGCCCCTGCCTGGCCATGGCGTTCGGCCCGGGCCTGACCGCGGAACTGGCGCTCTTCAGGCGGATGGATGCGGCGACATGACGCTCGATTCTCCCGCACCGCCGACCACGACGGCCGACCGGGCCGTGGGCTTCATCGGCACCGGCATCATGGGCCGGAGCATGGCCGGCCACCTGCTCGCCGCGGGCCATGACGTGCATGTGTTCAATCGGACACGGGCCAAGGCGGAGCCGCTGCTCGCCGGCGGCGCCAGGTGGCACGCCACGCCGGCAGGCGTGGCCGAGGCGAGTGACGTGGTGATCACGATGGTGGGCCTGCCGTCCGACGTCGAAGAGGTCTATTTCGGCGGATCGGACGCCGGGGCCGAGGGCTTCGGCCTGATCGCCCGCAGCCGGCCCGGCACGCTGCTCATCGACATGACGACGTCGAGCCCCGCGCTTGCCCGGCGGATCGCGCTCGCGGCGGCCGGCCGCGGCCTGGCCGCGATCGACGCCCCCGTCACCGGCGGCGACGTCGGTGCCCGATCCGCCACGCTCACGATCATGATGGGGGGCGATCCCATCGCCTGCGAACGCGCGAGGCCGATCCTGGCTCGACTCGGCACGTCGGTCACGCGGCTCGGCGAGCCCGGCGACGGTCAACGGTGCAAACTCGCCAACCAGATCGCGGTCGCCGTCGGGATGGTGGCCTGGTGCGAGGCGCTGGCCCACGCCCGCGCCGGGGGCCTCGATCCGGCTGCCGTGCAGCAGGTGATCAGCGGCGGGGCCGCAGGCAGTTGGGGACTCACGAATCTCGGGCCGCGGGCCCTCGCCGGCGACATGGCGCCGGGATTCCTCGTGAGGCACCTGCTCAAGGACATCGGGCTCGCGCGGGCCTGCGCAGCCGAGAGCGGTCTCGCACTCCCGGGTCTCGCCACGGCCGAGCGGCTCTATGCACTCGCCGCAGCACAAGGCTGGGCCGACGAAGGAACGCAGGTGCTCTACCGACTGTATGGGCAGGGGCTCGCCTTGGAGGCCGGGGCATGACGCGGCACCTCGCCGCGGCGCTCGAGTCGCTCCCGGTCGCGGAGGTGCTCGATGCGGCCGTGGCGGCCTCACGATCCGGTGCGGTCGTCGTCACGGCCCCACCGGGCTCGGGCAAGACGATGCTCGTGCCGGGAGCGGTCTGCGACGACCTCGCGCCGCCGGCGAAGCTCGTGCTGCTCCAGCCGCGGCGGCTGGCGGCCCGTTCGGTGGCCGGTCAGATCGCGAAGCTCCGCGGCTCCCAGCTCGGCGGCGAGGTCGGCTACCAGGTGCGGTTCGACGCCCGGGTGGGCCGCGACACGCGGCTGGTCGTCGAAACGACCGGCATCATGCTGCGGCGGCTCGTCAACGACGTCGCCCTCACGGGCATCGGTGCCGTCGTGCTCGACGAGTTTCACGAGCGGTCGCTGGAGATGGACCTGATCTTCGGCCTGCTCGTGCGGCTGCGGCAGACGCTCCGGCCCGACCTCCGGCTGATCGTGATGAGCGCCACGCTCGACACCGCCCCGGTGGCAGCGATGCTCGGCCCGGCGCCTGACCAGCCCTGCCTGGTGATCGCGGCCGACGGCCGGCTCCATCCGGTGGCCATCCGCTTTCTCAAGCACGGCGACCGCCGCGAGCTGGTCGATCACGTGGCCGTGACGGTGCCCGAGGCGCTGCGGGCGACCACGGGCCATGTGCTCGTCTTTCTGCCGGGCGTGGGCGAGATCCGGCAATGCGAACGGGAGCTCGAGCCGCTGCTCGCCCGACAGGGGCATGCCCTGCTGCCGCTCTTCGGCGACCTGCCGCCGGAGGAACAGGACCGCGTGCTCGCCGACTTCGGCCGCCGCAAGGTGATCCTCGCCACGAACGTCGCCGAAACGTCGCTGACGATTCCGGGCGTGACCGCGGTGATCGACTCCGGGCTCGCGCGGCAGAGCCGGCTATCGCCGGCCACAGGGCTGCCCCGACTGGAGCTCGTGCCGATCTCGAAGGCCGCGGCCGATCAGCGGGCGGGCCGGGCCGGCCGCACGGAAGCGGGCATCTGCTGGCGGCTGTGGGACGAAGCCTCCCATCAGCATCGGCCCGCGGCTGAAGTGCCGGAGGCGGTTCGTGGCGACCTCGCGGGGCCGCTCCTGCAGCTGCTCGCGCTCGGCGAGGCGGGCGATTTTCCTTGGCTCGATCAGCCGCCGCCGCACGCGGTGGAGCGGGCCAGGCAGGTGCTGCTGCACCTCGGCGCGATCGAGCCGCATGCGTCCGGCCGTGACCGCATCACGCCCCTGGGCTCCGAGCTCGTGACCTTGCCGACCCATCCGCGGCTGGCTCGGCTCTTGCTGGCCGGCGCGGAGCACGGGGTACTCCGCGAGGCGTCGCTCGCCGCGGCCCTGCTCTCCGACCGCGATCCATTCCGCACACCGCGGGGCGGCGGCCCCCGCGACCGGCAGACCGTGCGAACGCGGTCCGACATCGTCGATCGAATCGCGGCACTGCAGGCCTTTCACGCGGGCGTGCGGATCGACGACCCCGCGCTCGATCCGCATCCCGTCGGGGCCCGCACGGTGCTCCGGGCGGCCGAGCAGCTCTTTCATCTGGTGGAGTCGCCGCGGGCGGCCCGGGCGGCCGATCCGGCCGCGGCCGTGATGCTCGCACTCTTCGAGGCGTTTCCCGACCGGCTCGCGCGGCTGCGGCCGGGCACGCAGGATCGGGGCACGCTCGTCGGGGGCAGGGGGGTGCGGCTCGAATCCTCGCGGGTGCGCGGCGAGGAGCTGTTTCTCGCGATCGACGTCGACGACACCGGGGGCGAGGCGGGGGTGCGGCTGGCATCGGCGGTGGAGCGGACCTGGCTCGACCGCGAGCCGCTCGCGACCGCCAACCTCCGCACGGCCGAGCGGCTGGTCTATTCCCCGGCGCGGCGGCAGGTGGAGGCCCGGCTGCAGACGACCTGGATCGATCTCGTGCTCGACGAGACGCCCATCACGATCCGCGACACGGCGGCCGCGGCGACGCTGCTCGCGCGGGAGGCCGTGGTGCAGAGCGACCGCATCCTGCCCGGCCCCGACACGGCCGCCGGCAGCCTGCTCGCCCGAACCCGCTGGCTGACGACGACGCTGCCCGACCTCGGGCTCCCGTCACTCGACGCCGCTGTGCTGGAGGACATCGTCGGCGGCCTCTGCCACGGCCTGCGGTCGCTCGACGAACTCGCGCGGGCCGACTGGATGGCTGCGATCCAGGGCCGGCTCGGCTACGACCGGGTGGCGGAGATCGACCGGCTCGCGCCCACGCACGTGGAACTGCCGACCGGCAGGCGGCTCAAGCTGGCGTATGACGCGAGCGGGCAGCCGATCCTGGCGGCACGGATCCAGGAGCTGTTCGGCGTTCGCGAGACGCCGCGGGTGGCGGGAGGCCGGGTGCCGGTGCTGCTCCACCTGCTCGGGCCGAATCATCGGCCGCAGCAGGTTACGGCAGACCTCGCCGGCTTCTGGCAAAACACCTACCCGCAGGTGAAGAAGGAGCTGCGCCGCCGCTACCCGAAGCACGCCTGGCCCGACGACCCGCTCCAGCCCCGCGGCACATAGTTGCTGCGCGGTCAAGCCGAGCGTCGACACTTTTCAGCGGTTTTTCGCCGCCACACGACGGCCTGTGCCAGATCTCCCGCGACTGCGGGCCGCCGCTTCCATACTCAAAAATCGGCCGCCCCGGTGTCGATCCCTTCACCCGAAGCGTTCACGCGGACCGGCATCGAGCCCCCGCCGGTCCGCCTCGTGTCGGTCTGCCTCCAGTTCTTGTCTTGCATCCCCCCAGGAGCCCTCCCATGAAGCGCGTGTTGTTCGTGTTCGCGGTCGTCTCGACGATGGTCATCGGTTCGACGGCGTTTGCATCGCAGGTCCGCAACGGCCAGGCGTCGGTCGGTGCCACCCGCAACGGCCCGGTTGCCAAGCTGATCGAACTCGAGCGCCGCAAGAACGAGTGGCTCCGCCAGAAGTTCGCCCGCTGATTCGCCGCCGGCCTGCGGGCCGGCACCAGCGAGGCGGTGCCTCACGGCCGCTGCTTCGCTCCAATTCGGAAACCATGTCGCCGGGTCGGGTGGAAGCGCGTCGCGCCTCCGCCCACCCGGCGGCGGCGTTTCCGCACAAAGGTGCCAGCCACCAAATATGGGCACGCCGGGGCGGCCACCTGCGTCGTGATCACGATGGGCGGCTTGCTTTTTGCAAACGCCGCTGCAGCGGTCGACGGAGCAGCGACCAAGGGCTCGATCGCTGACATCGAAAAGGGACGACCATTCGATGTTCTGAACCACGGCGCCGTGGCCGACGACAAGACCGACCACCGTTTCACTGCCTGGGACGAGGCCTCGCCGGCCTGCCTACCTCCCCGCAGACGTCGAGCGGAACCGCAGTTCCACCGGGCCCAGCGCCCACACCGTCGGCCGACCGGATGATTCGAGGCCGTCGCGGAGGAGCATCTCGAGCGTCGAGGTCATCAGGCCCCGCCGCCGCAGGAGTTCGATCACCTCACCCGAGGCTACCGTCAGGCCGGTCCCCAGTTTCTCCTCGTCGTCTTCGAGCAACTTGAGGATGTCGCGGGCCTCCACGGTGGACCGGTGGACCACCGAGTATTCAGCGAGTCCCGCCTTCTTCGCCACCGCAGCGAGGCAGTCGTCGAGGCCGCCCAACTCGTCCACGAGACCGGCCTCCTTGGCCTGGGCGCCCGACCAGACCCGCCCGCCGGCGAGATCCAGGAGCTTCTCCCTTGGGATCCCACGGGATTCGCTCACGCATGTCAGAAAGAGGTCATAGGACTTCTCCACGTGCTTCTGGATCGTCGCCGTTTCTTCCTCGGTGTAGCCACGGTCGAGTCCGCCGGCGTTCGCGGCCTCGTCGAGGGCGATGTTCTCGAAGTTCACTCCCAACCGCTTCGCCACGGCGCCGCAACTGAACTTCAGACCGAACACGCCGATCGAGCCGGTGGTCGTGCCGCGCTCCGCATAGACCGGCACGCCGATGCAGCTCACCATGTAGCCGCCCGAGGCGGCGTATTCGCCCATGGAGACCACCGTCGGCTTCTTGGCCTGCAGTTCGACGAGCGCGTCGCGGATCGCGTCGCTGGCGGAGGCCGATCCGCCGGGGGAGTTCACCCGCACCACCACTCCCTTGATCCTGTCGTTCCCGGCGATCTCCCGGATCGCCCGCACGGCGGGGCCGGAGACGATCCGGCCCGGGGAGGATTCCGTGCCATCCTGGATCTGGCCGTTGAGGTGGATCACGACGATCGAATTGTCGGAGACCTTTTCGTCGTTCTTCTTTCCCTTCATGAGTTGCCCAAACACGTCGAAGACCGACATCTCCTTCTTCGACTTCGATGCCGGCTCGATCCAGGCGGCGCCGTCGCCGACCCAGCCTTCCATCGCAGCCCTCAGCGATCCCGAGGCCGACACCTCGTCCACCAACCCCGCGGCGACCGCCTCCTCCGGGAGCAGCCAGCGTCGCTTCTGCAGGTCGCGGACCTTGTCGGCCGTGAGGCCGGGCCGCCGGGCGATGAGCGACACCTCGGCGTCGTTGAGGGAGGCGACGAGGCCGAGGTAGTGATTCCTGAGATGCTCGCTCATCCGCGAGTTCATATAGGGCTCGACCGCCCCCTTGAAGGTGCCCGCGCGGAGCACGTCGGCCTTGATGCCGACGAGGTCCATCGCGTCGCGGAAGAACATCTGCTGCATCGACACCGACGGCATGTCCACGCCCCCGGTGTCGGCCATGATGACGTGATCGCAGCAGGCCGCCACGGCGAGAGCGGTAGGCGACGCGTCCTGGAGCCACGCGCCGAGTTTCTTGCCCGCCTTCCGCAGGCGATCGAGCCGGCGCTGCAACTCGTCGAGCTGGGCCAGGTTCATGCCGAACGAACTGTCGGAGAGATCGAACACCACGTGGGTGATCTTCCGACTCTCGGCCCAGTCGTCGATGGCGTCGCAGAGCGTGTAGAAACCCTTCGGCCTCTTGTCGCCGCGGAGGTTGGCGACAGTGAAGGGGTCGAAGGGCTCGACGAAATCGACGTACCCACCCGACAGCTTCACCAGTCGCACGTGGTGCCGCGGCGGCTCGGCCTTCCCCTCACCCTCCGTGGCGTCGGGTTTCCCGTCGGCCCGGGCCGCAGCCGGGAAGAGCGAAGCCGGGGGGAACAAGGCGCCGGCGACGAGGATCGCCGACACGATATTCCGGGCACCGGGATTCGAAATCATGGGGTCCGCCTTTCTGTGTTGTTTCGCTGTCCACACCCATCCACGCACGACCCCGCCGCGCGTACGGGGGCTGGAGAAAATCCGCTGCGGCCGCCCCGACCCCCGGGGCCGTACGCCGTGGCGACTTGTGCGTGGATAATGGTGCGCCCCGATGGAAGTGGTCGGCAGGAACGATCAGAGTGACACACTGGATGGAAGCCGTCTACCGTGCCGAACGCCGCGGGCTGTTCCTTCTTGCATTGTCGATCACGTCTGATCATCAGCGGGCGGAGGATGCGGTGCATGACGCCGTGACCAGGGTCTGTCGGCAGCGCCGGCCGCCGGCGGGGCAACGCGTTGCCTACGTTTATCGCGCGGTGCGAAACGCGGCGTTGGACGGACAGAGGCGGGCGCAGGTCAGGCAGGCCAGCCTCTTCGACGAGGCATTGGTCTCTCCGCAGCGCCAGGGAGGGGTCGAAGAGCAAATCGCCGTCACCGAGGCCGAATCGATCGTGCGGAAGGCGATCGACGGCTTGAGCCCCGACCTGCGGGAAGTCGTGGTGCTCCGGCTGGCCAACGGCCTTTCGTTTCGCCAGATGGCCGACGTGCTCGATGAACCGACGATGACCGTCGCTGATCGCTATCACCGCGCGCTCGCCTTGCTGCGGCCCTCCCTGGAGCACCTCGCATGAACGAATCCGAAATCGAGCAGCTGGTGGCACATCTCGACTGGCGCGGTCCGTCGGCATTCCTCGACGAGCGAGTCACCGCCGCGATGCAGGCGCACCTGGATCGGCGTCGCCGGAGGGGGTTCGTCGCCGCGTTGATGGCGGCCGGCATCGCCGTCGCGATGGCGTTGCCCTTCGCGCAGTGGTGCACGCAGCCACGGCTCCACGCGCCCGCCGCCGTTTCGGGCAGTGGCGGCGGGGCGGGTTCGCCCCCGGGTGATCCCGTGCGGCAACCGTCGCCGGACATGCGGAGTCGGCTCGCGCGGGCCTTCACTCGCCCCGAGGTCCAGTTGGCGTGCATCGACTCGATTTGCCGCGTGAGGCGGCTGACGGGCACGTCCACGCCGCTCGAACGAATCGAGCCCCTCGCCTCCTCCGCATTCGCGTTGGCCAGCAGGTCGGGCCTTGGTTGGGCCGACGGGACGCATCCGGCACCGTCAGAGAAACCATGAAGCCCCAGAGAGCATTCCACATGCTGTCATCACATCGCCGACCAGACCGCGCCGCTGCACGCGGCCTCTCATTCGCCGGCGCGATGATCGTCGCGGCCTGCCTGGCTGCCACCAGCGCGCCGCAGTCCCGGGCCCGGTGCGCGGACACCACCGATGGGCTCGCGGCGTCGGGGCTCACGATGATCCCCGCCGACGCGGTCTACGCATCGGCGTGGCTTCGACTGCGTGAGCAGTACGAGCGTTTGAAATCGAGCAAGGCCGTCGCATCGCTCATGACGCTGCCCACAGTCGAGAAACTCTCGACGGCTACCGCTCCGGCGCTCTCCGGTCTGCAGATGCTGCTGGGGCTGTCGGAAAACCAGCAGGCCGTCGAACTTCTGGCGGACATGGCCGCGCACGACGCGTTCGTCTACGGTGGCGACTCCTGGCTGAACATCGCCGACTTCGTGAATCGCGTCAATCAGAACCGGGATGCGGATCGTCTCGTCGCGGACATCGCGGGCAAAGACGACGAACCAATTTCCTCGGCGATTCGTGCGGTCGCCCGTCACCGCCACCTCCTGGTGGTGCCCGAGACCGTCTGGGGCTTCAAGACGACGATGCACGATGCCGCCCGCGCTCAACTCATTCGCATCGAGGCGCTCGCCCGCGAGGTCGCCCAGCAGCGACCGGAGAGCGGGCTGCGAATCGGGAGTCGGCTGGTGCATGGAGCCGATCTGCTCACGCTGACCTTGCCCGGAAAGGCACTGCCTTGGGAGCAGTGGGCCGAGGAAGCGGATGACCTCGACACCGACGAGATCGGCCGCATCATCGAACGGCTGAAAACACTGGATCTCGTCGTGGCGATCGGGCTGGTCGGAGATCATGTCATCGTGTCGTTCGGAGGATCGACCGACCTCGTCGAGCGGCTCGTCGTGGGCGATGCCGCGGGCCCGGCGCTGGTCGCAACCCCCGCATTCGCGGCACTCCGTGCCGACGCCGCGCTACCGCTGACCGGCGTGACCTACACGTCGGGGGCGCTCGTCCGCCGCCTGCAACCGACGCCCGACGATGCCGAGGACATGCGGGCCTTCATACGCGAGGCGGCGGAAGCCGCCGGGATGCCGCAAGACCGGCTGTCGGAACTGCTGGAATTGTGCGAGACCGGCGCCACGTTGTGTCACAATACGCGGGCGGTCCCCGGAGCGACGATGTCGTATTCCTATCTCACCGACCGCGGATACGCGGGCCATACGTGGGACTGGACGCGGCCGCAGTTGGACGGGTCCACGAGGCTGGCAATCCTCGATCACGCCGGCGGCCGGCCGCTCGCGGTCGTGGCCTCGCGGATACGGCTCGACCCAGGATGCTTTGACGAAGTGGTGAGGTGGACAGGGGCGTCCTGGCCATCGATGAAGCGGCAGATCGCGCATGGCATGCAAAACGGCGATCTCCCGCCCTTCGATCTCCCGACCTTCGACCGCATCGTCGATTCCGCGACCCCGTCGCTCGAAAAGCTCGTCGGCGTCATCCGGGAGCACATCGTGCCCGCGATCGCCGGCGAAGAGTATGCGCTCGTGATCGACGCGGCCGATTCCACGCGACGGCTTCACGAGGAACTGCCCGCGTCAGCGGAGCCGCTGCCGTTGCTCG
>Ga0315906_10006540_pt1 | contig 14400 bp, 14 predicted proteins | sample LakEriMetagenome_4_FD_203526 | JGI IMG/M metagenome (GOLD analysis project Ga0315906, IMG submission 203526) | Freshwater fungal communities from buoy surface, Lake Erie, Ohio, United States - Buoy 2 MA122 | ecosystem: Environmental > Aquatic > Freshwater > Lake > Lake biofilm | place: USA...
TAAATATGAAAGTAGCAGTAGTTGGAGCAACAGGAATGGTTGGAAATGTCATGTTGCAAGTATTAAAAGAGCAAAATTTTCCTATCACTGAATTGATTCCAGTTGCATCCGAAAAATCGGTTGGAAAGGATATTGAATTTGGCGGACTTAATTTCAAAGTTGTTGGTTTGCAAACTGCTGTTGACATGCGTCCCGATATAGCGATTTTTTCAGCCGGCGGTGAAACTTCTCTTCAGTGGGCACCAAAATTTGCAGAAGTTGGAACAACCGTAATCGATAATTCTTCGGCTTGGAGAATGGATCCTACAAAGAAATTGATTGTGCCTGAAATTAACGGAAATCTTTTAACACAAGAAGACAAAATAATTGCTAATCCGAATTGTAGCACGATTCAATTGGTAATGGTTCTTGCGCCGCTTCACAAAAAATATGGGGTAAAACGCGTAGTTGTTTCAACCTACCAATCCATCACAGGAACAGGAGTTAAAGCTGTTCAGCAAATGGAAAACGAGCGGAATGGGATCTCAGGTGAAATGGCTTATAAATATCCAATCGATAAAAATTGTATTCCTCAATGTGATGTGTTTACTGAAAATGGATATACCAAAGAGGAAATGAAATTGACAAACGAAACAAAGAAAATTATTGATCCTAAAATAAATGTCACAGCTACAGCGGTTCGTGTTCCCGTCGTTGGTGGTCATTCTGAATCCGTAAACATTGAATTTGAAACTGATTTTGATCTTTCGGAAGTAAGAAGAATTCTTCATGAAACACCAGGAATTACGCTTCAGGACAATCTGGATACATTCACGTACCCCATGCCGAGATACGCCGAAGGCAAAGATGATGTTTTTGTTGGACGAATCAGAAGAGATGAAGGTCAGATAAAAACACTTAATCTCTGGATTGTTGCTGATAATTTGAGAAAGGGTGCTGCAACAAATGCAGTTCAGATCGCACAAATTATTAGGAGTTTAATGTCTAACGAAACCTTGAATTTTCTTTAATCCATAGCGGTTTATCCAAGAGATGTCAACTTCTCTTCCAGCAATGCAATATTAGTCAACGCATCCGCTTCTTTTTTGAGCTCTACAGCCACCGATTCTTCTGGCGCTCCTGCCACAAATCGTTCGTTTTTCAATTCTAAATTTTAAAACTGTTTAATCAAACCAAAATACTCAACACTTTTTCTTAGCGGATATAAAGGAAGAGTCATCATTAATTCTTTAACTTTTTCTTCGTCAATATCTTTAAAAATCAGGACGGCGCCATTTCGATCTTGTCTTAAAAATAAGTTCTCTAAAATTCCTTCCTCTTTCCACTTTGCGACAACTTCCTGCTCATGTTTTATTATTTCTTGAAAATTAGCGGGAATATTCTCCATGTCTAATGTTAAAATTGCTTGAATTCTGTTTTGTTCCATTTGATTTTTATTAGATTGTGAATTAAATTTATCTGAAAAGATTACTGTTGACGTTAAAAAATTGCTATCCTAGTCAAATCGGTTCACGTAAAAATTAAAAATGTACAAAGGAAATTAATCATTCTATTTTTTCAATTCTAAATTAAGCGAAGCCAACTTCTCTTCCAGCAATGCAATCTTAGCCAAAGCGTCCGCCTCTTTTTTACGTTCTGCTGCCACCACTTCTTCTGGTGCTCCAGCTACGAAACGTTCGTTTTTCAATTTACCTTGTACACTTTTCAAAAAGCCTTTCGTGTAGGTTAGTTCTTCCGTAATTTTTGCTTTTTCTGATTCAACATCTATCGAATCACCAAATGGAATAAAGTATTCATTTCCATTCACAATAAATGAATTGGCATTGTTTACTTTTTCGCTTACGTATTCCATCACGGACAAATTGCCCATTTTCACAATCACAGAATCGAAAGAAGTGTCTATATCCTTGTTTTTTCGAACAAATAATTCCAACTTCACTTTATTCGCGATGTTGTTATTCTTTCTAACGTTACGAATGTTTATTATAATTTCTTCCGCAAGGGTAAACTCCGCTAATATCGCTGTATTTGAACGTTGAACTTCCGGCCATTTTGCAATGATGATGTCGTTACCTTCTTGTCTTGTTCGCAATTGATGCCATAATTCCTCTGCTACAAAAGGCGTAAACGGATGCATTAATTTTAATAAATTTTCAAAGAAATCCCTCGTTGCTTCCAGGGTTTTAAAATCAATCGGTTGCTCGTAACCCGGTTTTATCATCTCCAAATACCAAGAGCAGAAATCATCCCAAACCAATTTGTAAATCGCCATCAATGCCTCAGAAATCCTGAACTTATCAAACAAATCATTGATTTCAGCTAATACAGTTTGAAACCTATTTTCAAACCATTCAATGGCCATTATGGAAGATTTTGGTTGCTCCAACTCCCTTACTTCCCATGCGGAAACCAATCGGTAAGCATTCCACACTTTATTCGTGAAATTACGTCCTTGCTCACATTGCGAACTGTCGAAAGGCAAATCATTTCCTGCAGGAGATGAAATTAAAATCCCAACCCGAACGCCATCTGCACCGTATTTTTCAATTAAGTCAATTGGATCTGGTGAATTTCCTAAAGACTTAGACATTTTCCGTCCTAGTTTATCTCGAACAATTCCCGTGTAATAAACATTTTTAAATGGTAAATCGCCCAAATATTCATATCCCGCAATTATCATTCTTGCTACCCAGAAAAACATAATTTCTGGCGCAGTTACTAAGTCGTTTGTCGGGTAATAATATTTTATCTCTTCGTTTCCTGGTCTTGTTAAACCGTTAAATACGGAAATTGGCCACAACCAACTTGAGAACCAGGTATCTAGAACATCCTCATCTTGTCTTAAATCAGATAGAGAAATATTCTTTCCACTTTTTTCTTTTGCAAGGAATTGAGCCTCTTCTACTGTTTTGGCCACTACATAATCATTTGCCCCTGAACCAAAATACCACGCAGGAATACGATGTCCCCACCACAACTGACGAGAAATACACCAATCCTTGACATTTTCCATCCAATGACGGTAGGTATTTTTAAACTTCTCCGGATGAAACTGAATATTTCCATTCATCACATTATCCAACGCTGGCTGAGCCAACTCTTTCATGGAAACGAACCATTGCAATGACAATTTGGGTTCAATCACCGCATTCGTTCTTTCCGAAAAACCAACTTTATTGATGTGGTCTTCCGTTTTCACTAAATATCCTTTATCGTTTAGCTCTTTTTCGATTTCTTTGCGAACTTCAAAACGATCTTTTCCTTCGTAATGCAAGCCATGTGCGTTCAATGTTCCATTGTCATTGAATAAATCAATTGTCGCTAAATTGAACTTTTTCCCTAATTCGTAGTCGTTGATGTCATGGGCAGGTGTTACTTTCAAACAACCTGTTCCAAATTCCATTTCAACATACTCATCCGCAATAATTGGAACTTCACGGTTTGAAAGAGGAACAATAGCCGTTTTTCCATGTAAATGCTTGTATCGAGTATCGTTAGGATTTACACAAATTGCAGTATCACCCAAAATAGTTTCGGGGCGGGTAGTTGCAATTGTCAACCATTCATCGTCTGTTCCCGCAACTTTGTAACGCACGAAAAATAAGCGCGAGTTAACTTCTTTGTATAAAACTTCCTCATCTGAAACTGCCGTCAATGCTTCTGGATCCCAATTCACCATTCGAACGCCGCGGTAAATTTTTCCTTTTTTGAAAAGGTCGATAAACACATCAATTACGGAATCCGAGTATTCAGAATCCATGGTGAAATGTGTTCGCTCCCAATCGCAAGATGCACCTAGTTTTTTCAATTGTTCTAGAATGATTCCGCCATGCTTGTCTTTCCATTCAAAAGCGTGTTTCAGGAATTCATCTCGTGTTAAATCAGATTTTTTGATCCCTTCTTGACGTAACTTTTGAACAACCTTTGCTTCTGTAGCAATGGAAGCGTGATCTGTTCCAGGAACCCAACATGCATTTTTACCAAGCATTCTTGCACGACGAATCAAAACATCTTGAATCGTGTTATTCAACATGTGTCCCATGTGCAAAACCCCGGTGACGTTAGGCGGTGGAATGACTATGGTATAAGGTTCTCGCTCATCCGGTGTCGAGTGAAAGTAATTTTTAGTTAACCAATGCTGATACCATTTCTCTTCTACCTTTCCGGGCTCGTATGTTTTTGGGATTTCCATGTTTTGAATTTGGTTTGCAAAGATAAAGAATTGAATCGGAACCGATTTTCAAAATCTTATAAAAAGAAAAAGCGCCACTAAGGACGCTTTTAAAACTATTTGGTGTTAAAAGTTAGTTTTTAACAGGCTCCTCTTTTTGTGGTAAAACCGTTCCCCGAATCGTCAAAACAATTGGTTCAGAGACATCTGATGTAACTGTAATCGTTTTCGTGAATTGACCAACCCGTTTTGTGTCATATGAAACACTGATTTTACTTTTCTTACCAGGTTTAACAGGTTCAGTTGGTTTTTCTGCTGCCGTGCAACCACAACTTGTTTGAACTCCTTGGATAGTTGCTGGTTTTTTGGAGTTGTTCTTAAACTCGAAAATGAAAAGATCTTTGGAATCATAAGGAATGGAGTCTCGAACAATTTCGAGTGTTGTAAATTTTAACGTTGGTTTAGAAGTTTTGGACGCTTTTCCTGAATTTTGAGCAAATACAATTCCAGTTAAAATAAGAGTGAAAGAAAAAAATGCGTTTTTCATAATTAAGATATTTATTGAACAATAGTAAAACTAATTTTTCGAATGGCAATTTCTTTAACAGAAAATTAAGAGTTTAGGAAGTTTACCTTTTAAATTTTCTGGTCTAGAATATTTTTTAATCCAGATCAAAATACCAATTAAAGTTCATTCCGCACTTTTTTAAAAAATTATAAGAGTTTATAAATTATGTTAACTATTTGCATTATTTTTGACTAAATTTTAAAAATCAAAAAATGAAAAAAGTATTATTACCAATGTTAGCATTTGCTGCATTAACGATGACTTCTTGTAAGAAGGACTACACTTGTGAGTGTAAATTAACTATGTTTGGCGAAACCTCAACGTCAACTACACTTTATAAGAATGTCAAGAAAAAAGATGCTGAATCCGCTTGTAATTCTTTAAATACACAAGCATCAGCTTTTGGTTCTTGTGCTTTGAAATAATAAGTAAAATCAAATCATGGAGAGTTAATCTCAAAAAATGGTCGAATTAATTTCGACCATTTTTTGTTTACGAACAATTCGTTTTGCATCCAAATAGAAGTGCAAAAGAGTAATGGATTATGATGACATTAAATATTGCTATTAATTGTATTTTGGTATAATTCATATCCGCCTTTTTGATTGAATAATATTTAACGAATTATCCTCATCTACATATGATTATTGTCAAATCATAGGAATAGGAACACTTTACCAATCTTAGAAAATTATTTCAAAAACGGTTATCTCTCATACCCTAAATTATTCCTCACTTAGTGTTGACAACACAGATAATATCGAAAAATATGTACACGCTTTTATTTTTGAGAAATCTTCCTCCTCGACCCAAGACACTTCGGTAATTCCCTCTTCTAGTTGAGGAACTGTTGTTTTATTTCCCATATAATCTAATAAATACCAATGTGTGTTTTTCAAAACAGACTTATTCTTAAATATATACGTGTGATAGGTATCGATTAATTTCTTTTGAATTTTTAAATCTCCTGTCAGTCCGCACTCCTCCTGAATTTCTCGAATAGCTGTAATTTCAGGGACTTCATTTTTTTCCATTTTCCCTTTCGGGATATCCCAAAATCCAAAGCGGTTGATAAAAAGAAACTCTTTCCCGCTTCTAACAACTCCACCGGCAGCTTCGATGAATTTGTAATCAATAAAGAAATCCATCATAGATTTTTGTGGATTTTGAGAAATTAGTTGGTTTTCCAATTCGATTTCTCGCAACATTGATTCATAATCAGTTGCCTTTGAAATTCGTACTTCTTGAATTCCGGCTAATTCAATATCAGTAAAAATAATTACCTTATTTTCCAGGAAAACTTTATACTTTTGTGACATGATTCCGAACAAAGATAGCGCTTTCAAAATTGCTGAAATTCTTTTACAAGTAAAAGCGGTAAAATTACAACCAAACAATCCTTTTACTTGGGCTTCAGGATGGAAATCTCCTATTTATTGCGATAATCGGGTAACTCTATCCTATCCATCGGCAAGAACCCACATTCGACAGGCATTTGCTGAATATATTGTTCAAAAATTCGGCAAGCCAGATGTAATTGCCGGCGTAGCAACAGGAGGAATTCCACAAGGTGTTTTGATTGCTCAAGAGCTCGGTTTGCCTTTTATTTATGTTAGAAGTGCAGCTAAAGACCATGGAATGGGAAATTTAGTAGAAGGGGCATTTGAAAAAGGTCAACGTGTTGTTGTTGTTGAAGATTTGATCTCAACTGGAGGAAGCAGCTTAAAAGCTGTTGATTCATTGAAAGCAGTTGGATTGGATGTCCGTGGGTTGGCTGCCATTTTTACTTATGGATTCAAGGTATCACAGGATAGTTTTAAAAAAGCGGGATGTCCTTACATTACTCTGACGGATTACTCAATTCTTATTGAACAAGCTTTGAAATCAAACTATATTAACGATAATGATTTGGCTCATTTGCAAAATTGGCGCGAAAATCCATCCGTTTGGATGCAAACAACTGAATAATGGAATTAAAAAGTAATCAAGTTTCGGTTAAGGCAACAAAAAAGGAAATCATTACATTTCTTTCCAACTCAGAAAATCTATGGTTAATCTTACCACAGGATAAAATTTCTGACTTCAAAGCAACAACTGAATCATGCTCGTTTAAAGTACAAGGAGCAATTACAATTTCACTGGTTCAAAATGGTTATGAAGAAAACAAATTCTTTTTAAAATCTGGAGAAAAAACACCTTTTCCTTTCGATCTAACGGTTCATTTGACAGAAAATGGCTCATTAACCGATGGTTATATTCAATTTGAAGGTGAAGTAAATGCTTTCTTAAAAATGATGGTTGAAAAACCGCTTTCAGCATTATTCAATTACATGTCAGAAAAATTGAAAAGTCATTTCGAGCAGTAGTGAATTTCTTTGATTCCATATTCTCGGGTTTTGTTTCCAACTTCGACTATTAGAAATCCACTCTCTTTTATTCCAATAATTTTCCCTTGAAATTTACCATTTTGATCTTCGTATTCGCAAACCTCGTTTTTTTGAAAAAGTTGCGATTCATATTCCGATTTTAATTGATCGATTTCATTCGTATTCAATTTGTCGAAAAATAAATTCATTTGATCACAAAGTTCTCTGAAAACCAAATCGATGGAAATTTCATGATGTATTTCACTGTGAATACTTGTCGCGTTGAATTCGCCGAAATTTTGTTGATTCACATTTAATCCTATTCCAATAATTGAATTTGAAATAAATTCACCCATGAGTTGATTTTCAATCAGAATTCCAGCAATTTTTTTAGTTTTCACAAAAATATCATTCGGCCATTTTATCTGCGCTTCTATGTTAAATTTTCCTAATGTTTTTACGATGCAAATGCTTGTTATCCAAGTCAATTCGGGTTGTCTTGCAACTGACAGATTGTCGGGTTTAAAAACAAAAGACAAAAGCAAATTTTTACCCGGTTCGGAATGCCATGAATTTCCACGTTGTCCTTTTCCGTAGGATTGTGAATCTGCCAGAATTGCCGTTCCATTTTGACAAAGTTGGTCAGAAATAAGCATGGCAGCAAAATTGTTGGTAGAATCTATAGCCGATAAATGAATAATTTCTCTTCCAAATAGCTTCATTACTTATTCTGATTGTTTTACAAAGAAGTCCAAAATTAAAATTTATCAACTAGATTTGTGTTCCAACAAGCAATAAATGCGAAAAACGAAGAAAATTACTGAATCCGAACTATTGTATCAAACGATTGTTGAAGGTATGCAGGAAAATAAGGCAAAGGATATTGTGGTATTAGATTTAAGACATTTGACAAGTGCAGTTTGCGATTTTTTTGTCATTTGTAGTGGAGAATCAAGCACGCAAGTGGACGGAATCAGCAACTCAGTTACACGATTCACACGAAAAACCTTAAAAGAAAAACCTTGGCACATTGAAGGTAAGAACAACAGCGAATGGATTTTATTAGATTACATTGATGTTGTTGCTCATATTTTCTACAAGGACGCTCGTTCTTTTTACGATATCGAGGATTTGTGGGCAGATGCAAAACGAACAGATATACCTAACATTCAGTAAATTAAATTATGTCAGAAAATAAAAGAAAAAACCCATTCTCAATCTATTGGATTTACGCCATTTTAGGTGTTGCCTTGATTGCAGCCGAAATTTATTGGAATTCCGGTTCTCATGCAGTCATTAATAAAAAAGCAACCTTGATGGAGTTAATCGATAAGCACGCCGTTAAGAATGTTAAAATAGTAAATCAATCCTATTGCGAGTTTGAATTAACATCCAAAGGTGTTCAAATCATCAATAACGCCAAATCCGGTGAGTTGAGCGAAATGAAAAAAATTATAAATCGTCCAACAAATAAGGGGAAATCCGTGGTTTTTGAATTAGAAAATATCGGCAGTCACGCTAATTTTGAGAAATCATTAGAAGATCATGGTTACAGTAATTATGAGAATGTCACTGAAGTTAATTACTTGATCAATATATTGAATTACATTCTACCTTTCGCACTGATTATCGTTATTTGGATCTTTGTGATGAGACGCATGTCAGGCGGTGGCGGTGGTGGCGGTGGTCAAATCTTCAGTATTGGTAAATCGCGTGCGCAAGTTTATGAAAAAGGGAAAACCACCAATGTTACCTTCAAGGATGTTGCTGGATTACAAGGAGCAAAAGAGGAAATTGTTGAAATTGTTGAATTTCTGAAAAATCCAAAGAAATATACTGAACTTGGAGCAAAAATTCCAAAAGGAGCTTTATTGGTAGGTCCTCCGGGAACTGGAAAAACATTGTTAGCAAAAGCAGTAGCTGGAGAGGCGAAGGTTCCATTTTTCTCATTGTCAGGATCAGATTTCGTAGAAATGTTTGTTGGGGTAGGTGCTTCACGTGTTCGTGATTTATTCCGTCAGGCAAAAGAAAAAGCTCCGTCAATAATTTTTATTGACGAAATTGATGCCATTGGCCGAGCGAGAGGTAAGAATAACGGGTTCAATTCTAATGATGAACGTGAAAATACTTTGAACCAGTTGTTGACAGAAATGGATGGTTTTGGTACAAACTCTGGTGTCATTATTTTAGCTGCAACAAACCGTGCTGATGTGTTAGATAGTGCTTTGATGCGTGCTGGAAGATTCGATCGTCAGATTTATGTTGATATGCCTGATATCAATGAACGAAAGGAAATTTTCCAAGTTCACCTGAAACCATTAAAACTAGAAAAAGACCTTGATATCGATTTTCTTGCGAAGCAAACACCGGGCTTTTCAGGTGCCGATATCGCTAATTTATGTAATGAAGCCGCATTGATTGCAGCAAGAAAAGATAAAAAACAGGTTGAAAAACAAGATTTTCTTGATGCAGTGGATCGAATAGTTGGTGGATTAGAGAAGAAAAACAAAATCATAACGAAAGACGAAAAGAAAGCAATTGCTTTTCACGAAGCTGGTCACGCGACAATCTCTTGGTTGTTACAATATGCACATCCACTTGTCAAAGTTACAATTGTACCTCGCGGACAATCTCTAGGAGCTGCTTGGTATTTACCGGAAGAACGAAGTATTACGACTACGGAACAAATTTTAGATCAAATGTGCTCTGCTCTTGGCGGCCGTGCAGCGGAAGAGTTGATTTTTGGCAAAATCAGTACAGGGGCTTTAAGTGATTTAGAAAAAGTCACAAAACAAGCTTATGCTATGGTTTCTATTTATGGATTGAATAAGCGAGTTGGAAATATTTCCTTCTATGATTCGCAAGGTCGAGATATGTTTACAAAACCTTATTCGGATGAAACAGCAAGAGTTATTGATGAAGAGGTTAGTATATTGATTGAAAGTCAATACCAACGTGCCCTTCAAATTCTGACTGAAAACAAAGATAAATTGACTGAATTAGCTTCAAAATTGCTTACAAACGAAGTTATTTTTAAAGAAGATTTAGAATTAATTTTTGGAAAACGTCCTTGGGATGCATCTGAAATTAATCATCCATCAGAGCAACCCCAATCCAATGAAGAATTGGACTCAACTGATGTAAGTTCTAAAAATGAAGAAACTCAAAATTCTTTAGATCCTAATGTTAAATCGGAAGCGTCTACTGAAAATAATCAAGATGTTGATGAAAAAAACGATTCATCGGAACATGATAATCCATAATTAATGGGCTTAATTCTTGTTCTTGATACAATTAACTTAATTGTTTTTGAGGAAATCAAAGCGCTATTAACAGCACAAGAAATTCCATTTATTGCAAAAAACAATGCTTCATCCATGTTTAATAATTTCGGGAATTACGAAATATATGTAACTTCGGAATTTGAAACCACAGTAAATGAATTGATTTCAAATGCCATTAAGTAATCTCGCTACAAGAAGTATCACAGGACTTATTTTTGGAATCGTAGTTATTGGTTCTATTCTTTGGAATCCGTATGCCCAGACATTGGTTTTTTCTGTTTTCATGGTGTTGGGATTAATTGAATTCTATCGACTTTTCAAACACAACAAAATAGTTCAAGTAAGTCATGAAATTGGTCTATTTATTGGGGTTTTTATCTTTATGCTGCTAGTGGGAGTAAGTATGAAACTTTTGCCACTAATCTCAATTGCAATCATATTCCCGCTTTTTTTTACTTTGATTTTGAATGAGCTATGGAAGAAAAAAGAAAATCCAATTATCAATATTTCCGTATTGGTTTTTGGAGTTATTTACGTCGTGGTTCCATTTTACTTGACCATTGATTTAAATTTAAGAAGTACAACTTATCTTCCAACTGTTGCGGGAATGTATTTTTTAATTTGGACAAATGATTCATTTGCTTATTTCAGTGGGCGAATTTTTGGAAAGCGTAAATTGTTTGAACGAATTTCACCAAAAAAAACATGGGAGGGTACAATTGGAGGGGTTGTATTTACCCTTCTCGTTGGATATATAATTGGAGCTTTTGTAAATAAAGGTCAAGAATTATTTTGGATCATATCAGCTATTATTATTGCTCCGTGTGCTATTTATGGTGATTTACTTGAATCCTTGTTTAAGAGAAGTTTAAATATCAAAGATTCGGGAACGATTTTACCCGGTCATGGTGGCATTTTGGATCGGTTTGATGCGGTGTTATTTACAATTCCGTTTTTCTATTGCTGGTCGATTATTTATTCATATTGGTAAAACGTTGAAATGAAATTACATCGCGAAGGTTACGGAATAATGGCAGGAACGTTGGTTGCTGTACTTGGGTTATCCGCTCTTAATTATTGGATGTTCAGTAAATGTGATTCTAAAATATTTTTTTGGAGTCTTGAACTAATTTTATTCACTTTCCTCATTCTTGTTGTTCAATTTTTTAGAGTTCCTAAACGCGATTGCCCGTTTTCTGAAAATGACATTGTTTGCCCTGCAGACGGAAAAGTAGTAGTAGTTGAGGAAGTTGAAGAAAATGAATATTTCAAGGATAAGCGGATTCAAATCTCCATTTTCATGTCACCATTAAATGTGCATGCGAATTTTTACCCAATTTCTGGTGAGACAACTTATGTAAAATATCATCCTGGTCTATTTCTTGTTGCATGGCATCCAAAAAGCAGCACCGATAACGAGCGTTCCACAATTGTAGTAAAACATGTTAATGGTACTGAAATTTTATTCAGACAAATTGCTGGAGCGGTTGCCAGAAGAATTTGCTACTATTCGCAAGTTGGAAAATCTGCTAAACAGAGTGATGAATTTGGATTCATCAAATTTGGATCGAGAATTGATGTCTTTTTGCCAATTGGCTCCAAAATTGATGTTAAAATTGGTGATATTGTCAAGGCCAAAACATCTAGGCTAGCTCAATTTTAAAATTTTTAATACCTTTACTTAAAATCAAGCATTATGAAAAAAGTATTTTTAGCTCTTGCGTTAACCACATTTGTTGGTTCAATGGCAACTTCTTCTTACGCAGCTGTTACAGGTGTGAAAATCGAGAAAAAAGACGATGATAAAAGAAAGAAGAAAAAAAAGAAAAAAGCAGGTTGCTGCGCTTCTAAGCAAGAACAAGGAAAATCTTGTTGTGCAAAGAAACAAGAAAATTAATCAATTCTAATCTGTATAGATTTAAAGATTAATTCGCTAATTTATTTAAATCCTGGTAATTTACTTACTGGGATTTTTCATTTTTAAGGTCTAGTTTTTCATTTGATAATCAGTTGAAAAATCACTTCCCTACTCTCAACCATATAAATAAAAAACGTTTATCATTAGTCAACTTTTTTCGTTTACAAATAACTTGAAAAACCATAAATCTTGAGGCTATTTTAGGCCTAGACAAAACGCAAATAAAAAAAGCGCCGCTTTATTAAAACGACGCTTAGAATTTAATTTATTTATCTTATTTCTTTATTTGAATTTTCTTGAGTGCTTGCGCATTTTCACCAGTAATTTTTAAACTGTAATTTCCAGCAGCATATGCAGTTAAATCAAGATTCATTATGGTTCCACTGATAGACCAATCACCCACAACTCTTCCCGCTGCATCGATCAAATTAACATTATTGTATTTTGTAAGTGTTTCTCCTTTTAAAGTTAATAAACCACTTGTAGGGTTCGGATAAATTAATAAGAAATCATCTGTTGATTCATCAATATCAGCGCTACAATTACTTACAGTAATTGAGAATGAAACAGGAGCTCCTGAACAACCATCAAGCGTAGGAGTTACGGTAATATTCGCCGTGCCAGCTGCAGTTGGTGTAAATGGTGTGATATTTCCTGTTCCAGTTGAAGGTAATCCAATAGAAGGGTTGTTATTTACCCAACTATAAGTCGAAGATACGCTACTTCCAGTAAATGAAATCGCACTAGTTGCTGTTCCAATACATGCAGTTGTATTTCCTGGACTGGTAACAGTTGGTGTCGGTTTAACGGTAATAAAACCAGTTTGGTTAGATGTATTGCTTCCAAAAGAATTTGTTGCAGTCATTGATACATTATAGGTTCCTGCAGCGGCATAAGATACTGTTGGATTCTGAGCTGTACTTGTAGATGGCGTGCCACCTGGGAATGACCATGAATATGAAGTTGGGGAACCTGTTGATGTATTTGTATATTGAATAGTTTGTCCTGTACAAGCAGTCCCTGTTGGTGCTGACGTAAAGCTTGCGGTTGGAGGTGTTGTAACATTCACACCTGTTATGTTAATGTTGTCAATGTATAACTTTTGTCCCCATCCAGATTTATTTCTAAAAGCAACATAAAGTGCATTATTACCTAAAAATTGCGACAGATTAACCGATTCATTTCTCCAAGTTGTCGGTGAATTAAATGCAGCTGTTTGATCAGGTTGAGTAGCCAAGGTTGCTCCGCCTTTGGTATAAACTGATGCCCAAGTCTGACCACAATCAGTGGAAACCATAACACTCAACGTATCTGAATATGTGGCATTGTATCGAGCATAAGCAACATCAAAAGTAAGTGAGGCTGAGGTGTATCCTACCAAATTTAAAGCAGGTGTTTTTAAATCATCAACATCGCCAGCAATTGTAGTACTTGACGTAAAATTATCCATCATTGCAGAATTGCCTGTTGTTGGTGCTGTACCAACTGTAGCCCTTGCCCAAGTAACTGCATTACCACCGTTTGCAATAGCCCAATTGGTTGGTTGGAAAGTTGTAGAAACAAAACCTTCTGTTAAAGGCAACGTTGCACCATTAACTACAGACAAGATAAAACTGCTGTTTAATGCATCATTACCCGGATTTCCATCAGCTACTCCATTTGGAAGTGAAGTTGAAACATTAAAATCGTGGTTACCTGCTGTTGAACTTAAAGTATTCAACGTAACGTTGGCTGTAGAATTTGACGTAAGCGAACCAGTCCAATTGTAGGTTTGATTCGCACCACCATCAATATTATAAGTAATGGTACAAGAGGTCAAGTTGGCATTTCCAAGGTTTTTAAGCGTCACTTGTGGCGTGAAAGATAAACCACAAACCGTTCCTGAAGGTGAAATAATCGCACTAATTGCAGCATCATTTGAGACCAATGGAGTGCATTTTGTAGAATTTGCTAAGCTTGCTCTTCTTGGAGAATTAGCCAATACAGTTCTCACCCTGGTAACCTGATCATTCGTTAAGATATTCATACATCCATCATCGGTATAATCCATGTAGTTTTGAACCATATCAGGCTGGTTGTCTGACGTACATGAA
>Ga0315906_10006543_pt1 | contig 14396 bp, 9 predicted proteins | sample LakEriMetagenome_4_FD_203526 | JGI IMG/M metagenome (GOLD analysis project Ga0315906, IMG submission 203526) | Freshwater fungal communities from buoy surface, Lake Erie, Ohio, United States - Buoy 2 MA122 | ecosystem: Environmental > Aquatic > Freshwater > Lake > Lake biofilm | place: USA: Lake...
TACCCGACGATTTATTGGCAATGTAATCTTGAGAGCGAAGGCTTCGTTATCTATGTATCATTATCGATATCAAATGCCATTAGAAGTCACTTCCCAAGTCATGCGTTTAAGACCCATCACTACCACCCCGGAACTATAATCCGACTTAAATTGCATAAAAAATTGATACTTGTTTGGTGTCGTTTTAATTGACAGAATATGTCAAAAACACGAGGCTATTGACATTTTTACAGCACTTTTTTAGCTTTACATAATTACGCTACAAAATAGCGCCAATTACACCAAATGGGTACTTATAGGGAAGTTTTATGGCGCATATAAACGAGTTATAGGCAACCATAAAAACGACATCGTAGTTTGAAAAATACCGGTATGGAAAAATATGTAGGACTTGTAAAATGGTTTCACGACCAAGCAAAAAATGCTAATTATGGATTTATTCAGCACGCTATTTTAGGTGACCTGTTTTTTCACGAAAAAAGTATTGAGCAAGGACAAGACACATCCTCATTTAAAGAAAATGAAGTTGTAGTATTTATTTCTCAGGCTTCAAAAAAACACGAAGGGAAACTCGAAGCTGTTCAAGTTAAATTATTATCCACCGAAAAAGACCTGAATTTTTTATTCAATCACTTCCTATCAATTTTGACAGAGAAAGGAAAGTATTCAGACTATAACCACATTCAAAAGGCGGTTCATTCCAGAATTCAATCGTTACTTGAAAAAACGGAAGACGTTAAAATAAATGACGAATTATTTAATAAATTTCAAAGCTTTGTAAGTAATCAATTGCAATCTACTTTAAGCCAAGATGCAGTATTTATTAAAGGTCTTTTTAATGTTTGCAAAAACTTCTTCCCCGACAAATACAGCGACATTTCAAAAATAGTTGAGCTTAAAATCAATTCGGAAACAGCACACAGTCTTTGGTTGGAGAAATATGTAGAAAACTGTCAAGTTGATTTTATTTCGAGCATAATTACAACTGCTGACAAAACCACCCAGAGAAATATTTTCAATAGGTGTTCAGATCAAGACAAATCAAATATTTTCTTCAAAATAATTTACAAATTTGAATACATTGATACCGATTTTAAACTTGAAACAATTAAGGCCTTTTTAAAACTTTCAAGCGAATTTGCAAATGAACATCACGACAAAATATTAAGTGAAACATTAAGAATTTGCCCAGTATATTACAAGTTAAGTCTTTGGCTTGAAGACTATCATCAAGTTTTGCTTTTCGATGAATACAAAATGTTCACGATAACTCTTAATCCTGCTAATCAAAAGAAATTTGTCAAAAAAGTTCTAAAATATATTCACGAAGAAAAAGTTCAAATATCCGTTGATGAATTAACCTCAATCAACATAATTGACTATGAAACCAGCAAGTTGGCTGAGAATATTGATAATTCCAAACTTGACTACTCAACAAGCATAATACTGAATACGATTTTAGAATTAAATTCTCAAACTCAAATTGAAACAAGAAAGCAAATCCTTGATGCCAAGTTTAGAATATATGATTTAATATTAAATCAAATTAAAGAGCCGACAGATATTTTAGAAATCAAAGGTTACTTCGATGAATGCGAAGGAAGATGCTCTGTTTCAGTAAATGAAATTAAAGATGAAGAAGGAAAAGTTATTGATAAACAAATAACTTATCACAGAAATGAACACCAAAAAGCTAAACTCCATCCAATCTGTGACGGAAGAAAGGCTGCAAAAAAAGAAGCGGAAATTGTATTAGCAGAAGATACGGGAATTGAATTTTGGTGGTGTGCAAATCAAAAGTGTTATCAACCTTCAAGGAAGCTACATAAGTCTGACGAATGGGAAAATTATACGCTTTTAGATTTTCTAACAATTTTAAAAGTTCCTTTTAGAGAAAAAGATTTTGAAATATACCTGAACCTTATAAATAAAGCTAATCGCTTTTTAAAACACTTGAAATGCCGGGAATGTAACCACATTCTTAAACCTAAAAACAAATCAAATTATGCTTTTTATGGTATAAATGATTTTCATTGCACAAATGAATCTTGCGGACAAATGGGGAACAGAATTTATTTAACTCATTGCTTAAATGGAAAATGTGAACAAGAAATTGACAGCCGAGATGCCGTAAAATGCAAGCCGGACGGTTTTGAATCTGAGAAATGCGGTTGGTATGTTTGCAATTATTGTAACTCTTGCTGTTCAGACGAAGGAATTCAAAGAAGAATGTATATACTTGAACGAACTGGACAAGAGTATAAATGCCAAACAAAGGGACACAGAAATTTAGGTATTATTTCGTGCAACAAATGTGGCAACGCAATGGAATCAAACGAAATTGATAATGAGAAATTTCAGAAGGCTTTGAACTGGCTTGTAAGCAATAAAGAAAACTCTAAACATATTATCAAAAGCGGAGTGACTAAAAATAATAAAAATTGGTTTCGCTTTGCAAAAGCCGACCTTTCAACAGAAGAGTATAATGCAAAGCTTCATAACCTTTTGAGTTTAGGTTTTCAAATTCCAAACATTGAAGAAAACAGAGATATTCAATTAATTTCAGAACCTAACGACTTTAAAAAACACAACAGCGAAATATTAACTTGTAAAGTTTGCGACAATATTTTAGACTTATCAAACGACCTCGAAAGAGCAGCAACTATTAAGACTTTTCATAATGTTCGCTACGTTAAACAGACAAAGCAAATATAAATGGAAGAAATGGCAGCCTATAACAGCACCTACAAGAAATTGGCGGTTCAGTGGTTAAATGAAGCTTTGTGCTTCATATCAAGTTCAGTGGTGGCAGACAGTGTTCGTCTTCGAAATCGCCAACTTCTTGTAGCTGCAAACCGTTACCTGCAAGCCTAAAAGACGACACAGCAAGAATGAACGACAGAAATAAACATAAAGTAACGGGACAAATGAACCGACAGACAGCCGACCCAAAAGCCAACGCTTCTGTATTTTTATTTTTTCCCAACGCACATTTTTTAAAAACAATTTTAGCCAGCCGCACAAATGGCACATTTGGTTTTGCCCGACACACAAGCCAACCCTTCGCAAAACCAAAAGAGCCATTTTTTGCCAACCCACAATAGACGACTGAATGCAGAATTACATTAATCCAATAGAACTTTTAAATCTCGACACAGACATTCCAAGTGGCGTTGACGGACTGACTATCCGTAAAGCTAAAAAGACTTTGTTGGCTGAAATTGAACTTAGCGACACTGATACAATAATTCACAATGGAATTGAGCTGACAAAATCGGACTGCTTAAGAGCAATTGACGACCTAGACCATAAAGACAAAAGAGATTTTCACCTTTTTATTTTTGAGAATTCTGACCTAAACCATTTTTTAACTTCTGGGGACTTAAATTTTTTCAGAACATTCAAAACCGAAAGCATTTACAAACTTCCAGATTTTATTGACTTTATTAGCCCTTACTTTTCTGTTCAGTATGCCAAAGCCATATCAAGGAATTTCAAAACCAACAATTTCAACAATGTAAAATCTTTACTTTCAGTAAAACCTTTAGTTAATGAAAGCTATATTGAAGATTGTTACAAATCAACTTACGCAACATTAAAGGAAATAGAAAATGAAATAATTAAAATCACTAAAGACATTGAATTTAAAAAAAGTGAACATATTAAAAATGATTTTAGCGAGTTACCAAAGCTCATCAAGCAGATAGTTAATATTGATTTAATCAATCTTCTTCCATCATATTTTCAAAGCCTAAGAAATCAATTCGCTGAAACTAATAAAATATTAGCAGTTACTTTAAACAACGCCCCATATAGCAAATACAGACCTGCCTTTGAATTAATTGAAATTGCAAACGCAATTCAAACTGATGGATTAGTAAAACAGAAAATCACCAAAAGCTACTACATAATCAAAAAGAACTTTGAAAGTAGTTTTCTGAAACCCACTATTCAAAATAGTAGTCAACAGACAAGCCAGCCAACAGTAGCTACCGTTGAAATTGATGATGAAGACGAAAATGAAACGACTGATGCAAATGAAGAAAAAAAGGAAAGTAAAAACATCCTTTACTTGTTCTTTTTAAGTGCAGCAAATGCAATCGGTTTCTTTTACAGTCCAGTTCAAAAAATAATACTTGGGCTTTCACTCCTTATGCTTTTAATACCGCTAATTGCATTTAGAAAAGATAAAGATTTTTCAATTGCTTTATTCCTAAAAAGAAATATCATTTTCTTTGGTGCTGCATCTTTGGGTTTCTTCTACACAATCATTGCCCAGTTCTATGTTTCATATTACTTCCTTATCTATTTGAATTTGCTATTTGATGCAATTACCAATAAGGAAAAAGATAAGAAAAATAGATTTGGCGTTTGGCATTATACCGCAGGTGCTGTAATTATTACCTTTCTTTATTACAACTACTTTACAGAATTAAAACCGTTTCCGTCAAGTTCGAATGTAGTGGCGGAAAAACAACTCACAGATAAAGATTACTTTCAAAAAGGAAGTTCATTATTTCAGCAGTCGAATTTTACTGACGCAATAATTCAGTTTGACAAAGCAATAAACCTAAATCCTAGTTATAAAGAGGCATACGGTGACAGAGGTGCTAGCAAGGCAAATTTAGGTCAATATGAAGGTGCAGTTTTAGATTACCAAAAAGCAGAGGAGTTAGGGTTGAAAACTTCAATTTTATATTCAAATTGGGGTTACACCTATTATCAATTAAAACAACCAGACAACGCACTAACCTATTTAGAGAAAGCAATTGAAATTGACCCAAACAATGGAAGTGCATATAGATGGCGGGGAGATATTAAATATGATAAAAACGACAATAAAGGTGCAGAGAAGGATTACACAACAGCAATTTCATCAAATCCGAACGCTTCAAATTATTTCGCAAGAGGTTTGGCTTTTTACTATTTGAAAGATTACAAGAAAGCAATTGCAGATATGGATAAGGCTATTCAATTAAATCCAAATGCAGCACAATACTACTTTGACAGAGGAGATGCAAAGGATATGATAAATGATTTTGATGGTGCTTGCCAAGATTGGCAATCTGCAAAAGATAAAGGTTATAGTGTACCAGATTACAAAATTAAAAGATGCACTCCCCAAATTGTTTATGTTCCAAATGGAGAATTATCAGGGTGTAATGAAATAAAACCGAAATACAATAAAAGTCTTGACAACAAACTATTAATTACCGTTGGAAGCAACGCAAGCGTTGCAGTCAAGCTAATAAATATCTCTAATGAAAAATGTATTCGTTATGTATTCATCAATAAGAACTCTACGTATTCAATCAGGAATATTCCCGAAGGAAGATATTATCTTAAAATCGCTTATGGCGAAGATTGGAGCATAATGGACGGGCAATCCTATTGCACTGGTAGATTTACTAAGAACACACTTTTTGAAAAAGGAGAAGATATTTTGGATTACAACTTAGTCTATTCTGGAAATGGTTATCAAGTCCCAAGTTTCTCATTGAAGCTTGATGTTATCATTACAGAAGACCGAATGAATAGCTTTAGCACTGACAAGATAAACGAAAACGATTTTTACAATGAATAATATGCAAACAATAAAAGTTCCAAAACAATACTTGTTTATGCTCAATCAATTATTTGAGATAGAACAAAAGATTGAAAAAATTCAAGAACCTAATTCAGTTCAAAGAAATATTGATAGGCTGAAAGACTTCTTTGAAACCGAAGCTTTGTCTGAGGGACAAGGATTAGTTTTTCACAACCCAATTGGTGAGAAGTTTGACGAAACTAGAACTGATTGCGAGGCAACTATTTCAGGAACAGGTCACGACAACTTAGAAATAATTGAAGTAATTAAACCTATCATCTACGTAAAGTATGGTCAAACGCAAATGATAGCTCAAAAAGGAATTGTAATTGTTCAATCAACAAAATAAAATCAGACAATGGATAAAATGATAAATTATGGTATTGACTTAGGCACAACTAATTCAGCCATTGCCAAATTCGTAAAAGGCGAAGTAGAGGTTTTCAAAAACCCTTTAGAAACTGGAAAAGAAACGCTTCCTTCCGTTGTTTACTACAAAAAAGACAAAGTTGTTGTTGGAACAAATGCAAGAACATACTTTGAACGTGATGCAGAAAACGTATTCGGAACGTTTAAAAGAAAAATGGGAACTACGGAAAGTTTCCAAGTCAAAAGTATTAACCAATCAAAAACACCAATAGAATTATCAGCCGAAGTTTTAAAGGAACTCAAAGGCTTTGTTCATTCAGGTGAAAGTTTTGATGCAGCAGTAATTACAATTCCTGCATCATTTGACGTAATACAATCAAATGCAACCAAGGAAGCAGGATATTTAGCAGGCTTCAAACAAGTTATCCTTTTGCAAGAGCCAATTGCTGCAAGTCTGGCTTATGCCAACAAGCACAAGGAAAGAGATTTGGAAAATGGGCAGTGGCTTGTTTATGACTTAGGTGGTGGAACTTTTGACGTTGCACTAATAAAAATAAAAGATGGAGAAATGAAAGTTTTAGACCACGAAGGAGATAATTTTCTTGGTGGTGCTGACTTCGATAATTTGATTATTGAAAAACTTATCATTCCTTATCTCAATAAAAATTTCAAGTTCAACGACCTTGAAAATGAAATGAAAAGCAGAACTGGAAAATTGAACAAATTATATTTCAGATTGCTCAAGCTTGCGGAAGATGCGAAAATAACATTATCGAGCAGAACATCCGCAGAGATTGAAGTTAGAGATATTACCGATGACAACGGAGAAGAAATTGATATTAGCATTGATATAACCCGTTCAGAATTTGAAGGCGTAATTAAGGAGTATATTGATAAGACTTTGGATATGATTAAAAAAATCTTAGTCCGAAATTCCTTAAAACCTTCGGACATTCAGTTTACACTAATGGTTGGCGGTTCAACTTACACACCTTATGTAAGAAAGAGAGTTGAGGAAATCCTTCAAATCCCAATTAATTGTGACATAGACCCTACAACAGCAATTGCCATTGGTGCAGCTTATTACGCAGGAACAAAAGAGAAAAGCTTTGAGCAAGGAGACAAGAAAAAAGCTACAAGCGGTATAAAAGTAAGATTGGCTTATCAGAAAACATCACAAGAAGATGAAGAAATTTTAGCTGGCAGAATTGAAGGGAATATTGAGGGCTTATTTTATCAAATCACTAGAGAAGACAAAGGCTATGATAGCGGGAGAAAACCTCTAACAAATAGAATTTCAGAGGATTTGCCTTTAGTTAAAAATTCTTACAATTTTTTCAGATTTACTGTTCTTGATGATAAAAGCAATATCGTAGAAACTGATGCTGAACTAATAGGCATAGCACAAGGAAAATATAATGTAGCAGGGCAGCCATTACCTCACGACATATGTTTGGAAACAGACAATGACCCAGAACTTGAAGCTAATTCAACCAAGTTGGATTTGTTCTTTCAAAAAAATACGATACTCCCACAGAAAAGAACAAAGCAATACACACTTCACAAAACAATCTTAAAAGGTGGTGATGATAAAATTGTAATTAACGTTTTAGAAGGCCCGCAATCAGCTTTACCTGAAGCCAATCAATCTATTGGATATATTGAAATTGATGGAAGCAAGGTTAGTAGAGATATTTTAAGAGGAACAGAAATTGAAATCACTTTAGAAATGAGTGAAAGCCGAGATTTAAAAGTTACTGTTTATATCCCAATGTCTGACCAGCAGTTTTCGGAAGTTTTCAATCCATCACAGAGACATTTGCCTGTAACAAAACTTCAAGATGAAGTTGAAACGCTAAGTGAAAAACTGGAAGAAGAAATTGAAGAAGCAGTTGAACGTGAAGACTATGAAACTGCCGACCAATTGACTGCACTCAAAAGAAAAGTTGATGATTTGGTAATCAACACAAATAGCTTAACAAGTGATGATGTGACCGACAAGAAATTTCAATTTGAGGACAACAAAAGAAAAATTGCCCAAGAAATTGATGATGCCACAAGAGATAAACGAATTTCAATTCTTAAAATAAAATATAATGAGGATAAAGAATGGTGTAAAAAATTAGTTGAAGAAAATGGAAATGACCACGACCATAAAATATTTGGGGAGATTGTCGGCAGGGAACAAGTTTTTCTAAATTCAATTACTCCGGTAAAAATAATGGAAGCCATCGAAGAACTTTTAGATTTAGGAAGTAACATTCTTTGGAGAACACCAGAATTCCTAATTGGCAGATTTAAAAGACTAATTGAAAAACCTCAATTATTTAATGACCAGGAACAAGCTAAAAGCCTAATTGAAGCGGGCAATATGGCTATCACAAACAAAAACTTTGATAGACTTAGAGAAATCAATTTTGGCTTAATTAGCCTACTTCCAAAAAGTGCACAGCAAGAAGCAAAAACTGGTAAAATCGGATTTTAATGGAATACTTTAATATAAATGCTTACTATTTAGGAGTGCTGCTTTTTGTTTGTTTATTCATTTCAAACATCATCTACTCCTTGATATGTTTAATTTGGAAAATAAAAATAGTAGAGTTTGGCTTATTTGCTAACGCTTGGTTTTCTCTGCATAAGGAGAAAGTAATGGGAACAGAGTTTATTCTTGGATGGCTTCCTTTTAGTAGTCATATCAAACCGCTTGGAATGATTGCAGACGAAGAAGAGAAGGCGAAAATAAATCCTGCTGATTTACCAAAAGCATTTTTTAAGAAGCCAAAATATTTGCAAAAGTTATTTCGCTTTGTTCCTTGGGTAATCTATTTAAGTGCTGCGTTCATTGCAATACTAATTAACTCTACAACTTCATTAGAAAGTGAATTTGCTTCAATTGGAACCTATATTTCTGATGCTTTAAAAACAATGTTTTCAGACAACATTCAAACAAGAGAATATTTTATAGAAAGCACGAAGCAAATTATAGACGGAAAAAATATTGTTGTCTTTGGATTTGCTCTTTTAGTAATCGTAATGTTATTACTAACACCAATTACATTAATTATGAATTGGTTCAGTGACGATGGTAAAAAAAACAAACTTCAAAAAGCTTTAGGCTTCATAATTACCATTGGTATTCTTTGGTTTATTATCTGGAAAATACCAAAATTTGTTTTTTCATTCTTTACCATTTCGCAAAGTATAGTGTATTTCGGTAGCTTTTTGATTGGTATGTTTTCGGTTGGTTTGGTATTCTTCTATACCACATTATTTATAGTTAAAAATATCTCTCAAAACTTAAACACGGGTAAAGTAAAATGACAGCAAAAATTATAAAGGTTGTATTAGCGATTTTGTTTTTTCTCTGTTTAGCAGATATGCCTTACGGATTTTATCAGTTTGTAAGGTTCGCAGGACTAATTGGCTTTGCAGTATTAGCATATCAAGCACACGAACAAGGCAGACAATCAGAAATGATAATTTACGGTGGACTTGCATTGCTATTTCAACCGTTTTTCAAAATTGCACTTGGCAGACAAATGTGGAATATAGTTGACGTAGTTGTAGGAATAGGACTTTTAGTATCAATATTTATGAAACCAAAGGAAAGCCCACGCTAAAAGCAAGCACATTTGCAAAACCGCACAAGTCAACGCACAGACCAAAAATTGCAAAAGAGCTTGCTTTTCCAACACAGACAAAATTGTTTTTAAAAATTTTCCAACCCTTCAAAAAAATAAAAATACACCGACACACAGCCCAACAAACACAGCAGACAATGATACGAAAACTCAATATTGACAAGGCTTGCAACGACACGGTGGACAGAAGGCCAGCAGGTAACACGGGTTTGGCAAAAGTGGCGGTTCAGTGCTCCGCAGACACATTTGTGGTTAATCAAAGTTTGGTTCTCCGCATCAATCCCGAAGCTTCGGGATGGTGAAAATCGCCACCTTCGCCAACCCCGGGAACGTAATGGGTTTCAACACACTTCTAAATTTGCTATTATCAAATGATCAAAGCCCTTAACTTTAGTTATTTATTCCTGATATTGATTTCCAGTCAAAATTGTTTCAGTCAGAGTAATGATAATTATTGGCCATTGGGATATGATAGTTACAGTGGAAATTCATCTTTCGGTGGAATGAAGATGACATATCCTCAAAGTAATGCCGTGCTAGATACACATTCCAGAAAAATGTCTTTTGTTTATACAAACGCCACCATCAGCAACGACACAGGTCAGTTGTTGTTTTATACAAATGGTGTATTTATTGCAAATGCACTCGATGATACGTTGATGAATGGGAGTGGTTTGAATCCGAGCTGGTACACGACTTCATTTAGTAATACTGGTCTTAGAATCCCACAAGCTGCTTTGATTATTCCGAAACCAGGATCAGATAGTTTATATTATTTATTTCACTCAACACTGGATTATCCTACGCCACTTGCAAGACCAAGATTCTTGTATTTGAGTGCTATAAATATGAAAGGAGACAACGGGCTGGGTGTTGTTACTCAGAAAAACCATGTAATTATAGAAGATACATTATATGATAACGCATTTAACGTGTGCAGACACGCCAACGGAAGAGATTGGTGGCTTCTGGTTCAAAGGTGGGGAGCAAATATAGGATATTATACATTCTTAGTGACGCCCGATACTATTCAACAAATGAATTATCAAACATATCCTTTTGATGGCTTGCAAGCAGGACAATCCTGCTTTTCTCCGGATGGAAGCAAATATGTCATCAGCTATTGGTGGGGCGTTGCCTTTTTTGAATTTGACAGGTGTAGCGGAATGCTAACATTTATTGATCACAAATATTTTGGGGGCAATATTTTTTGTCTTGGTGCAAGTATTTCTCCAAGTTCCAGATATGCCTATGTTACTTTAGGTGGCAATGAAATATTGCAGTATGATTTGATTGCTTCCAACATAGTTGCTTCCGAACAGGTTGTAGCCACATACGATGGCTTTCAGGCGCCAGCGGGATGGAATACCAACTTCTGGATGCATCAGATTGGACCGGATGGTAAGATTTACATCAATACCACAAGTACAACTATGGCACTGCATACCATTGAATCACCCGACAGTGCCGGTGTTGCTTGTAATGTGCAGCAACATTCTATTTTGTTACCTCATTTCAACGCAACATTGCCGAATTTCCCCAATCACAGGTTGGGTGCCTTGGCAGGAAGTCAATGTGATACATTAACAAACCTCAATAATGTACAACCGCCAGATATGAGGTTTAAGGTTTTCCCCAATCCCAATAATGGAGAATTCCAAATATCCTATCAACTTCCACAAAACAAACAGGGACGCTTAGAGATTTTAGATATCAATGGTAAGTTATTATGGTCACGAAATTTACCAGCCTGGAGCACTACACAAAAAATAATTCATAACGACAGATTACCTCAAGGGTTTTATATAATAAGAATTACATCAGATAATAAATTTGCTTCACAGAAACTGATCATTTACGACAACTGATAATACGCGAGACGGCCAACCCATAACAGCGCATCTTGCGCCAGTGGCGGCATTATTCATCTTTTGAAATTTCTATTAATGTCGAAAATTTTGTTCTATTGAAATTTATCCAAAGCATCCGCCACCGGCGCAAATGCGCATCTCGTAATGGGTTTCAACACACTTCTAAATTTGCTATTATCAAATGATCAAAGCCCTTAACTTTAGTTATTTATTCCTGATATTGATTTCCAGTCAAAATTGTTTCAGTCAGAGTAATGATAATTATTGGCCGTTAGGATATGATAGCTATTCAGGTACCTCATCATTCGGTGGAATGCAGTTGTCTTTTCCAGGAAACACAGCGGTTCTTGATACTCATTCGCGCCCTATGTGGTTTGTATTTACTAATGCTGCTATTTGTAATGATAAGCTTCTAAGTGAAGAAAGAATTGTAATTTTAAAATAGATAATAAAAAAGGGAATCGGTTAAATCTGGTTCCCTTTTAATTTTATAAAATATGTTAAGGTCTTATATTGCCACATTGATATTGATCCTATTTCCATTCATTGTATTTGGGCAGGGTCGGAATGCTACCTGGTGTTTTGGTGATTCGGCAGGAATTAAGTTTACTTCCGGAGGCGTTGTTGGCATTACCTCAGTATTACAGTCACAAGAAGCATGTGCAAGTATTGCAGATACAAGTGGAAATTTAATTTTCTATGCAGGATCAATTGGAGGTAGTAATATATTTCATGCAAATCTATATGACAATATGAATCTGCAATTAATAAATGGCGACTCAATTATATCTACATCTAGTGCTACTCAGGGTCTTTTGATTCTTCCGTTTTTTAATAACATTAATAAATTCTCACTTTATTCGATCGGATTTATTCCAACTGTATTTCCTCATTACAGTCTGTTTTCAACAACAGTCGATATGAGTATGGGAAATGGCATGGTCACTCTCAAAAATCAAATAATTGATACGGCTGTTTGGTATAATGAAAAAATGATCGCTATAAAGCATGGAAATGGCAGAGACTGGTGGTTAATTAATCATGAACAAAATTCCGATCAATTTATTATTCGACTAATTCAAAATAATATAATAATCAACTCATACTATCAGCACATTGGTAGTAATTTAGGTTCCTCAGATGGAGCGGGGCAAATGACAATAAATCCTGAAGGAAATAAACTAGCATTAGTTGGTCAAGCAGGAACAATAAATGTATTTGATTTTGACAGATGCACCGGATTGCTATCAAATTTTATCAACATGAGTGATAGTCTATTGCCAGGATTTGACAGATATTATGGCTCATCCATTTCATCGCAGAATTTATTATATTATTCTACATGGGATAGTATATGGCAAATAGACCTGAATGTTCCAAATCCGTTTCAATCAAAACATTTAGTTTATGCTGATCAAAATGGAAATGTCTGTATGGGTCAGCACCAACTTGGGTTAGATGGGAAAATTTACATAGCAAATATGTTATTTTGTGGCGGTCCAACAAATATAAATGACTCACTAAATACTCATTTGACGGTAATTAATATGCCTGATGTTTCTGGTATAGGATGCAACGTTTTGCCTTATTTTCAACTTATCGGAGGAGGAAGAACCTATTTAGGTTTGCCCAACATGCCCAATTACGAACTCGGTCCAATGGTTGGAAGCCCTTGTGATACGTTAACATCAATTCATTCAATACACGAAAACAAAAAAGGCTTTGAAATCATTCCAAATCCAGTTATTAGTGATTTTGCAGTTTCTATTTCAGGAATTGCCGATGCAGAAAATCATTTTGAATTGAGAATATTTAATTCAAAAGGTCAGTTAGTTTTTAAAGATCGAAAGTATAAAGTTGGTGACAAAATTAATTGCACGATGTTTTCGTCAGGACTTTATGCAATTACACTCACAAAAAATGGACAACAGTGGTTCAACAAATTTATCAAACTTTGACGATGAGGAGCAGCACAGCTTATAACAGCGCAATTGTCGCCAGTGGGGCATTTATCAGATCAAGATGTTTCCTTATAAAATGAAAATGTGGGTCATTAGAATATTCATCCAAAACAAACCCCACCGGCGCAAATGCGCATCCCGTTACCGGTAATTTATAGCAACAGTAAAAAATGAAAGCTTAAAAAACACATAATAAAATTCGAAATAAAAACAACAATACTAATAGCCTTTATTCTTTTTATCATCTATCGCATGATAAGGTTTAACAAAAAGGAAAAATCAATAATTATTATATATAATGAGCCTGACTTTTCAGAATCTGATAAGCCCGACCCTATAAATCCAAAATTTAAAAAATTCAAATTTTGCATCTATTATAAAAAATGTCAGTTTTCGGGCATCTATCATAATGAAAAACAATTGATGGATGATAATTTAAAGCCATTTGTATTACATTATGAGACCGCAAAAAAAATATTTTTATTAACGAATTTGACTGTTTTTATCAATTCCAATACGATTTGTCAAACAAGAAGGCTGATTTTTATTTTGACGTAATTACAAATACAACCAATCCTTTTGTTCATTAATTGTTATGTTGAAATGCGAATTAAATCTTTAGATAAAATACCTGTAACATGCGTTTGGCAAAAAAGCGGATTCAGTTCCTAAATGAAGCTTTGTGCTTCGTATCAAGTTCAGTGCTGGAAGACAATTTAATGCTTTGAAATCCGCTTCTTCGACAAGCCTGAAAACGTTAAACATATTTTTTAATTAGTTTAAAGCACCACTGTCCTGCCTTAGGTGCATAATAAGGTCATGCTAGCCTGATCGCCAACTGTCACCCCTTCAACATCCGAAATCAGAATTGTAAAATATTTAAGTCTATTTCTTTTTCTGTACTGGTGTTGGTACCCCCTTCACCATCGTAAAAGCCGCAAACCAAATCCGCTCCTTGTCGAATTTG
>Ga0315906_10006544_pt1 | contig 14396 bp, 14 predicted proteins | sample LakEriMetagenome_4_FD_203526 | JGI IMG/M metagenome (GOLD analysis project Ga0315906, IMG submission 203526) | Freshwater fungal communities from buoy surface, Lake Erie, Ohio, United States - Buoy 2 MA122 | ecosystem: Environmental > Aquatic > Freshwater > Lake > Lake biofilm | place: USA...
TCGCAAAAGATTAAATCGGGCTGGTGGTCATTGACTTTAGAAAGCGCATCAAAACCGTCTTCGGCGAGTAAAACTTCATAGCCGCCCTGTTTAAGAAAAATCTCAGCGCTGCGCCGAATGGTATTGCTGTCGTCAATCACCAGCACCTTGACAGAAGAACCGCCAGTTGGGCTTGCACTCGCTTGGCCTGCATCCATCACCGAACGCTCTCCTCAACGATTATGAAATGTAACGAGTGCGCACTTACAGCCACGCTGGTTCCGATGGGAACGTCGCGTCAGAGTGCCACCATCTCAAAGTCTTCCTTCCGAGCACCGCACTCTGGACAGGTCCAATTCATGGGAACAGCATCCCATGGAGTTCCAGGTGCAATGCCATGGTCAGGGTCGCCGGCTGCTTCGTCGTATATCCAGCCGCAAATTAAACACATCCAGGTGCGCGGTTCGGTCACTTGATTTTCTTGGGTTCACTACAATGGATTTAGATTGTAGCGACGCCATGTAGCAAAAAGCCAAGAGTTTGTAGGCACATACGCAACATTCCTCACGCCTTTGTAGAAGTTTGGCACGTTGTTGTCGGCTTTAATTTTGATCCACCGGACACGAGCCTGAATGAAATCCTCCTCCCCCGTTTCCCCGACCACCGCACCCGATGAGCCAACCGTGCAAGACGCCGCGGGTGGCACACCAGGCTGCGTGATGGTGTTTAACGCGAGTGACCCGACGGGCGCAGGCGGTTTGGCGGGGGATGTGGCGACCGTCGCGGCCATGGGCGCACATGCCCTGCCCGTTGTCACTGCGGTGATCATGAGAGACACGGCGGAGGTCTTTGACTACCACGTGATCGATGCCGATGTCGTGGCTGAGCAGGCGCGCAGCGTGTTGGAAGACATCACCATCTCTGGCTGGAAAGTAGGTTTTTTGGGCTCTGCAGAAGGCGTGAGCGCTGTGGCGGAGATTTTGTCGGACTATCCAGAAGTTCCGCTGGTCGCCTACATGCCGCCGCTGCCTTGGGTGGAGGAGGAAGCGCAGCAAGCCTATTTGGAGGCGTTTCGGGAGCTTGTACTCCCGCAGGCAGAGGTGCTGGTGGGCAGCCATCAAACCCTCACCGATTTTTTATTGCCAGACTGGGAGGCGGATCGCCCCGCATCGCCCCGCGAACTGGCGGTGGCCGCCGCTGAGCACGGCACGCGCTTCGTACTGGTCACCAGCGTGCCGCTGCCAGATCAAAACCTGGACAACGTACTGGCCTCCGCCCAAGGTGCCATCACAGGGGAGAAGTTTGAACGTTTTGACGTGAGTTTTGTTGGCGCGGGCGACACCGTCTCTGCCGCGCTCGCCGCGTTACTTTCGGCTGGAGCCGATCTGCCCGCCGCTGTCGGCGAAAGTCTGGCTTTTTTGGACCAAGCTTTAGACGGGGGATTTCGCCCCGGCATGGGCAACGTGGTCCCTGACCGCTTCTTCTGGGCTTTGCCCCCTGGAGAAGGGGGCGAAGACGAACTGGACTCGACTGAGCCCTCCCCACCTGGCGCCCCACCCCGCCAAGTTCACTGAGCAGCGCTTAACGGTTGAAACAGCCCCTGTGCAGATCGCTGGATCTGCCAAATTCATGGAATTCAGTACAAAGTGACCACCACCAACGACGAACTCTTCACCCGGGCCAAACGGGTCATCCCTGGGGGTGTCAATTCGCCCGTGCGCGCCTTCCGTGCTGTTGGCGGAACCCCACGTTTCATCGCGCGAGCCCAAGGGGCTTACCTCTTTGATGCCGAAGGGCAGCGTTACATCGACTACATCGGTTCTTGGGGTCCGATGATTTTGGGTCACGGCCATCCGGCCGTGCTGGCCGCAGTGCATGAGGCGATCAACGAAGGCTTGTCCTACGGCGCGCCCACCGAGCGCGAAGTTGAATTGGCGGAAGAACTCATCAAGTTGGTTCCTAGCATGGAACAAGTCCGACTGGTCAGTTCTGGCACGGAAGCAGCCATGAGCGCCTTGCGCTTGGCGCGCGGTGCAACGGGTCGAAGTTTGATTGTGAAGTTTGAAGGCTGCTACCACGGCCATGCTGATGCCTTGTTGGTCAAAGCCGGATCCGGACTGGCTACATTTGGCCATGCGACAAGCGCCGGTGTTCCTCCCGAGGTGGTGCAACACACCCTGGTGCTGCCCTACAACCAGCTTGATGCGCTGGAAGAGGCCTTCAAACAACACGGCGACAAGATGGCCTGCGTGATGGTGGAACCCATTTGCGGCAACATGAATTTCGTGCGTGCGACGGTGCCCTTCATGCGTCGGTTGCGTGAGCTTTGCAGTCAGTACGGTGCACTCTTGGTCTTTGACGAAGTCATGACAGGTTTTCGCGTCGCCTTGGGCGGCGCCCAGAGCCTTTACGCTGCTTTGATTCCAGGTTTTGCGCCTGACATGAGCGTCTTCGGCAAAGTGATCGGAGGCGGCATGCCCTTGGCCGCGTTCGGCGGTTCGCGTCAAATCATGGAGCAGTTGGCACCGCTCGGACCGGTCTATCAGGCGGGCACGCTGTCAGGCAACCCGGTGGCCACGGCCTGCGGTTTGGCCACGCTGCGCGAAATTCAGCGCCCTGGCTTTTTTGATCAACTCAGCGAACGCACACGCACCTTGGTTGCAGGGCTGCTCATGGCGGCCCAGGAGGCCCGTGTGCCTATGGTGGGGGACTGCGAAGGTGGCATGTTCGGGTTTTTCTTTGCGTCGGAAATGGCCCAAAACTACGCCGAGGTCATGGCCACAGACAAAGAGGCCTTCAACCGCTTTTTCCACGGCATGCTCAACCGCGGGATTTACCTGGCGCCTGCCCTGTACGAAGCCGGCTTTGTCAGCAGCGCCCACACTGAAGCTGACATTGCCGCAACCATTGCTGCGGCACGCCAAGCGCTGCACGCTTAAAACGCTCACCAATCATGCACATTCACATTCTGGGTATTTGCGGCACCTTCATGGGCGGCTTGGCGGCGTTGGCGCGAGAGGCGGGACACAAAGTTACTGGCTGCGACGCTGGCGTATACCCACCCATGAGCGACCAGTTGCGGGCGCTGGGCATCGAGCTGATTGAAGGCTACGGCACTGAACAATTGGCACTGAAACCCGACCTGTTTGTCATCGGCAATGTGGTCAGCCGTGGCAATTCATTGATGGAAGCCATTTTGGATGCAGGCTTGCCCTACACCAGTGGCCCCCAATGGTTGGCAGAACATGTACTGCAAGGCCGCCATGTGCTGGCCGTGGCCGGAACGCATGGCAAAACCAGCACCACGTCCATGCTAGCGTGGATACTTGAGCAAGCTGGATTGAAACCCGGCTTTCTGGTTGGCGGTGTTCCCTTGAACTTTGGGGTGTCGGCCCGTTTGGGTGAAGCACGGGCCAACGGCCCCTTTGTGATTGAAGCCGACGAATACGACACGGCCTTTTTCGATAAACGCAGCAAATTCGTTCACTACCGCGCGCGCACGGCCGTCTTGAACAACTTGGAATTCGACCACGCCGACATCTTCGACGACTTGGCCGCCATCGAGCGGCAGTTTCACCATCTGGTGCGCACCGTTCCCGCCAACGGTCGTTTGGTCGTCAACGGCCGTGACGAGAACCTGCAAGCGGTACTTGCCAAAGGTTGCTGGACACCGGTGGTGCGATTTGGCGCACGCAAAGAGTCACCCGGTGAACTGCGGGCCCGGGGCGAGCCCGACGCCTTTGACGTACTGCGCGGCAGCATGAAAATCGCCCGCGTGGAATGGGGTTTGCTGGGGGAACACAACCAGCTCAACGCCTTGGCAGCCATCGCCGCGGCAGAGCACGTGGGCGTTATCCCAGAGGTTGCCGCACAAGCGCTTTCGTCGTTTGTGAATGTGCGACGGCGCCTGGAGTTGATCGGCGAGGTCAAGGGCATCAAGGTTTATGACGACTTCGCACACCACCCCACGGCCATGCGTACCACCATCAACGGTCTGCGACGCAAGGTGGGGGATGAACGCATCATTGCGGTTTTTGAACCCCGCTCCAACACCATGAAGGTGGGCGCCATGAAGGCCATGCTGCCTTGGGCGCTGGAAGAAGCCAATTTTTCTATTTGCCACAGCGCGGGCTTGGCTTGGAATGCGGCGCAAGCGCTGGCGCCACTGGGCCGCAACGGACAGGCCTGGGACGACCTGAACGCGGTGGTGCAAGCCGTGGCGGCGCAGGCTCGACCAGGCGACCATGTGCTGTGCATGAGCAATGGCAGTTTTGGTGGCATACATGCCAAGCTGATGAAGGTGCTGGGCGATCGACCTTGAGTCGCTTTCGCGTGTGGGATCACCAGCGGACGATGGTCAAGACCACACGCCCCCAAACCTCCATGTTGAACCAGAGCAAACCCAACAGGTAACAGTAACGCCGCAGCTTCAGCCCCAACTCGCCCCAGCGATCGTCGCCAGAGACCACGAACGACAGCACTGTGAAGAGCCAGCCTGACAGCATCAGCAAGAAAATCCCACCCAGGATCCAACGCAATACGGTCATGGTGAATGGTTGTAGATCAGGTCAGAGCGCCACAACAATGCGCTCAAGGACAAGCACAGCAAAGAAGGCCAGCCCTGCAATCACCGTCCACTTCAAAATCACGATGCCCCATTGCCGCCAGCGCACCTGACGGGTTGCGATGTAGAGGGAAAAACACAAAACTGCAGCGACCAGCAGCAACAAAACCAGGGTTCGGAACAACAACATGTTGATCGGCTCCCGTCACCAAGCGGGGGCCAGTTCAGCCATTCCAGCGGGCGCCAAGCTGGCATCGTCGAAACTGACCCATTCGTAACTGCCGGGCTCGTCCAGCACGGCGCGCAGCAATTTGTTGTTCAGCGCATGCCCACTGCGAAAAGCGCTGTAGGCACCCAGCAAGGGGTGGCCGATCACGAACAGGTCTCCGATGGCATCCAGAATTTTGTGCTTCACAAATTCGTCGTCGTAGCGCAAACCGTCTTGATTGAGCACCTTGGCGTCGTCAATGACGATGGCGTTGTCCATGCTGCCACCCAAACCCAAGCCACGCGAGCGCATCATTTCCACGTCTTTGGTGAAACCGAAAGTACGTGCGCGGGCAATCTGCTGCTTGTAGCGCCCACTGCCCATGTCAAAACTGACCTGCTGGCCAGTTTGATTGACAGCGGGATGGTCAAAATCGATCTCAAAGGTCAGGGTGTAGCCCTCAAAAGGATCCAGCCGGGCCCACTTCAGGGTCCTCCCTTCGCCTTCACGCACTTCGATGGCTTTTTTGATCCGGATGAAGCGTTTGGGTGCGTCCTGTAAGGCGATGCCTGCACTTTGCAGCAGGTAAACAAATGACGCTGCAGAACCATCCAGGATGGGCACCTCCTCAGCGGTGATGTCCACAATCAGGTTGTCCAACCCCAACCCGGCACAGGCCGAAAGCAGGTGCTCCACCGTGTTGACCTTGGGCGCACCGGGATCGCCGTTGGGTGACAGAGTGGTGGCCATGCGGGTATCGCAGACCGAATGCACCGCCACCTTGATGTCCACAGGCTGGGCCAAGTCCACCCTGCGAAAAACGATGCCGGTGTTGACGGGCGCCGGGCGCAGCATGAGCTCCACCCGCTGCCCGCCATGCAAACCAACGCCAACGGCGCGGGTCAAGGATTGGAGGGTGCGTTGAGCGAGCATGGGGGGATTGTAGAAAGGTCAGGTGTGGAGTTGAATCAACGTGGCGTTTGGACTGTGGTGGTGGAACACTCAGCCTCGGGGCATCACCACACTTGCAACATCAAGCGCTCTGCTACCTGGGCAAATGCAGCATCGCGACTGACCAGGGTGGCGTTCACCGCCACCGCATGGGCAGCGATCATCATGTCGAAGTCGCTGAGGTTGATACCTTTTGCCTCCTGCATCGCGCAGAACTCACCATAACAACTGGCAACAGATTCGTCCCACGGCAACACTTCAACCCGCAGCAGCACCTGGGTTAGGGCATTTCTCAATCGCACGGGCTGCCCTTTGCGGTGAATGCCGTACTCAATCTCGGCCAAAGTGATGCTGGAGATCACGACTTGATCTACAGGCACTGCTGTCAACCGCGCCAGCAACGCCGCGTCTTTGCCTTGCATGATGTGGCTGACGACGTTGGTATCCAGCATGTAGCGCTGGGTGCTCATTCCTCCCCACCCTTGAACGGGTCACGTCGCGGTAGCCGCCGAGCCTGGGTGGGTCGCCGCTCAATCAACAAGTCTTCGTCTTTGTTCTGCGACACCACATCCAGCAAACCTTGCCAATCCGCTGGTTTGCGCGACAGCACCACATCACCCGTGACGGGATCACGACGAATAAAAACCTCCGACACATCAAAACGAAATTCCAGGGGTAGCCGAATCGCTTGGCTACGACCTGTGAAAAAGACTTTGGCGGTTTGGTTCATGCGCACTCCAGCTGATATCCGGCACGGTACATATCGCCAGTGTGATTGTCAAGTCTGTGCTTATGCAAGCGGGTCGGCGCAGAGAGGCGATGCCCTTGACTCCGGGGCAATCGGTGTGATGCTGTTTACCTCGATCACTGCTGAAGGATCTTTCTCAGGACAGCAAGTACCTGTCCGAATCCAACGGAGGCGTTGCCATACCTCCTCTCGGAAACAATAGCTCTGCTGCAGAAATTTGGTTTCGAGGACCGCCAAGCGATCATTTGGGCGAGCTTTTCTGACGACAACTGCAACACGAGGGTTGTCTACAGGTCGTATCGAAAAAATGCTAAAGAAGAGTTTTCCTGCTTGATGGCTGCGGATCTGCGTGAAGGTCTTGCTGACGCACGCGCCCGAGGTTTGTCCGAGGTACTGTTGGGCATTGACGACGGCGTTCTGGAGTGAAACCTGCGCGCCCGTTTAACGGCAAGAAACATCCCGTCCGAAAAGACGAGATATCTCTACGCTTAACGGACGCTACTGCGTGGCCAGTCAATCCGCTTGCTTGCGCAAGAACGCCGGGATCTCAATCTCATCCATCCCGTTGCTGGCCAGTGCATCTACCTTGGCTGCAGCGGTGCGTCCATTGCGCCAGACGCTGGGGGTGTTCAGCCCGGTGTAGTCGTGCGCGGGTGCGGCCATGGTTTGAACGGGCTGGGTCAACACGGGAATGTTGTCCGTACCGGTTCGCAACATGGGTGCGCTGTGCACCACCGTGATGGGCGCTTGTTGGCGTTTGGCGGGCGACAACCCTGTTGCAATGACGGTGACACGCAGTTGGTCACCCAGCTCGTCGTCGTACACCGTGCCGAAAATCACGTGAGCGTCTTCGGCCGCGTAGCGGCGGATGGTGTTCATCGCATTTTTGCTTTCAGCCAGCTTCAAGGTGCTGCGTTTGGCGGCAATCAACACCAACACACCACGGGCGCCTGACAGGTCGATGCCTTCAAGCAAGGGGCAAGCCACTGCCATCTCGGCCGCTTTGGTGGCGCGGTCCGGACCGGTGGCCTGGGCCGTGCCCATCATGGCCTTGCCGGGTTCACTCATCACGGTTTTGACGTCTTCGAAGTCGACGTTAACGAGGCCCTGCACATGGATGATGTCGCTGATACCACCCACGGCGTTTTTGAGCACGTCGTTGGCTTCAGCGAAGGCTTGTTCTTGGGTGACGTCATCACCCAAGACCTCGAGCAGCTTTTCGTTCAGGATGACGATCAGCGAATCGACATTGGCTTCCAGTTCGGCCAAGCCGGTGTCAGCTGCTTTCATGCGGCGACCGCCTTCAAAGTCGAAAGGTTTGGTCACCACGCCCACGGTGAGGATGCCCATTTCTTTAGCGACACGCGCGATCACCGGCGCAGCGCCGGTGCCCGTGCCACCCCCCATGCCCGCGGTGATGAACAGCATGTTGGCGCCTGTGATGGCCTGGCGGATGCGGTCGACTGCTTCTTCAGCTGCCGCCTTGCCAGCTTCAGGTTTGGCGCCAGCGCCCAGACCGGTGCTTCCAAGTTGAATCAACTGATGAGCCGCAGAGCGGTTCAGTGCCTGCGCGTCGGTGTTGGCGCAGAGGAACTCCACGCCTTGCACACCCTGCTGAATCATGTGCTCGACAGCGTTGCCGCCGCCGCCGCCCACGCCAATCACTTTGATTTGGGTGTTCAGGTCAAATTCTTCGATCATTTCAATGGCCATGGTGTTCTCCAATCGGTATGTTGCAGTTGCCTAACAGTGATGAAACTTTCAGATTTTTCGCGCTGCGGGTGTTCTTGCATCCGCTTTGTTTTTGAGTGGGGTTTCAAGCTGTCTATCCATCAGGGGGGCCGCAACCTCCTATTCGAATGAGCCATTGGCGGGCAGTGGATGGATTTTTCATCGTCAGTTCCTTGTATCGGGTGGTGTGCAGTTAAAAGTTGCCCAAGAACCAGTCCTTGGCGCGACCGAACCATGTTTTGACTGACCCGGCTTGTTGCGCTGCGCGCATGCCCCGGGCGCGGCCCAAACGGGCCTCTTCGAGCAAACCCATCACAGTGGCCGAACGCGGATTGGCCACCATGTCGAAAAGTGCGCCGCTGTAGGTGGGTAACCCTTTGCGCACGGGCTTTAAAAAAATGTCTTCACCGAGTTCAACCATGCCCGGCATCACCGCCGCACCGCCGGTGATGACGATGCCTGAAGACAGCAACTCTTCATAACCGCTCTCACGGATGACCTGGTGCACCAGGGAATAAATCTCTTCCACACGGGGCTCAATCACACCGGCCAAGGCCTGGCGCGACAGCAAACGCGGCGAGCGGTCGCCCAAACCAGGCACTTCCAGTTGCTCACTGGGGTCGGCCAACAACTGTTTGGCCATGCCGTACTCGACCTTGATTTCTTCGGCGTCTTTGGTGGGCGTGCGAAGCGCCATGGCGATGTCGCTGGTGATCAGGTCGCCTGCAATCGGAATGACGGCGGTGTGGCGGATGGCGCCGTCGGTGAAGATGGACACGTCGGTCGTGCCCGCGCCGATGTCCACCAAGGCCACGCCAAGGTCTTTTTCGTCGTCAGTCAGGACTGCATGGCTGGATGCACTGGGGTTGAGCACCAACTGGTTCACTTCCAGACCGCAGCGGCGCACACATTTGATGATGTTCTCGGCCGCGCTTTGTGCGCCAGTCACGATGTGCACTTTCACTTCCAAGCGCCCACCACTCATGCCGATGGGCTCTTTGACCTCGTGGCCGTCGATCACAAATTCTTGCGCTTGCACCAGCAGCAGCCGCTGGTCGTTGGGAATGTTGATGGCCTTGGCGGTTTCCACCACCCGGGCCACGTCGATCGGGGTGACTTCTTTGTCGCGCACGATCACCATGCCGGTGCTGTTCTGGCCGCGAATGTGGCTACCGGTGATGCCGGTGTAGACATGGGTGATCTTGCAATCGGCCATCATTTCGGCCTCTTTCAAGGCTTGCTGGATGGACTGCACGGTGGCATCGATGTTGACCACCACACCGCGTTTCAAACCGTGGCTCGGTGCCACGCCCAGACCCGCGACTCGCAACTCGCCATTGGGCATGACCTCGGCCACCACGGCCATCACCTTGGCCGTGCCGATGTCGAGGCCCACCACCAAATCTTTGTATTCCTTGGCCATGTTGTTAGCGTCCTGTTGGCATGTTTTTGGTGTTTGGTTCAGCGTCTTGGTTTAGGGTCCACTGCGGCCCGCTCGGCAGCACTCAAGGTGGTCGAGACGCCGCGCAGTCGCAGTGCATAACCATCACGGTGGCGCAAGTCGGCGTACTGCACCGGACGCTGGTATCGCGTGGTGAGTTGACCGACGGTCGCCACAAACTGCTCGCACCGGGCAAGCAACTCTTCTGGGCTGCCGCGCCCCAGTTCAATCACAGCGCCTGTGTCCAACTGCACGCGCCAGGAACCACGACCTGACAATGACATCTCATCCACCGTCGCTTGCAGCCGGTTCCACACGGGCGCCAATGTTCTGGCCATGTTCAGCATCTGCGCAGCACTGCCTTCTGGGCCACGCAAGGTGATCAGCTCTTGGTCCTCGACATCGCCCAGGTTGGCGTCGAACACCTCACCATGGGTGTTGACCAACTGATCGATGGCGCTGCTGCCAGTGCGTGCGGTCGATTCATCAGGCGACCACATCGCAGCCGCGCGGTGTTCCTCCAACTGCACCCGAATGCGGTTGGGCCAGACCCGCTGCACCACGGCCTGACGCACCCAGGGCACGGCAGAAAATGCTTTTTGTGTTTGTTGCAAGTCCATGGTGAAGTAGTTACCCGACATGGCCGGCAAGGCGTTGGCGCGTATGGTGGCCGCGCTGTTGTGCGTGACATCGCCAATGACCGAGATGCCGCGCAACTGAAACACCGGCTGGCGCGCCAGCCACTGCACGAGCAAAAATGCAGCCGCCACCGCCGCCACGGAGAACAGCACCTGGCTGGTCAGGTTCATCCAGCGCACCTCCGCGTCTGCGGAGGGGTCCGCAGCAGTGGGCATGGGTGTGGGTGAACGACGCAGCATGGTGGGCAGTGGTGGTTGACCATCAGGTTGAAGTTGAAAGGGTCGGCTTGTCCAGCGTTGCCAAGGACAACACGTGCAGACACAGGGCCTCGTAACTCAAGCCGGCCGCTCGGGCGGACATGGGCACCAAGGAGTGCGAGGTCATGCCAGGCGAGGTGTTCATCTCAAGCAAAAATGGCTTGCGGTCACTGGCACGAATCATCAAATCAGCGCGGCCCCAGCCACGACAGCCCAGCAGCTGAAAGGCTTGCAGAACATGCTGCTGGATAGCGGCCTCCTCCTGCGGTGGCAATCCGCTGGGGCAGTGGTACTGCACCACATCCGTGAAGTATTTGTTTTGGTAGTCGTAGGCACCTTGCGGCGCCTGGATGCGAATCACGGGCAAAGGGCGGGCCTCGTGCCCGACACCCAACACAGGGCAGGTGACCTCATCACCTTCAATGAAGGCCTCACACAGAACATGGCTGTCGTGGCGTGCGGCCGAGGCGACCGCCGCCAGCATGTCTTGCGCCTGCATGACTTTGGTGACACCGATGGAAGAGCCTTCATGGGGCGGCTTCACGATCAGCGGCAGACCCAAGGTTTTCACGGCGTTGTCACAGTCAGCTTGCGTGAACGTGGCAGCCTCCAGCACCACCTGGGCCGGTAGTGGCAAACCGGCGGTTGACCAAATGCGTTTGGTCATCACTTTGTCCATGGCGATCGCCGAGGCCATGACACCCGAGCCGGTGTACGGAATGCCAAGCAACTCCAGCGCGCCCTGGACCGTGCCGTCTTCACCATGGCGACCGTGTAGCGCAATGAAACACCGTGAGTAGCCTTGTGTCTTGAGCGCGTGCAGGTCCTGCGTGGCAGGATCAAAGGCATGCGCATCCACGCCTTGTGACTTCAGTGCGGCCAGCACACCGTTGCCTGACATCAAGGACACCTCGCGCTCAGCCGAGGTGCCACCCATCAGCACGGCGACTTTGCCAAATGGTGGTTTCGTGCTCATGCGCTCTCCTTCAACAAATCCACCACCTGGCCAGGCACGGCGCCTATCGTTCCCGCCCCCATGGTGATCACGACGTCACCCGCCTGTGCTTGTTCCAAAATGGTCTGCGGCATGTCGGCGATGTCATCGACAAAGATGGGATCGACTTTCCCGGCCACCCGCAGTGCACGCGCCAGCGAGCGGCCATCGGCGGCGACGATGGGGGCTTCGCCTGCCGAATAAACCTCGGCGAGTAACACCGCGTCTGCCGTTCCGATGACTTTCACAAAGTCCTCGAAACAATCGCGGGTTCGGGTGTAGCGGTGGGGCTGGAAGGCCAGCACCAAACGGCGGCCTGGGAATGCGCCGCGTGCAGCCGCCAAGGTGGCGGCCATCTCCACGGGGTGGTGGCCATAGTCATCAATCAGCGTGAACACACCGACAGCCTCTTGCGGTTGACGTGCCGGCCAGTCGCCATAACGCTGGAAGCGGCGACCCACGCCGTTGAACTCGGCCAACCCTTTGACGATGGGGCCGTCGGGCAACTCCAGTTCGGTGGCCACCGCAATCGCGGCCAAGGCGTTCAGCACGTTGTGTTCGCCCGGCAGGTTCAAGGTGACATGCAGCTCGGGCATCACAGCACCGTTACGCCGCTGCACGGTGAAATGCATTTGGCCTGCGTCGGCGCGCACATTCACGGCACGCACCATGGCATCCGCCGTAAAACCGTAGGTCACCACGGGCCGGGAAATCATGGCCATGATGGAGCGCACGCCTGGGTCGTCGACACACAACACGGCGGCGCCGTAAAACGGCATGCGGTGGATGAAATCCACAAAGGCCGACTTGAGCCGTGCAAAGTCGTGGCCATAGGTGTCCATGTGATCGGCATCGATGTTGGTCACCACCGCCATCACGGGCAACAGATTCAAGAAGGAGGCGTCGGACTCATCCGCCTCCACCACGATGTAGTCGCCCGAACCCAAACGCGAGTTGGCCCCGGCGGAATTCAAGCGCCCACCAATCACAAAGGTGGGGTCGACGCCGGCTTCCGCCAACACGCTGGTCACCAAACTCGTGGTCGTGGTTTTGCCGTGGGTGCCGGCGATGGCAATGCCTTGTTTCAAGCGCATCAGCTCGGCCAGCATGACGGCACGCGGCACCACGGGAATACGTTTGGCACGCGCGGCGAGCACCTCGGGGTTGTTGGGCTGAACCGCGGTGGACGTGACCACCGCCTCGGCGTCTTGCACGTAGGCGGCATCATGTCCCAAATGAATGCGGATGCCGATGGACTTCAAGCGCTTTAAGGTGCTGCTTTCGGTCAGGTCGGAGCCCGAGACCACATAACCCAGGTTGTGCAGGATTTCGGCGATGCCGCTCATGCCGGCGCCACCTACCCCGACGAAGTGAATGTGTTTGACGGCGTGTTTCATGCGGCGACTCCTGAACAGGTCACCGCTTGCTTCGCCGGGACTCGTGGACCTTCGACAAAGTGAATGTGCTTGACTGCATGCTTCATGCGGCCACCAATCTTTCCAGTTCATCGGCCACACGCGCAGCCGCTTTGGGTTTGGCCAGGGCGCGTGCTTTGTCGGCCATGGTCAACAAGGCGTCGCGCGTCAATGTCTTGAACAGCTCGGCCAGTTGCTTCGGATGGAGGTCCGTTTGCGGCAGATGAATCGCCGCACCTTGCGCAGCCAGCCAATTGGCGTTGTCACGCTGGTGGCTGGTGGTGCTAACCACCAAAGGCACCAACACGCTGGCCACGCCTGCAGCACACAACTCGCTCACGGTGATAGCGCCAGCTCGGCACAGGATCACGTCGCACTGGGCCAAACGGTCAGACATGTTGTCAATGAAAGGCAGCACTTCGGCCTGCACTTGGTTCGTCGCATAAGCCGACTGCACCGCTTCCAGGTTGGCAGCACCGGTTTGATGGGTGATGCTTGGACGCTGGGCCAAAGGCAACAGAGACACCGCTGCGGGCACGACCTCGTTCAAAGCCTTCGCACCCAAACTGCCGCCCACCACCAGGAGTCTCAAGGGGCCTGAGCGCCCTGCAAAACGTTGTGCGGGCTCAGGCAGATTTTCAATGTCCGCCCGCACGGGGTTACCGGTGACCACGCCCTGTTTGATCTTGGCCACCGCTGCCCCGTCAAACCCAAACGCCACCTTGTCGGCCACGGGCAGCAGGCTTTTGTTGCTCATCAAGAGGGCGGCGTCGGCATTGACCAGCATCAGGGGTTTGTTCAAGAGTGAGGCCATCAATCCGCCGGGGAAACACACATAACCGCCCATGCCCAGAACAGCAGTGGCGCGCCGGCGGCGGATGATTTGCAAGCAACTCCAAAACGCAGCCAGCAGGCGCAGACCACCCGTCATGGTGTGCAGCAGTCCTTTGCCGCGCAGACCACTGAAGTGGATGGTGTCCAGCGGAATTTGCGCCGGAGGCACGAGCTTGTTCTCCATGCCATGAGAGGTGCCCAGCCAACTGACCGTCCAGCCACGGCTCTGCATTTCCTGTGCAACCGCCAGGCCAGGGATGATGTGACCGCCTGTGCCTGCGGCCATGATGAGCAGGTGTTTGGAGGGGGTCATGGGGTGACCCCCTTGTGGGTGGGTTGGGATTTTTTGACTTTGCTTAGGTCTGGTTCTACGCGTTGCACTGCGTCGGGATGTGCGCCCGACAGCGCAGTAACTTTTCTTTGCTTCGCCAAAGAAAAGTCACCAAAAGAAAGGCGACCCCGAATACGGCGGTCCCGGAGTACCGGGACTGCTCTGCGCTGCTCGGACAAGACGGGAAGTTCAGAAACTCGCCCTGCGGGCTCAAACATCTGAACTTCTTTTTCCGTCTTGCCCTGCGCTGCTCGACGCCTCCCACGGGGACCCCAAAAGCCAACGCCAGCAGTCGGCTCGGTTG
>Ga0315906_10006550_pt1 | contig 14387 bp, 10 predicted proteins | sample LakEriMetagenome_4_FD_203526 | JGI IMG/M metagenome (GOLD analysis project Ga0315906, IMG submission 203526) | Freshwater fungal communities from buoy surface, Lake Erie, Ohio, United States - Buoy 2 MA122 | ecosystem: Environmental > Aquatic > Freshwater > Lake > Lake biofilm | place: USA...
AGTGGCAGTAAAGCCCCAGTTTGGAGCAGAGTTACTTCCTGTTACGAACATGTTTCCTGCATACTCCAGGAATGGAACAGCGTTAATACCAATCCAGTAGTCACCCACTTCCGGACGGATTGCAGTGCCTTTCTTTGAAGTGAGTTCCTGTGCAGAAGCAGTGAAGCCTGCAAACACAGCGATCAGAATCAAGATTTTTTTCATTTTTTTAATTGGGTTTTAAGGTTCTGTTAATTTGAATCTTCGGGATTTGGTTGGTTTATTATAAAAAAGAACAGGTGGACAGATTGTGTCCGGTGGTTCTGGAAGGGTTGCGGATAATTTATCCGTAGTGAAATCATGCCTATCAGTAAGAGGGCCGGGTCAAATATATAGCAAAGCATTATAATGCCCCCCTGCCAAAGCCCATGTTTTCCACACTCCAATGTTAATTACCATAAAAATAGATTCAAAAATAATCCTAATTCATTGAAAGATAATATTTTAATGATCTCTGTTGAAACTAGCTACTTAACAACATCAACACAATCAAGAAAAAAGCAGCCTGTAAGGGTTAATCACTACTATTGTGCCTATAAAATACTTTATGAATGTAGCCGATCAACTTAAAGAAAGAAGTAACAACCAATGCGAATTATGTGCTTCTGCAATTGATCTTGGTATTTATAAAGTTCCACCGGATCACAGCCTTGTTCTGGAGAAGGCCGTCTACGTTTGTGACAATTGTTTGCAGCAACTGGAAAAGCGAGCTGAATTGAATCCAACCCACTGGCTCTGCCTTAAAGAAAGTATGTGGAGCGACATTCCTGCGATACAGGTTACTGCATGGCGAATGCTGAACCGACTTAAAAATGAAACCTGGGCAACCGAAGCGCTGGATATGCTTTACCTGGATGACGACAATCTGGAATGGGCAAAAACAACGTTGGATCACATGGAAGCTGAAGGCGGTGCAGAGATGCATCGCGATTGCAATGGTGTGATTTTACAATCAGGTGATTCCATCACGCTTACGAAATCACTCGATGTAAAAGGATCACAGGTAAATGCAAGAATCGGAACTGCGGTAAAAAACATCAAACTGGTTCATGATAATACCGAACAGATTGAAGGTAAAATTGACGGTCAAACTATCGTTATCCTCACCAAATACGTGCGCAAGTCTGTATAATCCTGCAGAATAAATTGATTACTTACTGAATTCAGAGGTGGTTGAATGATTTTATGGCTTCTTTTCAGCAGCAACCAGGTCCGGACAAAATCATACGATAGATTTTTTCAGATGGTCATCATATCGTTAATGCTGATCAAACGAAGATCGATCGGATCTGCATCACGGATTGCTTTTTCGAGTGGTACTTCTGTGATTTCATTTTTATAGATACCGATCATCACTCTGTTCCGACCCTCATTTAATGTCTGAACAGCCTGTACACCAAATCGCAACCCAAGCATTCGATCCATAGCGGTTGGACTACCACCGCGCTGAATGTGACCCAGCACTGTGACTTTCGTATCATAGTCAGGTAGTCGCTTCTTCACTTCTTCGGCCACTTTAGCCGCACCGCCATTTTTTTCACCTTCGGCAACAATCACGATGCTGCTCGACTTCTGATTGGCTGCACCTTGTTGTAACCGTTTTACTAATGCGTCGAAGTCAGTAACCTTTTCCGGCAACAAAACCTCTTCCGCCCCACCGGTTAACGCGGCCCACAAGGCGATACATCCGCTATCACGGCCCATTACCTCTACAAAAAACAAGCGATCATGAGAGGCTGCAGTATCTCTGATCTTATCAATGGCCTGAATAGTGGTATTTACGGCTGTATCAAAACCAAGCGTAAAATCTGTTCCTGCCAGATCATTATCAATGGTACCGGGAATTCCAACGATTTTAAGATCCGGATAAAGCGAACAGAAAGCTTCAGCTCCTTTAAAGGTGCCATCTCCACCAATAGCAACCAGCGATTTTATTCCAAGCGCATCAAGATTCCGGTATGCCTTTACCATTCCTTCCTGGGTCATAAATTCTTTGCTGCGTGCCGTTCGTAAGATGGTGCCGCCGCGCTGCAAAATATTGCTCACCGACCTGGCATTCATGGGATGAATTGCGCCTTCAACCATTCCCTGGTAACCGCGCTCAATTCCGTAAACCTCATAGCCCATGCCAATTGCACTGCGCACCACTGCCCGAATACAGGCGTTCATTCCGGGTGCATCCCCTCCGCTGGTAAATACTCCGAGTTTTTTCATAATTCAATTCTATAAGGCAAATGTAATACAACACGTTGGGACAGAGCGACAGAGCGACAGAGGGACAGAGGGATGGAGGGAAAATGAGCGTATTTTAGCGAAATGGAAAATCCCTGGAAGACTTTGCGAAGTAAGGTAGTTTATGAAAATCCGTGGATCAGTGTAACTGAATCGGATGTATTGAATCCGGCAGGCAAGCCAGGAATTTACGGAAAGGTACATTTCAAGAACATTGCAGTAGCCATTTTGCCGCTGGATGAGCATATGAATACCTGGCTGGTGGGTCAGTATCGCTACACGCTTAATAGTTATGAATGGGAATTACCGGAAGGTTGTCCGGAAGGTGAAGATCCGCTGGAAACCGCCAATCGGGAATTGAGGGAAGAGACCGGCCTTATTGCGCGCTCCATGCAAAGTTTTCTTCAAATGCAATTATCGAATTCGGTCAGCGATGAAGTATCCTGGTCCTTTATTGCAAGAGACCTTATCCAGGCAGAGAGTGAACCTGAAGAATCGGAGCAACTACGCGTAATGAAAGTATCGTTTGAAAAAGCAGTAGAAATGGTCATGAACGGAGAGATACAGGACGCTCTTTCCGTTGCCACGATACTGAAGGCAAAAATTTTGCTGGACCAGAAACTGATATAACTAACGCGCTCCCGCTTTAAACTTAGCGATAGCATTTCTTGTAAAATCGGAAAGCACCAGGGTTCCACTCACTCCGGCTCTTTCCATCAGCAGCGTATCCCAGTTTTCTGTTCCTTCCCAGCTAACCTGCTTTAAAAGTCGCATCGCTTCCGGACTACTGGCAGCAAGTCGTGCAGCAAGTTCTTCCACTGCCTTGTCTAATTCGTTGATCGATTTAAACACGTCAGCGTACAAACCTTTTTCTTTAGCCCAATAGGCATTTTGCCAGGTTGCTGCATCTATAGCGAGTTGTGTAAATGCGGAAGTGCCGATTTTTCTTTCAACGGCAGGACCCACCACGAAAGGACCAATTCCAACGGCAAGCTCACTTAATTTAACAGCAGCTGCATCCGTAGCAAGTGTATAGTCGGCAGCACAGGCCAGTCCTACTCCACCGCCAACCGCTTTGCCCTGAACACGGGCAATGACAAACTTTGGAGCTTTGCGCATGGCATTAATAACATTCGCAAATCCTGAGAAAAACTTCTTACCTGTTTCCAGATCATCAATCGCCACCAACTCATCAAAAGATGCTCCGGCACAAAATGCTTTATCGCCTTCACTTTGCAAAACAATTACACGGGCATCCGAATCATTACCAACTTTAGTGATTTCATCTGCCAGCCAGTTCAAAACCTCACCTGGCAACGAATTACTTTGCGGATGAAAAAAAGTAACATAGCCGATTCCATTTTCAATACGCGAATATACTTTTGCTTTTTGTTCCATTTCTTTGCTGATTAATCCTGGTTGCGCATTTTAACCATTGTGAGAATTGTTGCAATTGCCACGGTTTCGCCGGTTTCATCATACACATCTACCAGCCACTTCACAATTCCTTTAGCGATATCTTCCGGAGTTTTCTTTTCCTGCGAGACCTTTTCTTTTGCAGTGAGCTTCACCCCTATTGTCATACCTGGATACACAGGCTTCGTAAAGCGACATTCTTCGAGTCCATAGTTCAGTAATACCGGACCCTTTTTAGCATCCACAAATAAACCGGCAGCTTTCGATAAAACAAAATATCCGTGGGCTACACGCTGGGTAAAAATGGTTCCTTCCAGACTGGTAGCGTCCATGTGCGCGTAGAAATTGTCTCCACTTACGTTGGCGAAATTGGTAATATCGGTTTCACAAACGGTATGTTTAGCCGTAATCAGCGTTTCACCGATTTCAAGATCTTCAAAATACTTTTTAAACGGATGAATATCATTTTCGGTCTGCTTTCCTCCCTGCTGGTACACCCGGGTGACCGCGGTAAGTGTAGTTGGAGAACCCTGAATGGCTACTCTTTGCATATAGTGAAAAACTCCGCGTTTCCCTCCCATTTCTTCACCACCACCGGCTCTGCCCGGTCCTCCGTGCGTGAGCATAGGCATTGGCGAACCGTGTCCGGTATTTTCTTTAGCACAGTCCTGGTTAAGAATGAGTATCCTGCCATGCATGGTTCCTGCACCCATCACGTATTCAGTAGCAATTCGGTCATCGGCTGTAACAATACTGCTTACCAGTGACCCTTTGCCCATCTTTGAAAGAGCAATTACCTCTTCGGTAGTTCTATAAGGCATCAGTGTGCTCACCGGGCCGAATGCTTCCAGATGATGGCAATCGGTATAGCGATGCGGATCCTTATTCAGAAAAAGTATGGGCGATAAAAATGCACCCCGCTCTGTATCTGCTCCAATCAGTTCTACTTTTTCCGGATTGCCAAAAATTATTTCCTGATTTTTTGAAAGCTCCTTTATCTTACTCTTCACATCTTCTACCTGTTCACGTCCGGCTAGTGCGCCCATTCGAACTCCTTCCTGCTGTGGATCTCCAATAGTAGTAGTTGCCAGGCGCTTACCAAGAGCAATCTGAACATCTTCCACTAAATTTTCGGGAACCATGATGCGCCTCACGGCAGTACAGCGCTGACCTGCTTTGAGGGTCATTTCGCGCTGAACTTCCTTAATGAAAATGTCGAATTCAAGTGTTCCCGGCTTGACATCCTTACCCAGAATGCAGCAGTTCAAAGAATCTGCTTCGAGATTAAAAGGAACGGATTCTCTAATGATGCGGGGATGTGCCTTTAGCATATGGCCGGTTGAAGCAGAGCCGGTAAAGGTTACCACGTCCTGATTGATAACATGATCCAGAATTCCACTGGCAGAACCACAAATTAACTGCAATGCTCCCAGCGGTAATATTCCGGAGGCTATGATTTCTTTCACTACGGCTTCCGTCAGAAATGATGTTACTGTTGCCGGCTTCACTACTGCAGGCACGCCGGCAAGAAGATTCACTGCAATTTTCTCCAGCATTCCCCAAACCGGGAAATTATAAGCATTAATATGAATAGCCACTCCTTCCTTTGGAATACAGATGTGATGTCCGATAAAGGTTCCGAGCTTACTCAAGCGGGCTGTTTCTCCATCCACAAAAAACGGAGTATCCGGAAACTGTCTGCGTAAACTGGCATAAGAAAACAGGTTGCCTATTCCTCCTTCAATATCCACCCAGCTATCGGCACGGGTCGCTCCGGTTGCCCAGCTGACTTTATAGAAATCTTCCTTCTTATCATTGAGATGCAGCGCCAATGCTTTCAACATCCGTCCCCGTTCCTGAAAGGTCATCTTCCTTAAAGCAGGGTTTCCTTTGTCACGTGCATAGTCGAGTATCGCTCCAAAATCGAGTCCCCCACTGCTTGCTATAGCAATTTCTACACCTGTAACGGCATTGAAAAGAGATTGTCCTTTTCCGGATCCTTCAACCCACTGACCGAGAACGTAGTTCTTAAGCTTATTCATTTCCGCTGGTTTGGACCACAAAAATAGGTGTTCGGAACAACCTGTCAGAAATCGACTTTAATTAATGATCTTGGCAGGCTTAGCAGCATTTCCTTGAGTTTTTACCAAAAACTGCAGAGGTTTTTTATGCTGAAGAAACTCCTGAAGCCCCCGGCTGGCGAAAAAGTTATAGCGAGCTGAGAGTATTCAAATCCTGGCTGGGTGAATAGCAAGGATTAATTGGATTGGAATTTCAGGAGTTGCTATTGCTTTTTTGATTCAGCAGATAGACTTTGGCCGATTTATTAGTGTATTTCAGTTTATAGTGTTCGAGTAATTGCTGGTTGACAATAAGGGTACAACTATCCCTGTCATTATCGGGCATTTGCCAGCACAAAATGGCATCGGGCAATTTTTGCGTAGCGGCTAGTTTTGCAAAAGGAATACAGGGTCTTTTTGAAGATGCATAATCACCATATTGCTCTTTAACATTCAACCCCTCCTTCCAGTGCAACGGAAAATAAAGCATATCTGCTTCATAATTATCGAGCACTATTAAATTTCTTTCTGCACCTGCTAAACCGGGAAAATTGGAATGCAGCCAATTCTCAGAATAGTTTAATGGTAGAACTACGGAACCTTCGGGAATAGAGGATGCCGCACTTGCATAATTCGTTGCATCGGCTGATAAAGTACAATGTGTTTCATGATGCAGACTGTAAAATAAAACTGAAAAAATTACCGAGCCTGCCGCTGCTATTTTCTGCATTCCTGGTGATAGTCTGGCGCAGGCAACCATCCATAAAATCCCGATGAACGCAAGCTGTGCAATCCTCACTGAAATTATTCCTCCGGCGGCAAAATCGTCCGGAAATAAAAAATACAAACCGATCATTACAAGGGTAAATAGTCCGGTATTCCGGAAAAACTTTTCCTTGTCTGGTCTTAGGAATGCAATAATTAGTAAAAATGCAAGAAAAATTCCATAGGCGATTCCGGTGGGCCGTTCATTGTCCATATGAAAAATGATAAGCGGTCGTACCGAAGCAAAGTTCAATAATAACTCGTCGGTGGATAAGCGGTTATAACTACCATGCATACCCGTTGTCCCTCTGTTCAGAATAAACATGAATCCGGCAGCTATAAAGGGAGCGGAAATCAAGGCAAGCCAGCCGGCACGTTTTATATAATTGTTGCGGTAAAGCAAGGTCATTCCCATTGCCAGAAAGGTGATAGCAAACAGCATTAGATGGGAGAAATAGGAAAAAGTTAGCATTACAAAAAGGAGCAGATTACGCGTTGCGGAAAAGCCAGTTTCGCTCTGTTGCCAGATGCTGATAATCCAGGGAAAAAGCGCCAATCCGATGCTGTAATTCAGGAAACCCATCATCAGCGGAAAATGGTAAAGCCAGGGAAAGATCAGCCAGCTGCACCAGGCCGACTCAGGAGCCATCTGGATAAACAATCGCCGGAAGCCGGTTGCCGTGGTAACCAGGATCAGGGCAATTATTAGCTTCATGGTGACTTCGGCTGACAGAAAGCTCCCAAAAAGTGCCATTAAAAAGTGACCTGACCAGTTCGGTTCAGGAATGGGGTTCCAGCTAAAAAATGATTGCACAAGACTATTGCCTGCTAACAATTCTCTGATTAATCGGGAATTGTATAAGTGAGCCGGCCCGTCGAGTGTGATAAAATGACCCTGGAGTAAAAGTGGAATGAGGCTGATAATTAACAGGATAGTAAAAAACAGCGGTTCTACCTTACTCCTTTCCGATGGATTATGCAGATTTTGCATGGGCCGAAGATAGAAGAATATCGCAGGTAGGAAGTCCCGGAAAATCGATTTCAGAAGGCATCAAATCGATGCTATTCCCTGCCAAATTCGCTCTGTAAAACGGGAAATAGGGTTAACTTTGCAGCAATGAGCCAGTTTGTTGTATCCGCGCGGAAGTACCGGCCGGCGACCTTCGATACGGTCGTTGGTCAGGCACACATTACCAATACCCTTAAAAATGCAATCCGCAACAATCACGTGGCGCAGGCATTTTTATTCTGTGGTCCCCGGGGAGTCGGCAAAACCACCTGTGCCAGGATTCTAGCCAAAACACTGAACTGTGAAAATAAGACAGAAGGTATTGAGGCCTGCAATGTTTGCGAAAGCTGCGTATCCTTCAATAACAATCAGTCGCTGAACATTTACGAACTGGATGCGGCCTCGAACAACTCAGTAGAAGATATCCGTTCGCTCGTGGAGCAGGTTCGCTACGCTCCTCATTCCGGTCAGTACAAGGTCTATATTATAGACGAGGTGCACATGCTTTCCACAAGTGCCTTCAATGCTTTCCTGAAAACACTGGAAGAACCTCCCTCCTATGCTATTTTCATATTAGCAACAACGGAAAAGCATAAGATTATTCCGACCATTCTTTCGCGTTGCCAGATATTTGATTTTAACCGGATCCAGATTGAAGACATCGCTTCTCATCTTGAATATGTAGCAAAAAGCGAGGGAATTACCGCTGAGCCAGATGCGCTGCACATTATCGCGCAGAAGGCGGACGGTGCGCTAAGGGATGCTCTTTCCATATTTGATCAGATTGTCAGCTACGCCGGAAACACGGTAACCTACAAAGACGTTATCAATAACCTGAATATTCTTGACTATGAATATTATTTCAGGGCTACAGATGATCTTGTAAACGGTAACATTCCGGGTACCTTAATGTTATTTAGCGAACTGCTGAATGAAGGATTTGATGCCCATAATTTCATCAATGGTTTGGGAAGCCATTTCCGCGACTTACTCGTCAGCCAGGATGCGCAAACCGTCCAACTTCTTGAAGTAAGTCCGGCTATCCGCGAACGTTACCTCGCTCAGTCAAAGTCTCTAAATGCCGGTCAGTTATTGCGGTTAATGGACATCAGCGGCAAATGTGATCTTGAGTATAGGTCAGCGCGTAACCACCGTCTTCATGTTGAGCTGGCACTGATCCGGATGTGCAATTTATCCGGAAAAACCCCGGAGGCGGCATTCCTTGCTGCCGAAAAAAAAAATCCTGAATTAAATAGCGCTGCTAAGCCAACCGCTGCCAGTCCTGTTGTAAAACCAGTTGTAGCAACTCCGCCTCAAGCGATCCCGGGTAGCGACAATCCGAAAGCTAGTTCTCCAGAAGCAACCATTCCTCCAGCACCATCACCAGCAGCTGCAAAGCCAATCGAAATAAAGCCGGAAGTTGAATCAAAGCCGCTCTCAACGGCAACCAGAAATCCATTACCCCGCACCGGCGGAAGCCTGCTCAAAGGAGCATCTCTCAATGCGGGGGTTAAAAAAACGGAAGAGGCAATTGTCCCTATTGTTTCGAGCGGTGAAATTGCCCGTACTCCCTTTACGCAGGAGCTGTTACATGAAAGGTGGAACGACTATGCCATCAAACAAAAGTCGGAAGGGAAACCGCAGCTACACGCAACATTAACCATGAATAAGCCGGTACTGCTGACCGATGATCGTATAGAGCTTATTATTCACAATCAGGCGCAGGAGAATCTGATGAACGAAGAAAAAGCAGCGCTTATGGATTACCTGCGGACGGTACTTAATAATTATCACCTGCAATTGAGTACCCGACTCGTAGAAGAAGCCGGTGCTCAGGAAGCCTACACCATTAAAGAAAAATACCAGAAGATGGTAGAGAAAAATCCGGAGCTTGAAGATTTCCGCAAGCAGCTGGGATTAGAACTTGACAATTAAAAAAATAATTTACCTACACCAATGCAAGGCGAAAAAATCACAATTAAAAACGGCAAGCTCCATGTTCCTGATCAACCCATCATTCCTTTTATTGAAGGAGATGGAACCGGAAGAGATATCTGGGCAGCATCTGTACGCGTACTCGATGCCTCAGTAGCAAAAGCCTATAATGGAAAGAAGAAAATCGTTTGGAAAGAAGTTCTCGCAGGAGAAAAATCTTTCAATAAAACCGGTAGCTGGCTGCCGGATGAAACACTGGATGCGTTCAAGGAATATATGGTAGGCATCAAAGGTCCGCTGACTACTCCGGTAGGTGGCGGTATTCGCTCTTTGAATGTTGCCTTGCGCCAGATTCTTGACTTATACGTTTGTCTTCGTCCCGTTCGCTGGTTTGAAGGCACTCCTTCCCCCGTTAAAAATCCGGGAGCAGTGGACATGGTGATTTTCCGTGAAAACACCGAAGATATTTACTCGGGTATTGAATTCGCTGCTGGTACTCCTGAGAACGCAAAATTCATGTTGTTCCTTGAAAAGGAATTTCCCAAAGAATTTGCAAAAATCCGTTTCGGCACAGCTGAAAAAGGAAAAGGTTATCTCGAATCTACCGGTAATGCCTATTCGGAAAGTGATACTGTTCCGATGGTCGGAATCGGAATCAAGCCAGTTTCAAAGATCGGCTCTGAGCGATTAATCGGTGCTGCGATCGATTATGCCATAAAATTCAAAAAGAAATCCGTTACCATCGTTCACAAAGGCAATATCATGAAGTTCACCGAAGGTGGTTTCCGTGATTGGGGTTATGCTCTTGCTGAGGCGAAATATGGCGATCAAGTTTATACATGGTCGCAATGGGAACGCACCAAGAAAGCCAGCGGAGAAACTGCGGCAAATGAAGAGCAGAAAGCTGCACTTGCTTCCGGCAAAGTGTTGATCAAGGATTCGATCGCAGATATCACCCTGCAACAAGTATTGACACGTCCGGAAGATTTTGAAGTAATAGCTACCCTGAATCTCAATGGTGATTACCTGAGTGATGCGCTTGCTGCTCAGGTAGGTGGAATCGGAATTGCACCCGGTGCAAATATCAATTACGTTACCGGTCATGCCATCTTCGAGGCTACTCACGGAACAGCTCCAAAATACGCTGATCAGGACAAAGTGAATCCTGGATCAGTAATTCTTTCCGGTGCAATGCTTCTCGAGCATCTTGGCTGGCAGGAAGCTGCAGATCTGATCTATCTTGGTATGGAACGTAGCATCGCAGCAAAACGTGTCACCTATGACTTCCACCGTTTAATGGAAGGAGCTACTTTGTTGAAATGCTCTGAATTCGGAGATGAGATGATCCGAAACATGGAATTAGTTAACGCTTAATAATTATGGCCCCTCAACAATTCCTTCCTGATTTGTTGAGGGGCCATAACCTGTAACCGGACATTCCGGAAAAGAAATACGACCAAAAAAATTGCGTATGCCGTTATTAGGTAGTATCATCAAGAAAGGAATAGAACTCCGACATCGTATCAGCTTTGAAGTTAAAACACCGATACGTAACCAACAGAAGGAATTAAAAAAACTGTTGAGAAAGGCTCAGTACACCATGTTTGGCCAAACTTTTGGCTTCAGTCAGATAGTGGTCAGTAAAAACTTCATCAATAAATTCAAGGCAACGGTACCGGTACATGATTACAACTCCATCTTTTCGCAATGGTGGAATAAGAGTCTGCACAATCAGGAAAATGTTTGCTGGCCCGGCAGAGTGCGTTATTTCGCTTTGAGCAGTGGCACCTCCGAGAGCAGCAGTAAACACATTCCGGTGACCAATGACATGGTAAAGGCTATTCAGCGAACCAGCCTTCGTCAGATTATTTCACTAGGAGGTTACACCGGAATTCCAGGTGATATTTACACAAAAGGAATTTTAATGCTGGGCGGTAGTACACACCTGCATCAGCGTGGTTCATATTTTGAAGGAGATCTGAGTGGAATAACTGCGAGTAAAATACCTTTCTGGTTCCAGCATTTTTATAAACCCGGAAAAAAAATTGCCCGGGAAACCGACTGGAATACCAAGCTGGATGAGATCATACAAAATGCTCCGAATTGGGACATCGGAATTCTTGTCGGTGTGCCGGCATGGTGTCAGTTGCTGATTGAAAAGATCATCAAAACGTATAATCTTAAAACGATTCACGATATCTGGCCCAGCCTAACCATTTATGTGCATGGCGGAGTATCTTTTGAACCCTATCGTAAAAGTTTTGAGCAACTGGTTGCACATCCGCTTACTTACATTGAAACGTACCTCGCATCGGAAGGCTTTATTGCTTATCAGCATGAACAGGATAATCGTTCGATGCGCCTCATCACCAATAACGGATTATTCTTCGAATTTGTTCCCTTCAACAGTGAAAACTTTGATTCAGAAGGAACACTGGTACGGAAACCCAAAACATTGTTGTTGGATGAAGTGCAGGAAGGAGAAGAATATGCTTTGCTGCTATCGACCTGCTCCGGAGCCTGGCGTTATCTGATTGGTGATGTGATCAAATTCACCAATAAAGAAAGGGTTGAAATTCAAATTACAGGAAGGACCAAACACTTCCTGAGTTTATGTGGCGAGCATTTATCTGTTGACAACATGAATAAGGCTATTGAAATGATCTCCGATGAGTTCAATATCCGCATTAATGAATTTACTGTAGCCGGCATCAAGCATGACTCACTCTTTGCACATAAATGGTATATAGGTACAGACGACAAGGTGAATGCAGAAGCAATACGATCAGCGCTCGATGAGAAACTAAAAATTCTCAATGATGATTACCGGGTTGAGCGGGGGTCCGCTTTAAAAGATATCCTTGTTGAAGTAGTTCCGCTCCGTGTTTTTCTGAACTGGATGAAGCTGCATAATAAAATCGGATCTCAGAATAAATTTCCTCGCGTGATGAAAAATCAGCAGTTTGAAGACTGGGAGAATTTCGTAAAAAAAGAATTGGTCAACTGATCCCCGCATTTTGTTTATCTCCGGTTTTACTTTTGTCCGTAATGCAGTTCGCTACGATTATCCGGTAATCGAAAGTATACGTTCATTACTACCACTGGTTGATGAACTCATTGTCAACCTGGGAAATTCAGACGACACTACCGAAGCACTGATCCGGTCGATCAACGATCCTAAAATTAAAATTATACATTCTGTCTGGGATGATTCCCTGCGGGAAGGCGGTCGTGTCTTAGCTGTAGAAACCGACAAAGCAATGGATGCGGTTTCTGAAAAAGCAGACTGGGCAATCTATATTCAGGCCGATGAGGTGTTGCATGAGAAAGATTATCCTGCCATCAGGGAAGCCATGCTGCACTACCTAAACGATAAAGAAATAGAAGGTCTTTTACTGAATTACCTTCATTTCTATGGCAGCTATTCCTACACTGGAGATTCACGACGTTGGTACCGGAATGAGATTCGCATTATCCGTCACGATAAATCTATACGTTCATTCCGTGACGCTCAGGGATTCAGGAAGAATGGACAAAAGCTGAAAGTAGCAAAAGTTAATGCCAGCGTTTATCATTACGGCTGGGTTAAAAATCCGCTCAAGCAACTGGAGAAGCAAAAGAATTTTCACAAGCTCTGGCATGATGACAACTGGGTGAAGCAGAAAGTGGATCCTCAAAAATTCGATTATTCAGAAATTGATTCGCTGCGTGAGTTTAAAGGAACTCCGCCTTCGGTAATGCAGGAAAGAATCGCGGCTATGGACTGGGACTTCCGTTTTGATCCAACCGATAAAAATTTATCGCTGAAAGACAGAAGCCTCCAGCTATTTGAAAAGCTAACCGGCTATCGGTTATTTGAATACAAGAATTATAAAAAAATTCGTTGACATGTGGCTACATTTTTTACTCCTTCTCTTACTGACTATCAGTTCCTGTAAAAGTGATTCCGGTAAGCAGGAAATAAGCAGCATTAGTTATTCGGATACCAACCAGCAGACAGCCCGACCTGTATTTAATGCAGGAGACCTGATGGAACGAATTAACTGCACAGGCGATCCATCCTTAACTTTTGCGTTATACCTCCCTGCCTCCTACTCTCAAAAAATAAAATTGCCGCTGATCCTTTTTTTTGATCCTCAGGGTGACGGAGTGTTGCCATTAAATAAATACCGGAAGCTGGCCGACCAATATGGCTACACCATGATGGCATCGAACGATTCCAGGAACGGAAATACCGCACAACAAACAGCGCACATTCTTGAAGAGCTTATACGTTCCTCACAGACATTACTGAATACCGATTCGGCAAGAATCTATGCAGCGGGTTTTAGCGGCGGGGCCAGGGTAGCGGCTATGCTGGGATTAAGTCCATCAGGAATCCAGGGACTAGCACTCAGCGGAGCCGGTTTTCCATCGGAACAGTGGAATAGCATTCCGCCTTCCATTATTGTGGCGATGGCCGGTAACAGTGATATGAACCTGAGCGAATTTCTGACACTTCAGCCGAGGGAAGAATTCAAAGGTCGTTTCCAGTTTATCCGTTACAACGGAAAACATGAATGGCCTCCTGAGGAAATCTTTGAAAATGCATTTATGGCTTTCGAATCGTTTGCAATGCGTGATAAGTTACGGGCAACCGATCAGAAAGTGCTGCAGCATATTGACTCCCGTTTCCGGCAGCAGGCGGCACAACTGAATGTGAGTGGCAGGCTGGTAGAAAGCAAGCTTTTATATGAAGCCTGGCTTAAGGATCTGGAAGGCCAGTTTGAAGTTACGGAGGTAGCTAAAACCTATAACGGAATAATCGGTCGTCCGCAATACCAGATGAATAGCAAAAACGAAGGTCGTATTCTGGAAGAAGAGATTAAACTTCGCTCGCTCTATGCCGGTTCGATTGGAACAAAAGACACGGTATGGTGGTTTGATTCGAT
>Ga0315906_10006551_pt1 | contig 14386 bp, 14 predicted proteins | sample LakEriMetagenome_4_FD_203526 | JGI IMG/M metagenome (GOLD analysis project Ga0315906, IMG submission 203526) | Freshwater fungal communities from buoy surface, Lake Erie, Ohio, United States - Buoy 2 MA122 | ecosystem: Environmental > Aquatic > Freshwater > Lake > Lake biofilm | place: USA...
CCGGTGTCCTCATCGCGCCAGTGCAGCTCGCCCTTGCCGATGGAAAACCACGCGCCGTTCAGCGCCAGCTGCCCGCGCTCGAACGCTGCGCGCACGAACGGGAAGCTCGTCAGGTTCTTAAGCGACTGGCCGACCGCGCCATGCTCCACCGCTTCCTGCCAGTCGCTGCGCGGTATCGCTTCGTTGCGCAGCACGGCGTCGCGCGCGTCTGCGGCAAGCTCCACCCAGGGCGCGATGAACTGGCCTACCGGCCTGTCCGCCGCCGCCGCAATCGACGCCGCAATGCCGCCGCAGCCGCCGTGCCCCATCACAACGATCTGCTTCACCTTCAGCGCGGTCACCGCAAACTCCAGCGCCGCCGACACGCCGTGCAGACCGCCGCCCTCCTCATAGGGCGGCACCAGCGCCGCGACATTGCGCACGGTGAACAGCTCACCCGGCGCCGCGTCGAAGATCATCGCGGGGTCGGCGCGGCTGTCGGCGCAGGCGATGATCATCGTCGCCGGCTGCTGCCCATCGCGCAGGCGGGAGAACAGGTCGCGCGCCTCGCGGTAGCGGCTGGCGCGAAACCGCCTGTAACCGGCGATCAAATCCTGTGCGTCGTCCGCGAATTCGATGGTCATGGTGTTCGCCTAGCTAATGTTCGTGAGTGAATCAAACGCTTCCACGTCACCTGCGATTGACTCCCGGCATGCGAATGACCCACAAGGTACGCAGAGTTCCGACACAGCCTTCGTGTCTGTGTCTGCCTCTGTCGCTGCCGCCGCCCACACGAGATCGCAATGGCTCGAGATCGCAATGGCTGAAGACGACGTCATCCCCAGGGATCCCGCATCCGATGCGGACGGCGAGGACGGCGATCGCCGCCGCGTCGGGCCAAAGCGCAGCGAAGCATCCACCAACGCGGTGCTGGTCGCGGCCTATGCCGAACTCTCCGAGCATGGCTGGCGCGGCTTCTCGGTCGATCGCGTGGCGAAGAATGCGAAGGCCTCCAAGCAGACCATCTACCGCTGGTGGAAATCCGCCGCCTGCCTCTCGGTCGACGCCGTGCTCGGCACACTCGCCGGCAAGACCGCAACGCTGCCGTCAACAGCTGATGTGCGCGATCGCCTCGCCGCAATCATAGATCCGCTGCTGATTGCGGTCCGCACCGGCGATGGCGCGCACGCCTGGCGCGGCGCGCTCCTCGCCGCCGCCGACGATGGCGAGGCCGGCGAGATCTTCCGCGCCTGGTTCTCCGAGAACGTCAAGATCCCGCTCCGCCACATCCTCGCCGAACAGGCGCTGAAGGGCAACGTCCGCCGCGACTGGGACATCGATCTCGCCACCGAACTCCTGTTCGGTCCGATCTGGCACCGCCTCATCGCCATGCGCGGCCCGGTCCCAGAAATCTACCGCACGCACCTGGTCGACAGCCTGCTCAGGGCAATCGCGCCGGTCTGATTGCATCAGCCGCGCGCCCGTGCCTAAACCCCGCCCATGACCGAGCACCCCCGCCACCGCCTCTACGGCCGCGCCGCCGGCAAGCCGCTGTCGGCGCGCCAGCAGAGCCTCGTCGACGATCTCCTGCCCCGCCTCGCAATCCCGGAAACAGGGAAGGGCGAACTCTTTCCCGCTGTCCTCTTCGGCGCGGCAACCCGCGGCGTCTGGCTCGAGATCGGCTTTGGCGGCGGCGAGCATCTCGCGGGCCAGGCGGCGCGCCATCGCGACACCGCCTTCATCGGCGCCGAACCCTTCGTCGACGGCGTTGCAAAAATCCTCACCGCCATCGAGGAGCAGGGCCTGTCCAACATCCGCCTCCGCCGCGGCGACGCGCGCGATCTCGTCGCCACATTCAGCGACGCCAGCATCGACCGCGCCTTCATCCTCTTCCCGGACCCGTGGCCGAAAACGCGCCATCGCAAACGCCGCCTGATCCAGCCCGATTTCGTCGCCGAACTCGCCCGCATTCTCAAACCCGGCGCGCCGCTGCGCTTCGCCACCGACTGGTCCGACTACGCCAGCCGCGCCCTCGCCGACATCATCGCCGACGGCCGCTTCACCTGGACCGCAGATCGCGCCGACGACTGGCGCAAGCCCCCCGGCGACCACGTCACCACGCGCTACCAGGAAAAACGCCTTGGCGACTGCGCGCCGGTCTTCCTGGATTTCATCCGCCGCTAGTTTTGCGCAGCCTGCTTCAGCGCGGCGCGTATGCGGCATCAAGATCATCCGCCAGCGCGTTCAACGCCGTGGCGATTTCGGTGATGCGGGTCTGCATGGCCCTTGCCCTCTTCTGGCGCCGGTTACACGTGCGTCTCATTTTAAATACACAACAATGTGCAATGAAAAATATGCTTGCCAATATCGCTGCACAGAGGTGTATCATTAAATTGCATGGCACGCTCATACACACTTGGTCGCCGCGCGGAGAAGCAGGCGGAAACCCGCCAGCGCATCGTCGAGGCGGCCGTCGACCTGCACGGGTCAGTCGGCCCCGCGCATACGACGGTCAGCATGATCGCCGAACGCGCCGCCGTTCAGCGTCACACGCTCTACGCCCACTTCCCGGACGAACGGTCGCTCCTGCTGGCATGCTCCAGCCAGTCGCTCGAGCGTGATCCGCCCCCGGATGCTGTGGCCTGGCGCGAGATCCGGGAACGCGACAAGCGCCTGCGTACAGGCCTCCGCGCCATCTACGACTGGTACGCCCGCAACGACAGCCTCTTCGGCTGCTTGCTTCGTGACGCGGAGCATCACGCCGGAACGCGTCGGATCGCGGAGATGCGCTTTGGCCCGCTGATGGCGGCTTATCGCGAGACGCTGGGGGCAGGGCTCAATGCGCGTCAGCGCGCCATGCTCGGTCTCGCGCTCAGCTTCTTCACCTGGCGCTCGCTCACACGCGATGGCGGCCTGATCCAGGCCGCAGCTGTCGCCGCCATGGCCAACGCGATCGATGCGGCCTAGCGCAGCGGCTTCCCGTCCGCCGGCTTCTCGAACACCGCCACAAACCGGTCCGACCGCCCACGCACGGTCGGCTGGAATACGTTGAACTTGCGGTTGTCGAACTCGCTCTCGATCAGCACCACTTCCTTCAGCGCAAATCCCGCGCGCAGGAACTGCCCCGTCACATCGCCATGGCTGATGCGGTGCAGTCCCACCTGCCGCCCGAGGTCCATCTCCGGCATCGCGTCGTGATCCTCGACGACGACGCGCCCGCCCGGCTCAAGCATTGCGAAGAACCTGCTGGCCATCTCGTGATAGTCGCCGCCTTCTAGGATCACGTCGTGCCACACCTGCCCGAGCGCGATCACGTCATAGCTGTCCGCCGGCGCATCGAGATCCCGCCAGCTCGTTGTCAGCCAGCCGATATTCTTCCGGGTGATCACCGTCTTCTGCCGCTCCACCTCCATCGAGGGAAACTGCGCGATCCATCCAGGCGTGTTGTGGATGTCGACACGCCCTGTCTCGCCCACCAGGCTGGAGAAGAGCAGGGCGAGATAGCCGCCGCCCGACCCCACATCGAGAACGCGCTCGCCCGGCTGCGCTGCGGCCGCCCGCAGGATCAGCTCCACCATCCGCCGGTCATCGCGCAGCCGCGAATCCATCGTGCGTGACATGTCGCCCAGCGCCTTGCGGATCGCGACGTCGGCTTTCGCCTCCTTGCGCAGCGCCGCAAAATCGCTGCGCGGTTCCGGCGTCTCCTGTGCAGTCGCAGGCATGGCCAGCATCGCCGCGGCCATAACCGCCATCCGCACAATCGTCCCGCCTGTTGCGCGCATTCCGAGACTCCATTGCCATTGCCGGGCACCGTATAGCGGAATTCGCCAGGCGCGAGCCGCTTTGGACGCCCGCTGGCGTAGAAACTGCATCGCCCCCTCCGCGCCCCAACGAGGCATGGCTGCAGCAGGCGACCGCGATTCACCATGACCCGCCAGCCCACCACATTCGTCACCGTCGTGTTCGAAGGCGACGAACTCATGCTGCGCCTCCAGGCCCGCTCCATCGCCCGCTATGCAGGGGCGCTCACCGACACCCGGATCATCGTCATCGAGAATTTCAGGTCGCCGCGTAGCCCCGCCTGGCGCAAGCGCCAGCGCGCACTCTATGGCGCGTTCGCCCCCAATGTCCGCTTTGTTGCGGCCGATGATCTCACTGGAACCATCCGCGCCGAAGGCTGGTGGAAGCAGCAGCTGCTCAAGCTCGCTGTCGTGCGCCTTGTCGACACCGACACCTATCTCGTCATCGACGGAAAGACGCTGCTCATCCGCGACTTGCGTCCCGAGGATCTCTTTGCCGCCGACGGCAGGCCGAAAATGGCGATCTCCGGCTACGCCGCCCACCCGCTCGAATTGTTCTTCGATCAGGCGATGGCCTACTTCAATCTCGACCGTGCGGACTGGATCGGTCGCTTCGTTGAAACAGCGCCGCCCTTCACGGTCGACACGGCCGTCTGCCGCGATCTCATCGCCCATGTCGAGAACAGGGAAGGCGCGGCCTTCGAGGCCGCCTTCCTCTCCACCGGCGTCACCGAATTCTTTCTCTATGGCGCCTGGATCGCCTCACAGCGCGGCGCGCTGGAGGCAGTCTACGACATCGGCGCCTTGAACTGCCAGACGATCTGGCCCCATGAAGCCAGCCTTGCAAAGAGCTGCGCGAAGTTCGAGGCAGCCAGGGCGGAAGACACCGCTTTCTTCGCCATCCACCGCCGCGCCCTCGGCGCCATGAGCGCCGACACCATCGCCATGCTCGCGCATCGCCTTCACCGGCATGGCCTCGATGCGCCGGACGACACGGCGCTCAAGGCGCTGTCTCAAACCGCCCGACGCGGCCGGCGCGAGCAGGCCATGATGGATTTCAGGAGAAGGATCAGCTGGAGGCTGGAGGCCCTGCGCAACAGGCTGCGCCGCCCCATCGCCCCTATTGCCGGATCAGCCAGTTGAACGGCCGCACGCTCGTGCTCTGCCACAGCCCGGCCAGTGCGTAAGGGTCCGCTGCAAACAGCGCCTTCGCCGCCTCCAGCGTTTCCGCCTCGACCACCAGCATTGATCCGACCGGCGTCTGCCCGTCATCGGCCAGCATCGGCCCGCCGATCTTCACCCGCGGGCTAAGCGTCTCGATCCATGCCAGATGCGCCGGCCGCGTCACCTTGCGCACCTCCAGCCCATCCGCCTTGTCGAGACCGTGAAACACGAAAAGAGACATCACGCTTCTTCCTTCATCGGCCGGTTCAGCAGCCGGTCCACTGCCGCCCTGGCATCGAGCCGCCCCTCAATCATGTCGAGCACGACCTCGCAGATCGGCAGGTCGACGCCCAGGCGCCGCCCCACCTCGACCACAGCCGGCGCCGTCTCCGCGCCCTCGGTCACCGCCGTGCGCGCGGCAAGTATATCCGCCGCAGACTTCCCGCGCCCCAGCTCCATCCCGAAACTCATATTGCGGGACTGCGGCGAGGAACACGTCAGCACGAGATCGCCGAGCCCGCACAGCCCCGCCAGCGTTTCCGGCCGCCCGCCCAGCTTCACGCCCAGACGCGTCATCTCCGCAAACCCACGCGCGATCAGCGCCGCGTGCGCCGAACGCCCCAGCCCCATCCCTTCACAGACGCCACACGCGATAGCCAGCACGTTCTTGATCGCGCCGCCCGCCTCTGCGCCGGCAAGATCATCGCTCCAGTAGATTCGAAAATGCGGCCGGCCGATCGAACGCATCCATGTTTCGCCCACCGCCCTGTCCGCGCAGGCCAGCGTCACCGCCGTCGGCAGGCCCTTCGCCACATCGCTCGCAAACGATGGCCCCGAAAGCACAGCCGCCGAGGCGTGCGGCGCTTCCTCCGCCAGCACGTCCGTCATCAGCTTCAGCGTCCCGCGCTCGATACCCTTCGAGCACAGCGCCACGGGCGTACCGGGCGCCAGGTGAGGGGAGAGCGCCTTCAGCGTTGCGCGCATGTGCTGGGCCGGCGCCACCATCAGGATCGCGTCGCAACCGGCCAGCTCCGCCATGTCGGTCGCCGCCGGCATGGCCGGCACGGCGACCCCGGGCAGGAAGAGAGGATTGCCCAGCCCGCTCCGCAGCGCTTCGGCGATTTCCGGCTCGCGCGCCCAGACATGCACCTCGCGCCCCGCCGCGCGCGCGCAGATCGCCAGCGCCGTTCCCCATGCGCCCGCGCCCGCGACGCCAACGCGCTGGAAGACCGTTTCAGGCGCCGATAAAGATGCTGAAGATTTCATTGAACGTTCAGCGTTCCCAGACTACAATCGCGTCATGATGTCAGCCCAGACGACCGACAAGGCCGACCCCCGCATCACCATCCTGCGGGCGGCCTCCGACCGTATCCTTCACTACGGATACAACAAGACCACGATGTCCGAGATCGCCGCCGACTGCGGCATGTCGGCCGGCAACATCTATCGCTTCTATCCCTCCAAGATCGACATCGCCGAGGCGATGACGCGCGAATACGGCGCGGATTCGCACCGTCTCTATGGCGAGATCATCCACGACTCCGGCCGGTCTCCGTCCAGAAAACTCAGGGATTTCTTCGCGATGCGCCTCGAGCGCACCTTCCGCACCTTCGAGAAGCATCCGAAGCTGATGGAGCTGGCCGATATCATGGCCCGCGAGCGACCGGATTACCTCGCTGAGGAGCGCGCGCAGGAGCGCATCCTTATCGAGAAGATCCTCGACGAGGGCCGCACCAGCGGTGACTTCGCCCTGCCGGAAGGCCTCACCATCACGGCCGACCTGGTCCAGTGCGCCATGCTGAAATTCCGTATCCCCCAGCTCTGGACCACCGAACAGCTGGATGCCCTGATCCCCGAGATGGAAGGCCTCCTGCGCCTCATGCTGACGGGCATTTCCGCAAGGCGCTGATAGAGTCGGGCAGGCCCAACCTCCAGACCTTTGAGATACCGCACCTCCACCCCGCGTGGAGGTCGGCGGCACGCCGTTCAACGGGGCCAAGCCGATGACATGCAGGCTGCGGGGCGCGGGCTGCCGTCCAGCGCCTGCCCAGGGACGCGGAATCCGCGAAACGCTTCCTGCCGGTAGCTCCGCCGATAAGCGGACGCGCCAAACACGCGGGGCGTCCTGCGCCAGGTCCTTCATTCTATGGAAAGTCTGGCAAATACAGCGTCCTGCAGGCCCACGATGGCCGTGCGAAGACTCCTCAGCGCGCCGGTCTATTCGCAGCCGCAACAATCGCTCGCATGTCTGTGATCGCACTTGCAGCAGAAATATTGAACATTATCGATTTTGTTCATTGCATTTCGCTCAAGGCGCATATAGATACTCACCCATGGACGGGATGACAAAAAACCCGCCAGCCAAACCACCCAGGGGCCGACAGAGACCCCGACAAAAAATGGAGCTGCACATGAACTTCCTCCCCAAATCGTTCCGCGCGCCGGAATTCCTCGGCCTGCTCGCCGCCATCCCCGCGGCCTTCGCCGGCTCCCTGCTGTTCGCCCACATGCTGGACGCGGCGAGCCGCATCACCGTCTAACTCCCTGAATTCCGCCGGGAGTTTCCTCCCCACTTTCCCGGCGGCCACCTATTCGCGCGGAACGACTCTCTCCTCCCCAATCGTTCTCGACGCTGCCTGGCGCCGGTCTCCCCAGGAGGCCGGCGTCTTCTTTTCCGGCGGGCGCCTTTCTTGCGCTGGGCGTCCTTCTTCTGGATCCAGTCGTTGGTGAAGGACGGCTGCGCCTGCGCCCGCGCGCTTTTCGATAATCTCGACCATTCCATCATAAAAACCCGCGCCGGCTCGGCGACGCGCAGGACGCGGCGCTGGGGCGGCCGTCTACGCCAACCTGCTGCGGCGCAATGCCGAGGTGTGAGCCTCGCGCCTTTCGGATCGCCGGCTGATCCGGATTTCGCCCGCGCCCGTAGAGCTTGACAGCGTCAAGTCGCGCCGGGTCGGGCAGGGTTGGAACCATGATTGAAACGGTGCTCGTCACGGGGATTTCAGGCTTCATCGCGAAGCACGTTGCCCTCGAACTGCTCAAGCAAGGCCATAACGTTCGCGGTACAGTGCGATCCCCGAACCGGGCAGATTCGGTAAGGAAAACGCTCGCGGCTCACGGCGGCGACGTTGGCCGGCTGAGTTTTGTCGTTGCTGACCTCAACCGGGATGAGGGTTGGCAAGACGCTGTCGCCGGCTGCCGCCATGTCCAGCACATTGCCTCGCCTTTCCCGCTGCAGCAGCCTCGTGGCCGCGAAGACCTTGTCCCTGCCGCGCGGCAAGGCGCGCTCCGCGTCCTCGCCGCCGCAAAGGCCGCCGGCGCCGAGCGTGTCGTGATGACGTCCTCCATGGTTGCCATGATGTACCGCGCCAACCGCCCGGCCGAGATGACTGTCCACGACGGCGACTGGACCGACCCAGACTGGAAGCCGGCGACGCCCTACATCATCTCCAAGACACGCGCCGAGCACGCCGCCTGGGACTACATGAAACGCGAGTGGGCGCCCGAGCGGCTCGTCGCCGTCAACCCCGGCTTTGTCCTCGGCCCGGCGCTCGATGCCGATATCGGAACGTCGCTCCAGGCGCTCGCGATGCTTCTCAAGGGCGCGTATCCGGCCGTGCCGCCGGTCGATTTCCCGGTCGTCGACGTTCGCGACCTTGCGGCCGTCCACGTCGCCGCCATGGCGCCCGCTGCCGGCGGCCGGCGTCTCATCGCGACGCGAGAAACCTGGAGCATGTCGCGCATGGGTCAGGAAATGCGCGATGCCCATCCCGATCGCGCGCGGAAGATTCCTGTCGGCGTCCTGCCGGCGCCAGTCGTGCGGCTGATGTCCGTGTTTGATGCTTCGCTGCGCACCTTGCGCGCGGATCTCGGCGTGCGTCCCACAGGCGATAGCGCCGAGACAACAAGGCTCACGGGCGTCACCTTCAGGCCTGCCGCCGAGGCTGTGCGGGCGGCATCCGCCTCACTCATCGCTGATGGGCTGGCGTAAGACCTACTGCACCCGCTCGGCGACGATGCCTTTTGCCGCCAGCTTTGCGACAACGCTGTCGGGTCCGATCAGGTGGCCGGCGCCGACCGCCATGAAACTCACGCCTGAGCCTGCGAGAATGCCCTCGATCCTGGTCACCCAACTGGCGTTGCGGTTGGTCAGCAGAGCCGCGTAGAGATCCGGCTCTTCGACCTTCATCTCGGTGACGAACATCTCCTCCATCCCGGCGATGTCGCCCTTCGACCACTGGTCGACCATCTTGTCGAGTTCGACGGGCGCAGCCTCATACTCCTCGATCGTCTCTCGCAGGTAGCGCAGCTCCTGCTCGGACGTCATGCCGGCGAAGACCTTGATCTGCAGCTCGGCGGTCTCGAGCCCCTTCGGCTTGATGCCTCGCGCGGCGAACGCCTTTTCGATCTTGCTGTCGACGCCCGACATCGGGTCATAGCCTGCCCGGGTGATCGCGGCGTTGGAGATGGTGAGGGCTGCAAACCACGGCCGGAAGATATTGAGCTGCGCGCCCGTAAGGCCCGCCAGCCTGGCGGCCTCGTCCAGCGTCTTCAACTCGGCCTCTGTGAGACTTTTCGACAGCGGCTTGCCCGGCGACAAACCGTACTGCGCCACCAGCGGCATCATCTCGCCCGCCATCGCGGCCGCGTCCGTTGTCGGCAGCTCCAGCCAGAGCTCCCTGGCTTCGGCCATCGCCGCATCCAGCTTGTCGCTTCGCCACTCTGTCTCGGGGCGCAGCAGGTGGACGGTGCCGAGCATGTAGATCGTTGAATCGGCGTCCCTGACCGCCCACATCGCCGGTTGCGCCAGGGCTGGCGCCCCCAGGGCGGAGGCGACAACCGCGAACAGGGCGCAACGAACCAGTTTTCCGAAGGCGGCAAGGCCAGCCATGACACCTCCCCAACAGGCGGGCCGGTCTCCAGCCGCGGATGTGGAATCTAGCACGCCCGCCCGCCCGCGCCACATCCCCGCGCAGCCGATGCGGCCACATCGCTTGCGAGCCGGGCCGCGGGGGCTATAAGCGCCCATCCGAATGGCCCGCCTGCCCGGGAGATGACCATGTCCGCCGCCAAACCGGCTCCGAAGAAAGTCGTGCTCGCCTATTCCGGCGGCCTCGACACCTCGATCATCCTGAAATGGCTGCAGACCGAATACGGCTGCGAGGTCGTCACCTTCACTGCCGATCTGGGGCAGGGCGAGGAACTCTCCCCGGCCCGCAAGAAGGCGGAACTCATGGGCATCAAGCCCGAGAACATCTTCATCGAGGATGTGCGCGAGGAGTTCGTCCGCGACTTCGTCTTCCCGATGTTTCGCGCCAACGCCGTCTATGAAGGCCAGTACCTGCTCGGCACCTCGATCGCGCGCCCGCTGATCGCCAAGCGGCTCGTCGAGATCGCGAAGGAAACCGGCGCCGACGCCATCGCGCACGGCGCGACCGGCAAGGGCAATGACCAGGTTCGCTTCGAGCTTTCGGCCTATGCGCTGAACCCTAACATCAAGGTCATCGCGCCCTGGCGGACCTGGGAGTTCAAGTCGCGCACTGACCTGATCGAGTTCGCCGAGAAACATCAGATCCCGGTCGCCAAGGACAAGCGCGGCGAGGCGCCGTTCTCGGTCGACGCCAACCTGCTGCACTCCTCTTCCGAAGGCAAAGTCCTGGAAGACCCTGCGGTCGAGCCGCCGCACTACGTTTACCAGCGCACCATCTCGCCGATGGAGGCGCCCGACGTCGTCACTGAAATCCAGATCGGGTTTGAACGCGGCGACGCTGTCTCGCTCAACGGCAAGAAACTCTCCGGCGCCACCCTGCTTGCGGCGCTCAACGATCTTGGCCGCGACAATGGCATTGGCCGGCTCGACCTTGTCGAGAACCGCTTCGTCGGCATGAAGTCGCGCGGCGTCTACGAGACGCCCGGCGGCACGATCCTGCTGCAGGCGCATCGTGCGATTGAATCCATCACGCTCGATCGCGGCGCCGGCCATCTCAAGGACGAGCTGATGCCGCGCTATGCGGAGCTGATCTACAACGGCTTCTGGTTCGCGCCCGAGCGCGAGATGCTGCAGGCAGCCATCGACAAGTCGCAGGCCAACGTCACCGGCACGGTCACGCTGAAGCTCTACAAGGGCAATGTGATCACGACGGGCAGGGCATCGCCCAACTCGCTCTACTCCGCCGCGCACGTCACGTTCGAGGACGACGCCGGCGCCTACGACCAGAAGGATGCAGAAGGCTTCATCCGCCTGAACGCGCTGCGGCTGCGATTGCTGGGTCTGGCGCGTAAATCCTGACCGAACTGCCCAGCCATTGAAAGCATTGGCATAACCGCGATCCCCCTCAAAGTCGGGGGAATCACGCGCCAGGCAAATCAATCAACCCTGTACGGGGAGAGGGATTGCGTTCGCGTCCAAATCGTTAACTATGCCCCCAGCACGGATCGCAGGTCGCGAGCGTGAGAAATCGCACGGGCCGCGGCATGAGCGCGCCACAGCCACCCAGGTGGGCGGGCAGAACCGGGGTCGCTGGCGCCGCCGCGGCTGATACCGGATCGCGCCACAGCAGCATGGGTCACGACCAACCCGCAGCAGGCTGGATCCGCGTTGCCGCTGCACGCGATATCCTGGTGGTCGACGACAATGACCGCCACCTCGACATCCTCAGCGCGATCCTGACGTCAGTCGGGCATGAGGTGGAGACATGCGGCTCGGGCGCCGACGCGCTGCGCCGCCTCGAGGGCCGCCACTACGACATCGTGGTGCTTGACCTCGTCATGCCGGAAGTGTCCGGCATCGCAGTCGCGCGTCACATGCGCGATCTCAGGCTCAACTGCGAAACACCTATCATCATCTGCACCGCCAACATCACGATCGCGCGCAGCCAGCTCACCGGCATAGCGGGCATCGTCAGCATCATCGGCAAGCCGATCGATACGGCTAGCCTCGTCCTCGCCGTCGCGCGCGCGCCGATCCGCGGGCGCGCGGGGCGCGGCGACGACGACCATCCGAGAATGTGATCCTGACCACGATGGCTGACTGTGCCGCGCCTCGCTGCAAGCGTTATCTGGCTGACAAGAGCGCTGCGGCGTGACCGGCAGCCCGACCAGCACCAGCGAGGACAGGATCGCGGTGCTGCGCGAGCTGGACCTTGTCAGCAATGGCCGCTTTGCCGATCTCGACAAGCTGGTGATGCTTGCCCTCGATATCTGCAGCGGCAACCTCGCCGCCTTTACCGTGCACGACGGGGATACCGCCCACGAAGTGTCCTCCAGCTTCGAGGCGCCTTGTTCGATGCCGCGGGAGGAATGCATGTGCTGGGCGCCGCTTGAACTGGGGGCGACCATGCAGGTCGCCGACGCCGCCGCAGACCAGCGCTTTGCGCGTGCGCGTTACGTCGTTGGTTCGCCCAGTGTGCGCAGTTTCATCGGCGTTCCGGTCGGCGCGGAGTCGGGTTGCCCGGTGGGTGTCCTGGCCGTGGGCCATAGCGCTCCCGGCAGGTTCGGTGCGCAGGAGGTTGCGCGTCTCGAGAAAATCGCGGAACTCATCGCCGCTTTCCTGTCGCAGCGCCGGGCTGCGAACAGGGCCATGCATGCCGCGACAAGGACAGAAGCGGAACGTACACGGCAGGGCCAGTTCGAGCTCATGTTCAACGCCATGAATGAAGGCGTGAATGTTTTCGATGCGTCCGGTAGGATCATCGGGTTCAATCCCGCCTCGCTAGAGATACTGGGGCTGACACGCGACCAGCAATTTGGGCGATCGGTCACCGACCCGCGCTGGCGGACGACCAGACCGGACGGCTCCGCGTTTCCGCCCGAGGAGCTCCCGGTAGCGCGCACGTTGCGCTCAGGCGAAACTGTACGCGACGTGAGCATGGCCATCGATCTGCCCGATGACAGGCGCCGCTGGATCAGCATCACGACTGCACCCGTTCGCGATCCCAAATCTGGCGCGATCGAATACGTCGTCAGCGTTTTCAAGGATGTCACGGCGCAGCATGACGCCGAAGCGCAGCTGACGGTCCAGAATGCACTCTTGGGCGAGGCGCTCGGAGCAGCCGAGAAGGCGAGCCGCGCCAAGTCCGACTTCATCGGCGTGATGAGCCACGAACTGCGCACGCCGATGAACGCCTTGATGAGCTGTGCGCTGCTGCTGTCGCAATCAAGGCTCGATCCCGTGCAGCGCCGAACGCTCGGCGTGCTGGAGGATGCGAGCAAGCAGATGCTCGCCGTGCTGAACGATCTGCTCGATCTTGCAGCCCTCAGCGCAGACAAGGTGCGTATCGTGTCCGAGCCGGTCTCCCTGCTGCGCCTGATCGAGGATGCGGCCGTGATCTGGGCGGCGGATGTCCGGGCCAAGGGCCTGTCGCTGTCGGTGATCATAGACCCTGCATTGTCTGCGCCGCGTAGCGCAGACAGCGCGCGCGTGCTGCAGATCATCGGCAATCTTTTTGCGAACGCCGTCAAATTCACCGAGGAAGGCGTCATCTCCCTGCAGGCCTGGCCCGAACGTGGGCCCGGCGGGGCACAGTGCGTGGTGATCGAGGTCGAGGACACCGGCCCCGGCGTCCCAGCGGAAGCCGTCGACCGGATTTTCCAGCCGTTCGAGCAGGTCGATGTCAGCGCCAAGCGCCGCCATGGCGGTCTCGGTCTCGGCCTGTACATCGCGCGGCGGCTCGCCATCGCGATGGGCGGCGATGTGGAGCTTGAGACCGAGAGCAGCCGCGGCTCGCGCTTCACCGTCCGCATCGAGGCGCCGCTGACGCAAGGCAAAGAGCAGGCAGCGGAGGCCTTGTCCGACAGCAACCTGCCAGTCGACGCGGTCCGCAACATCCTCTGCGTCGACGACAATCCGCGAAATCTCTACGTGCTTGGCGCCATGCTGCGGGCTGCTGGACACCGCACGACCGAATGCGCCTCCGGCATTGAGGCGCTGGACCTGATGTCCCGTGAAAAATTCGACGTCGTGCTGCTGGACATGGTGATGCCCGAGATGGACGGGCTCGACGTGCTGGCGCGGCTTCGCGCCGGGGGAGGGCCGAATGCTGCAACGCCCGTCATTGCCTGCACGGCCAACGTCCTCCCTGCGCATCTGGACTCCTATCGCAAGGCGGGCACGGCCGGGGTGCTGGCCAAGCCGATCGACGCTCGCGCCATGCTGCGCGCAGTGGCGGGCGCGCTTGATTTGCGTGCGGACTGAGAGTTGAGCTTGGCGCTCGGCCCCGACGCGGATATTGCAACCGCGCGACGTGCAACTGACGGCCCGGTTACAGGACTTCCGCATGGACCTCTCGAAGATATCGTCCGGACCTAACCCGCCCGGGGACGTCAACGTCCTGGTCGAGGTTCCGCTTGGCGGCGAGCCGATCAAGTACGAGATCGACAAGGCCTCCGGCGCGATGTTCGTGGACCGGTTCCTCTACACGTCGATGCGCTATCCCTGCAATTAT
>Ga0315906_10006552_pt1 | contig 14386 bp, 10 predicted proteins | sample LakEriMetagenome_4_FD_203526 | JGI IMG/M metagenome (GOLD analysis project Ga0315906, IMG submission 203526) | Freshwater fungal communities from buoy surface, Lake Erie, Ohio, United States - Buoy 2 MA122 | ecosystem: Environmental > Aquatic > Freshwater > Lake > Lake biofilm | place: USA...
CCGATTGCTTCCATATCCTTCATCAACACATCCTGATCATTTCCGTCCACCTCTATAATGAGATGAGCAGCCGTATCTTCCGTCACGGGTACAGCGCTGCTATCAACCATCTTACTCACAATCGATAATGCATCTATCTCTACTAGTTCCAATCCACTAGGAACAAATCCCGCCCTGAATATTTCACTCACAGCTTCACCTGCTTGTTCGAGTTGTCTGAATGGGACAAGCATCAACAAGTCATATTTAGGTAGCGGAATGAGTTTCAGAACAATTTTTGTTACAATCCCCAATGTACCTTCGCTACCTACCATCAGCTGTGTAAGATTATAGCCGGTAGAATTTTTCAAAACATTCGCACCAGTCCAGATCACTTCGCCATCGGGCAACACCACTTCGAGGTTAAGCACATAGTCTTTCACCACTCCGTATTTTACGGCCTTTGGACCTCCACTGTTTTCTGCTATATTCCCTCCGATAAAACAACTTCCCCTGCTGCTGGGATCAGGCGGATAAAATAATCCGTATGCTTTCACTTGCTCCATGAGTACTTCGGTTATCACTCCCGGCTCCGTTGTTACCTGCAGGTTTCTGGTATCTATATGCAAAATTTGATTTAGCCTTTCTGTACTCATCAGCACACCTCCATAGTGCGGCAATGCCCCCCCGCTCAAGCCTGTACCCGCACCTCGAGGAGTAAGCGGAATTCGATACTGATTACAAAATTTCATGAGCCTTGAAATCTCTTCTGTATTACCAGGCTTCACCACTACTTCCGGTAAAAAATGAAGGTTTTCCGTTTCGTCATGTGCAAAATGATTGAGCGTTTCTTCATCCACCAGTACATATTGGTCGCCCAGCATCTGCCGCAGCTCCCCAATCATTTCAGCAGTTAACACGGTATAATCTTTGCTTGCCATCATCAAAATTTGCTGCAAAATTCGGCAAAGCCGAGGTGAGTAAAAAATTTCTATCATTCGTTAGCGTCTGTATTGCTTCTCCAAGATGTAAAAAAACGTTCCGGAACTAAATACCTGTATGCAAGAAGCATGTTTATACCTCAAACCACTGAAAACCAAACAGATTTCGATTTCAGAAATCGTTAACTGACCCCTATTTTTGTAATAATCAATTTATCAATATGTGTGGAATTGTTGGTTATACAGGACCCAGAGAAGCTTATCCGGTCATACTAAAAGGGCTGAAAAGACTGGAATACAGAGGTTACGACAGCAGTGGGGTTGCCCTTATAAACGACGGGCTGAAAATTTATAAGAAAAAGGGGAAAGTCGCAGAGCTTGAGGAAAGCCTAATCGGACAAAACGTACACGGACATATCGGGATTGGGCATACACGCTGGGCTACGCATGGCGAACCAAGCGACCGCAACGCGCATCCGCATCAAAGTGCAAGTGGCAGACTTGCCATGATCCATAACGGAATCATTGAGAACTATGCGTTGATTAAAAAAGAATTACTCAATAAAGGATATACTTTTAGCAGTGATACAGATACTGAAGTATTGTTGAATTTTATTGATGATATCCGTTTGCACAATGAATGCTCACTGGAAGAAGCTGTACGCATTGCTTTAAAGCGTGTTGTAGGTGCCTATTGCATTCTCTTGATTGATAAAGATGATCCGCACACAATTATTGCTGCAAGAAAAGGGAGCCCACTGGTAATTGGTATCGGTAAAGGAGAACACTTCCTTGCAAGTGATGCTTCACCCATCATCGAATACACCAAAGAAGTGGTTTACGTTAACGACTACGAACTCGCCATAGTTCGTCCGGATGAACTGATCCTGAAAAATCTCGGTAATGAAAAAATAACACCTTTCATCACTAAGCTTGACATGGAACTTGCTGCAATTGAGAAAGGTGGTTACGATCATTTCATGATCAAAGAAATCAATGAGCAGCCCAGTACCATATACGATTGCTTGAGAGGAAGGATTGATGCAGCAGCAGGTACCATCACAATGGCAGGAGTTCAAAACAACATCGAGCAAATTGCGAATGCACCTCGCATTGTAATGATTGCATGTGGCACAAGCTGGCATGCAGGACTGGTAGCGGAATATATTTTTGAAGAACTCTGTCGTATTCCGGTAGAGGTAGAATATGCATCGGAGTTTCGTTACAGAAATCCTGTGGTGAACAAAGGAGATGTGATCATTGCAATATCACAAAGCGGTGAAACAGCAGACACCATCGTTGCCATAGAAAAAGCAAAAGAGCAAGGCGCGTTTATCTTCGGAGTAGTGAATGCCGTAGGCAGCAGTATCGCAAGATTGTCTCATGCCGGTGCATACACACATGCCGGACCGGAAATTGGTGTGGCAAGTACAAAAGCATTCACTGCACAACTAGCTGTGCTTACAATGGTTGCGTTGAAAATTGCAAAAGAGAAAAACACTATCTCAGAAGAGCGGTACATGAATTTATTAACTGAACTCGAAGCAATTCCCGAGAAAGTGGAAGTGATTCTCAAAAACGCTGAAGAAGTTAAACGCATTGCAGATAAATATAAAGATGCGGCAGACGCATTATTTCTAGGAAGAGGTTACAATTTCCCTGTAGCATTGGAAGGCGCTCTTAAGCTGAAAGAAATTTCTTACATCCATGCGGAAGGATATCCGGCAGCAGAAATGAAACACGGACCTATTGCATTGGTAACTGAAACACTGCCGGTTGTTTTCGTAGCGACAAAAGACTCCTTCCATGAAAAGATTGTCAGCAATATGCAGGAAATAAAAGCGCGCAAAGGGAAAGTGATTTCTATCATTACTGAAGGTGATGAAATAAGTCCAACCTTGAGTGATGATTATATTGAAATCCCTCCGGCAGATGAAATTGTTGCACCAATGCTGAGTGTCATCCCCTTGCAGTTGTTTTCATATTATGTCGGCGTTGCAAAAGGTTATGATGTAGACAAGCCGCGCAATCTTGCGAAAAGTGTAACAGTGGAATAAAAGAGATCGTTCTGCATGAATAAGATAAAAAAAAGTCCTGCTTCAAAGCTTGGTTTTGATTTCATTCCGGAATCATTTCTCCCTAAAGGCAAAAACGAATATTACCTGAGGGATGAGCAGAACAAAAACAGTGTCAAGCACAGGCATCTGACAGAAGCAGAGATCGACATACTTGTTCAACATCAAAATACCTGCGACGACTGGAATAATGTTTTAGTCGCGAATCCATTTTCACCGGATCTTATTAAAAACTGTTCTTTCTTCGGCCTGGTGCGCATCGGCAAACTGGAACCCTGGTACCTGGAATTCCATTCTGTCAGAATGAAAGTCGGCCTTTACAACAGCACGATCATCAGTTGTGATCTGGGCGACAATATTGTTGTTGAGAATGTCCATTATCTTTCTCATTACATCATTGGCAATGAAGTGATATTAAGCAATATTGAAGAAATGGGTACCACGAATTATGCCAAGTTCGGGAACGGGATGCTGAAAGACGGAGAAGAGGAAGCTGTCAGAGTAAAACTTGAAGTGTGTAATGAGAATGCAGGCAGAAGCATTATTCCTTTCGACGGCATGTTGCCCGGTGATGCGTGGCTATGGAGTCGTTTCAGAGAACGGACAGCATTTCAGCAAGGTTTGAAGTTGATTACAGATAAGAAGTTTGATACACGCAGAGGCTATTACGGAGAAGTGGGGGAACGTACTGTGATTAAGAGCTGTAAAATAATTAAGGATGTTTGGGTAGGTACTGATGCATACCTGAAAGGAGCAAACAAACTTAAAAATCTGACGATTCGTTCTTCTGCTAATGCATCGACACAAATAGGTGAAGGTTGTGAGTTGGTAAACGGAATCATAGAGGAAAAATGCCGTGTATTTTATGGTGTGAAAGCAGTACGCTTTTATATGGCATCCAACTCGCAACTTAAATACGGAGCGAGACTGATCAATTCATACCTGGGCAATAACGCAACCATCAGCTGTTGTGAAGTGTTAAATTCACTCATTTTCCCTGCTCACGAACAACATCACAATAATTCATTTCTCTGTGCTGCGATGGTAATGGGTCAAAGTAATATTGCAGCAGGTGCTACCCTTGGAAGTAATCATAACAGCAGAAGTGCAGACGGAGAATTGATAGCCGGAAGAGGCTTCTGGCCTGCTTTGTGTGTAAGCATCAAACACAATTCAAAATTCGCGGCATATACTCTTTTGGCGAAAGGCGATTACCCCGCTGAATTAAATATACCTTTTCCCTTCTCCTTGGTTAGCAATGATGAACAGCACAACAGACTCGTCATCATGCCGGGCTACTGGTTTATGTACAATATGTATGCACTGGCACGTAATGCAGGCAAATATATTGACCGCGACAAGCGTATCACCAAGGATCAGCATCTTGAATATCATTTTCTGGCACCGGACAGCATCAATGAAATTTTTGATTCATTTAAATTAATGGAAGAAGCTGTTGGTCGCGCTGCATTAAAGAAGGAAAAATCATTACCTGTTTCAGATGAGAAAGCCTGCATCAAAAAAGGTAAATTGTTATTGAGAAACAACGATGCTTCCATTGATCAACTGGAAGTACTTGTAACCGGCATTGAAAACACAAACAGACCTGTTGTTCTGATCAAAGCACGTCAGGCTTATAAAACCTTCCAGGATCTGGTTAACTATTACGTTGCCGAACATCTATTTTCCGCAATAAATGAAGGCCATATAAAACTCTCGCTGAAAGGAAACAAATCATTAGCAGTAACAGGCAAAAGGAAGGAATGGGTAAACATGGGCGGTCAGCTTGTAGAAAAATCAGAACTAGAAAAGCTCATCTCAAGAATTGAAAAAAATACAATTAAGAACTGGGAACAAATCCATCAGTTTTATCAGCAACAAGCAACCCTATACTCAGAAAGAAAAACTTCTCATGCACTTTCATGCTGGAAAGGAATAAGTGGTAAATCGAATTTTTCAAATGAAGATATTCAACAATTATTCATCCGTTATATTGAAACAAAAGAATGGATGCTGAAAGGCATTGAATCTTCCCGTGAAAAAGATTACACCAACCCATTCCGCAAAATGGTGTACAGCAACAATGAAGAAATGGAAATCATCACCGGTAAACTCAGTGAGAATTCATTCATCCTGCAACAAAGGGCTGAGCTGAAAAAAATAAAAAGGGAATTGAAGAAATGGACTAGTTTGCTTTAATTAAAAGACCATGAGTCCGGAAGTCGGGACGTCCAAAAAAGTTAATAGTCGTTTGTTATTGATTGTTATTTGCCGGTAACTAGTAACTAATAACCAACAACTAACAACCATCTCTTACTCTCCCCAAATATTGTCTTTACCGTCAAGCCACTTCTTCACTAGGTCAGTTGTAACAGATTTCGGACGCTCGATCGGGAAGCCCAATGCACGATCCCAGATAAGGCTAGACAACACTCCTAATGCGCGACTAACTGCAAACAATACTGTGTAATATTCATATTCCACCATGCCGTAATGCACAAGCAATGCCCCACTGTGGGCATCTACATTTGGCCAGGGGTTTTTAATTTTTCCTAATGACTGAAGGATGGGCGGTACAACTTCGTAGATATTCCATACTGTATTTACCAGTTTGTCATCCGGCATATGTTTCTTTCCAAACTCCATTTGTGCAGTAAAGCGCGGATCTGTTTTTCTAAGTACAGCATGCCCGTATCCCGGAACTACTTTTCCAGAGCTAAGTGTCTGCTTCACATATTCAGCAATCTGCTCTTTGGAAGGCTCGTTTGTTTTCAGTGCTTCCTGCATTTCGAAGATCCATTTGATCACCTCCTGATTTGCAAGTCCGTGTAAAGGGCCGGCTAAACCATTCATACCTGCTGCATAGCTGAGATAAGGATCACTGAGTGCACTGCCTACAAGATGTGTTGTGTGAGCAGATACATTTCCTCCTTCATGGTCTGCATGAATGGTCATATATAACCGCATCAATTCCATAAAACCGGGATCATCATAACCCAGCATATGCGCCAGATTACCTGCCCAGTCTAGCAAACCGTTCGGGTGAATATGTTCATTGTTCTTATACTTACGGCGATAGATATACGCAGCTATACGCGGCAAACGTGCGAGCAGAATCATAGCATCGTCAAATACCGGCTCCCAGTAGTCTTTTTTGTTGATGCCTTCCGAATATTTTTTGGCAAAATAGCTTTCTGTCTGAAGGGCCATCACTCCAACCACATACATGGTCATAGGATGTGTATTCAAAGGCAATGCATCGATGGCGGCAAATACATGATTGGGAACATGGCTCCTTCTCTGCCAGATATCAGTAATATAATTCGCTTCTTCCTGTGTAGGCAAATCTCCCGTGAGCATCAAATGAAACAACCCCTCAGGCAGAGGCTGCTCTCCCTTTGGTGCCTTAGGTAATTTATCCTGCAACTCCGGAATAGAAAACCCTCTGAATCTGATCCCTTCCTGTGCATCCAAAAGAGAAGTTTCGGTAACCAAGCCGGTTATGCCTCTCATCCCCTGGTAAATCTGTGAGAGATTCACTTCTCCGATTACCTTGTTGCCATGCTGTTTCAGAATGTCCTTAATCTCCGCTCCTGCTGCATCAGCTTTTGCCTTGAACTTATCTTTTAAAATTCCCATAAAGCGTTATTTAAATGTTTTTTTTCGGTACGTTATCAAAGGTAAACAATGAATGCTACTGACAAAATTTGAGAACAAAATGTTTTCAAATCAAATAACTTTCACAAAAAGATAACAACAGAAAGAGGAGAAGGTTATTTTGGTGCCTTTTTATAAAGGTATAGTGCAACAATACTGAAAATAAAACAAGGTAGCCACGCTGCGATTAAAGGAGGAAAATTACCTTTTGTTGAGAAGACCATTGAAAACTTATCAGTCAATATAAATGCAACTCCAATAATAAATGCCAGTGCCAGGTGCAGTCCGCTACCTCCCCGAATTTTCCTGGCCGCAAGGATCGCAGCAATCAACGTCATCAAAATCACTGATAAAGCATAAGCATCTCTTCGGTATCTCTCAAATTGCAAAGCGGCAAGTCCTTCCGATCCCCTTCTCCGCTCCTGATTGATCAGCCTGTTAAGTGCAGGCGTATTAAGTTTCTCTTTCATAAGTTCATCGCTGACCAGATCGGATGGAAGATATCCTAAAATAATTTTCATCGAGTCCTTATAAGAAATATTTTCCTTGACCCCATTAATCCTGCGTTCAACTACCTGTCGCAAGCGCCATTCCTTCTTGACTTTATCCCATACTATTTGCTCACTTCTCAGGTTATAGACTATTTTATGCTGATGAAGCTTTTCCATAAAAAAGCCCTGTCCAAGGCCGGTTACAGTATCAAAACTTCTAATGCCGGCATAAGAGACAGAATCAATGCGGAAGTGAATATTGGTCAGATACTGCAGCGACTGATTACTGACTCTTCCCATGTTGATGTGCCGGTTTTCAAAATCGGTACGTATTCTGTTTGCTGCGGGAACAAGAAAATGATTGGAAAGACCAAGCATTAGTGCCAGAATAGTGCCTCCGATCCAATAAGGAAAGAGAAAACGACGAAGGCTCATACCGGTGCTGAGCATGGCAATAATTTCACTGCGCAAAGCTAGACGGGAAGTAAAAAAAACGACAGAAATAAGTACAAAAACGGGGAATAATAAACTAATGATATGAGGAACAAAGCCGTAGTAATACTCTTTGATAATTTCTGAAGTAGAAAATCCGGTTTTGATAAAATCTTCGGCTTTCTCACTCGCATCAACAGCAACAGCGATTAGTGTAAACAAAAGCATAGAGAAGAAGAATGTCTTCAGAAACATCAATAATATGTAAACATCAATCTTCTTCATGAATGCTGCAAATTAAAGCAGATTGGGTCATTACCTGCAGAATCTAATATGTATTTCCCAAATGATTACAATCGCGTTTTGAGTACCGGGATCATTTCATTCTTCCAGGCATAAAAGCTTCCGGCGATAATATGTTTTCTTGCTTCTCCCACCAGCCACAAATAGAAAGCCAAGTTATGAATACTCGCAATTGTGAGTCCGGTTATCTCACCCGCTTTCATTAAATGCCTCAGATAAGCACGGCTGCAACCTGCACTAAAAGCTGAATTGATGCCGTCATCTAAAGGAGAGAAGTCTGTTTCCCATTTTTTATTGTCGATGTTCATCACTCCCTTGCTTGTGAAGAGCATCCCATTTCTCCCATTACGTGTAGGCATAACACAATCGAACATATCTACACCGAGTGAAATACACTCCAGCAGATTCCATGGTGTACCCACACCCATCAAATAGCGGGGTTTATGAACGGGCAACTCATCACAACATAAAGCAGTGAATTCGTAAAGCTTTTCTTCCGGCTCTCCTACACTAAGTCCGCCAATGGCACAACCAGGCAGATCTTTGGAAGCAACAAACTGAGAAGAAGCTTTTCGCAAATCTGCATAGGTACCCCCCTGAACAATCGGGAAAAGATTTTGCGTATACCCGTACAAATCCGAAGTCTCTTCCAACCTTTTGATACAACGGTCGAGCCAGCGATGCGTAAGCTCCATGGAGCGATGTGTATATTTATAATCGCTTGGGTAAGGCGGACATTCATCAAAAGCCATGATGATATCCGCACCAATTTTACGCTGTGTATCCATCACATTTTCAGGAGTAAACAAGTGTTTACTTCCATCTATATGACTCTGAAAAACCACCCCTTCTTCTTTTATCTTTCTGTTGGCAGCAAGTGAAAAAACCTGATAACCTCCGCTGTCAGTTAAAATGGGGTGATTCCATCCGCTAAAACGATGCAACCCGCCTGCAGCCTCTAATACTTCTGTCCCGGGCCGAAGATAAAGGTGATAGGTGTTGCCGAGAATGATCTGAGCACGTACTTGTTCTTCCAGCTGCTGCATAGTGAGGGCTTTCACACTTCCTGCGGTACCCACAGGCATAAAAATGGGTGTTGCAATTTCTCCGTGATCGGTCTGTATGATACCGGCTCTTGCTTTACTTAGATTGTCGGTATGCTGTAACTGAAACTTTAATGCTGGCATGAAGCTGCAAAGATACAGGCTGAATTGCTGATCTTTCCCATGTATGTGGACAAGCTGATCGTGCAAATATTCACAGAAACGATAATTTCGCAGCCACTTATGCATATCTCCTGGCAACAATATATTCTTTACGCTTTTTATGGTGTGGCTGTGATACAGCTGTTTTATATACTTTGGTTTTATATACGTTTCGCTTTTTATAAAAAACCAAAAACTGAAAGCAGCAGGCAGCATGCCGTATCAGTTGTAATATGCGCCAGGGATGAAGCACAAAATCTTACTGAAAATCTTCCATTGATTCTGCAGCAAGGATACCCCTCCACGTATGAAGTGGTAGCTGTGAACGACAATTCTTTTGACGACAGTAAATATGTTCTTGAATATTTATCCAAAACTTTCCGTCATCTAAGACCAGTCGAACTCCAGCAGGAAGCCCGATTGATTCAGGGAAAAAAATTCCCTTTGTCAATCGGCATTAAAGAGGCAAAACACGAGTTGCTTTTACTCACAGATGCAGATTGTCGTCCCTCTTCAACAGAGTGGATAGAAGCAATGCAAAGCGGATTTATCAACGACAAAGAAATTGTACTCGGGTACGGACCTTATGAAAAAGCACCTGGTTTTTTAAACAAGCTAATCAGATATGAAACTTTCCTGACGGCACTTAATTATTTCTCTTTTGCGCTTGCAGGCTTACCCTATATGGGCGTAGGAAGAAATCTTGCTTATAAAAAAGCTTTGTTTCTAAAAAACAAAGGATTTTCTCAGCATAATCAGTTGCCTGGCGGAGATGATGACCTGTTCATCAACCGCGTTGCTACAAAAAAAAATACAGGTATTGTCATCGACCAGGAAGCGTTTATGTATTCATCTGCAAAAACAAACTGGAAGAACTGGCGTCAGCAAAAAACACGCCACTATTCAACGAGTCGCTACTATAAACAAACACACAAATTTTTACTTGGCTTGCAATCATTATCTCATTTTTTATTTTATCCGCTAATGATTTTATCTATCATATTTACCAGTTGGTGGATTCCATTAGCCGTGTATGGCGGACGTTTGGTTTTGCAGGGACTAGTTTACTACCGCAGCATGAATAAATTAAAGGAAAATGATTTATTCTTAATGTATCCTATCCTTGATATATGGCAGTGGTTTTATTACATTCTCTTTGCTGATACATTGTTTAAAAAACCACAGTCATTCTGGAAATAAATAATAATATAAATGGGACACGAGTTGCTTTTAAAGTATTTTTCAGATTTCACTCCGCACCAGATTAAACAATTTGAGCAGCTTAGATCACTCTACGAAGAATGGAATCAGCAAATCAATGTGATTTCACGCAAAGACATTGATCAGCTTTATTTAAATCATGTATTGCATTCTCTCTCTATTGCAGCTGTGTTTCAATTTCAACCCGGCACAAGCATAGTAGACCTTGGCACAGGCGGCGGCTTCCCTGGAATTCCAATGGCCATCTTTTTTCCTGAAGTCAATTTCCTACTTACAGACAGCATCGGAAAAAAAATAAAAGTGGTGGAAGCAGTTGCAAATAGTATCGGACTAAAAAACGTCCGCGCCCTTCATACACGTACTGAAGAAATTAAAAATGAAAAATTCGACTTCGTGATCAGTCGTGCAGTAGCGCCTCTCAGAGAATTATGGAAATGGAGTCTGCCAATTCTGAAAGCTAAAGGACAAGGCATGCCAGCAACAGCCGGAGAAGAAAAGATTTATGGTGGACTTATCTGTTTGAAGGGCGGTGACTTGACTGAGGAAATTAGAGAAAGCGGTTTGCATCCTTTGGTATGGCAAATTGATGAGCTTTTCGACATCCCCTACTTTAAAGAAAAATATGTACTGCTGGCGAAAAGGTGAAGAAAGGTTGTTGGTTGTTAGTATAGTTACGGGTTACCGGTTACGAGTTACGAGCAATGCACCCGGAACCCATTACTCGTAACTCGTAACTAATTCTACCTACCATTTAAGTTCCAGTCTGTTGTTTTTTCTGTCTGTATCGGCCATACGATAGCTTGGGTCTATCTCCGCAAGCACCAGATCAGTCAAACGCTTGTTTACAGTGAGCGTATAAGTTGGATGTGTCCATTTCCAGGAAGCATGAACAATACGCTTGGTTGTATCTTCTACCTGCTTCTCTCCAAACATCAGATACATCGGTACGTAATGCAACATCGAAGACCCGTCTTTGAATGTCAACTTCAAATCGATGGGCATTGGCATCTCTGCTTTTCTTCTTAATCTGATTTTAGATTTACCCTCTTCCTCCCATAAACTGTCAATTGCATAATCGATTGTCTTAGTACTATTCACCCAGTATTCTTTGTACCAGTCGAGCTGCAGTCCGCTTTCCTTTTCTGCTATTCTCATAAAATCATTGACATCGGGATGACGAAATCGCCATTCTCTGTAATAGGTTTTCAGCACCCTGTCGCGTACTTGTTCACTGATCACATAACCAAGCTGTGCAAGAAACACACACCCCTTTGAGTAAGCGGCGTAGGAATAGGCAAAGTTTGTATTGAAATGATCTGCATGTGTAGTAAGCGGTTCTTCTTTACCACTTCTCACCAATCCGAAATATGCATCATAATTTGATGAATGATATTTTGGTAATGCATCGGAAGAAAATGCTGTACCGGATTTTTTTGCCATCTCACGGTAATAAAAATCCTCTACCCGCTCGGTTGCAAATTCTGTAAATCCTTCATCCATCCATGCATAAAGACTTTCATTGGTTGCCAGCATCATCTGATACCAGGTATGCATCCATTCGTGAAAAACAGTTCCTAATCCAGGGCCATTGAGCAAAGTAGCCATGGGATATTCCATGCCACCGTCCCCGCCTTGAATAAATGAATATTGTTTGTAGGGATACTCGCCAAAATTTTCCTTGATGAACGGATATACCAATTCAGCAGCATCAGCCACTTTCTGCCACTGTGCATCGTTGTCTGTGTTACCAGGCATATTTTTATACAATACATGAAGTGTAGGTCCATTTTTTACAGGTCTTACGATGTGCTTAAAAGCAGTATCTGCTGCCCAAACAAAATCGTGAACTTTTGGAGCCGTAAATTTCCATGTCATAGCATTTCCCTGCGGCTGTATCACTTTTGTTCCGGGTTCTTCATAACCATATCCTATAGATGAAGCATTGGTAAGATATCCTGTGCCGCCAAGTATATAACGTTTATCTATTGTTATGTTTACATCAAAATCACCCCATACACCGTAAAATTCACGGGCAACATAAGGATTAGGATGCCAGCCATCTTTATCGTATTCACAGATTTTCGGATACCACTGAGCCATCGACAATGCTACACCGTTGGCTGCATTACGTCCACTTCTGCGAATTTGAACAGGAACCTGTGCTTCAAAATCCATTGACAGCGTCACTGTTTGTCCGGGCAGTACAGGCTGAGATAATAACACTTGTAAAATCGTTTCCTGCTCTGTGAATTTCTGAACAACGCCATTCATCTTCAAGGATTTCACACGCTGATAACCGATTTCATCTTCTTTCAGCGCAAGAATTCTGTCACGTACTCTGGGATCCCAGTCAGCCCTTGATCCCGATTTATTTTTACCAAGTTCTCTGCTTCTCATATCCATCATGCTGTTGGGCTGAAATGCATTCCAGTAGAGGTGATAGAACAGTTGCTTAAGTGTATCGGGAGAATGATTCGTGTATTGAAGCGATTGCTTTCCGTTCAGGCGATAGCGAGATACATCTACGTTCACATCCATCTGATATTTTACCTGCTGCTGCCAGTATGCCTTTTGCGCGAATAATGTATTTGCATTAGTAATTAAATAAAGAAATAATAAAAACCGCATGACTTTCTGATTTAAAAATTTATGATTTACCACCCACTACAATAACCAATTCACCTTTTGGCGGATGTTGTGTAAAATGGTCGTGCACTTCCTGCAATGAGCCTCTGATTGTTTCTTCAAATTTTTTGGTTAATTCACGACTCACAGAACAACGACGTTCGGCTCCGAAATACTGTATAAATTCATTCAATGTTTTGGTTAAACGAAAAGGAGATTCATAAAAGATCATCGTTCTTTCTTCTTCCGACAGGTTTTTCAAAGCAGTCATTCTTCCTTTTTTTTGAGGCAGAAAACCCTCAAAGCTGAATCTTGTCATTGGCAATCCGCTATTGACAAGAGCAGGTACAAAAGCAGTTGCACCGGGAAGGGTTTGCACTTCTATCCCCTGCTGAATACATTCTCTCACCAGTAAAAAAGCGGGGTCGCTGATGCCAGGTGTACCCGCATCGGTGATGAGTGCCATTTTCTTGCCTTCTTTCAGCTGATCAATTAAATGACTCAGCACTTTATGTTCATTGTGCTGGTGATAAGGAGTGATTGGTTTCTGAATCCCGTAATGCTTTAATAGTACTGAAGAGGTTCGGGTATCTTCCGCCAGAATAAGGTCTGCCTCCTGTAACAGATCCTGTGATCTGTATGTAAGATCACGCAGATTGCCAATAGGAGTTGGGATAATATACAGCAAGACAGATTATTTAAATCAAGAGAATTTTAAGGCAATACCTCAACAGAGAATTGTTCCATAACCGGATTTGCAAGCAGCTTTTGTGCAGCAAGTTCTGCCAGTTGTTTTGCTTCTTCTGCAGAAGCAGCATCAATCTGCAGCAAAATATTTTTACCTACTCGTACATCGGTAATTGAATTAATACCAAGATGCTCAAGGCCTCCTAATACAGCTTTCCCTTGAGGGTCGAGCAAATCTTTCAAAGGCATTACCTGCACTTCAACTGAAAAGGTCATAATTAATTTTTAATAAGTTGTTTTCGAAAAGCCAAAGATAAAACAAGGTACAGAACATAAATCAGGGGTAAAGCTGCCCATTTAAAAAAAAGTATCAACAAGCCTCCCGATAAAATAAGTACCAGCTGCGGTATCAGAGCAGACAGTTTTCTTTCTTTCACCTTTAAACTCATCATTGGGAATGGCGAAACCATCATTGCGCTGAGCAGAAAAATAACGATGTATAAAAACCATGAATTCATCATTATCTTACTAAAGAAACCCTGATCGTACCATAAAATAAGAGGAAAAGAAGCTGCAACCATCGCTGTAATCGGTGTAGGTACTCCCCGGAAAGAATATGTTTGTGTTTTATCAAGATTAAATACAGCAAGCCGCCATGCAGCAGCAAGTGCGAGAAGAAAAGCAGGTATTAATAATAACGAGGATTGGTTTAAAGCCCCCTTTTCACTCATATAAGCAAATTGCAGTAATTTATAGAGTATCATTGACGG
>Ga0315906_10006557_pt1 | contig 14380 bp, 12 predicted proteins | sample LakEriMetagenome_4_FD_203526 | JGI IMG/M metagenome (GOLD analysis project Ga0315906, IMG submission 203526) | Freshwater fungal communities from buoy surface, Lake Erie, Ohio, United States - Buoy 2 MA122 | ecosystem: Environmental > Aquatic > Freshwater > Lake > Lake biofilm | place: USA...
CCGCGGCCAAGTGGACCCGGTAACCCTCCTGCTCCAACATTAAACCAATTGTGTCGCGGAGGCTGTCGTCGTCATCAATTACGAGTATCGTTTGCATTCACGCCCGTCTGGAATTGTATCGAAAGGGACCTCATTTCATGCGTAAGTTTTTTCTCAGCGTTCTGTTAGCCGCCTCCATTCTATTGGGGGAGGAGTATAAGGCGGAGGCAGGAGGCGCGCCGCCGGCCGAACTGGCCGATGGCGTGAAGGGCCTGCTGGAAAAGCAGGGCGTCAAGGTAATCAAAGATGGAAAGTTGCTCAGCGAGATCTGGTTCCGTGCGGAAATGCCGGCGCCGAAGCCGACTTCCGAGCAGAACATCACCATGCCCAACGTGCCGCACGGTTCGCTGCTGGGCGTGATCAAGGTGGAACAGACCTATTCCGACCGCCGCGGGCAGATGTTCAAGCCCGGCTTGTACACGATGCGGTACTCCTATTACCCGGAAAATGGCGACCACCAGGGCGCGGCGCCGCAGCGGGATTTCCTGCTGTTGAGCATGGCGGCTACCGATACCGATGGGGCGGCAACGCCGGCGTTTAAGGACCTGGTGGAGCAGAGCAAGAAGGTGTCGAACACCCTGCACCCCTGTGTGTTCAGCATCCGCAAGGAAGACCCGAAGTACTTCAAGGAAGGGTCGGTGGAGAAGGAAGGGGATCACGACTGGATCCTGATGCGGAAGATGGGGACGGTCCCGGTTTCGCTGGTGGTTGCCGGGAAAGTGGAAGCGTAGGATTCGAGGCTGTCGCCTGATAGAATGCTTTCGCCATGTCGAAAGCGCTTACTATTGGACTTTTTGCGATTGCCCTGACCGCCGCCGTGCCTCGGCCGGAGGTGCCACAGCCCCAGTTTGCGCGCCCGGATTGGCAGACGTTGAACGGCGAATGGGAGTTTGAGTTCGACGACGCCAACGCCGGGCTGCGCGAAAACTGGCCGGTATCGAAGAAGGCATTCGGGCGGAAGATCATCGTGCCGTATGCGTTTGAGACGAAGCTGTCCGGGATTGGGGACACTTCGTTTCACCCTTGGGTTTGGTACCGGCGGGCGGTGTCCATGCCGGCGGCGTGGGCTGGCCGGCGCGTGTTGTTGCACTTTGGCGCTGTGGATTATCGCGCGCACGTGTGGGTGAACGGGCGGCTGGCCGGGCAACACGAAGGCGGCAATGTGCCGATCAAGCTGGACGTGACGGATTTCCTGAGCGGCGCGGGGCCGCAGGTGATCGTGGTGCGTGCGGAGGATCCGCCGGAAGATCGTTACCAGCCGCGCGGCAAGCAGTACTGGCAGCCGCAGAGCCGGGGAATTTTCTACACGCGGACGACGGGCATCTGGCAGCCGGTGTGGCTGGAGGCGGCTGGGGCGAGTTATCTCGACAAGCTGCGGACGCACACACAGATGGACGGGCATGTGGTGTTCAACGTGAAGCTGGCGCGACCGGCGGCGGGGTTGACGCTGCATGCGACGGTGAAGTTCCGGGATAAGGTGGTGGCGAGCGGATCGGTGGCGGCGTCCGGCGAGCGCGCGAATCTGGGGTTGTATGTGAACGATCCGGTGAAGTGGAGCACCGGGCAGGGGAACCTGTACGACGTCGATTTCGAACTGCGGCGGGGCGGGGAGGTGCTGGACCGCGTGAGCAGCTACTACGGGTATCGGGCGATTCACATCGAGAACGGGCGGTTCCATTTGAACGGGCGGCCGACGTATTTGAAGATGGTGCTCGATCAGGGCTATTGGATGGAATCGACGCTGACGCCGCCGACGGATGAGGCCATCAAATACGACATCAAAATGACGAAGGATATGGGCTTCAACGGGGCGCGGAAGCACCAGAAGGTGGAGGATCCGCGGTTCCTGTATTGGGCGGATAAGATGGGTTTTCTCGTGTCGAGCGAGATGGCGAACGCGTATCTATACGACGAAGATTATGCGGCGAAATTCACGCGGGAGTGGATTGAGGCTGTCGAGCGGGACGTGAATCATCCGTCGATTGTGATGTGGATTCCGATCAATGAATCGTGGGGTGTGAGCGATGTGGCGGATACGCGGCAGACGCAGCATTTGAAGGCGCTGTACCACTTGACGAAATCGCTGGACGCGACGCGGCCGGTGATCGATAACGACGGATGGGAGCACACGGACGTGACGGATCTGTTCGGGATTCACGACTACGCCGCGCGCGGGGAGCGGCTAGTGGAGAAGTATGCGGTGCTGGGACAGAAGGAGTTCGCGTTTCCGGGGAATGGGCGGGCGGCGTTGGCGCCGGGGTTTAAGTACAACGGGTCGCCTGTGTTTTTGAGTGAATTTGGGGGGATTGCGTACCCACTGCCAGGGTCGCCGGTGCCGGCGGATGCGTGGGGGTATGCGGGGGTGGAGAAATCGCCGGAGGCGGCGTTGGAACGGTTGCGGAGTTTGTATGTGGGGATTGCGAAGATCCCGCAGATTATGGGGATTTGCTATACGCAGCTGACCGATGTGGAGCAGGAGATTAACGGGTTGCTGACGTATGACCGGAAGCCGAAGTTTGATGTGAAGGTGATTCGGGAGATCAATTCGTTGTTGCAATGATGCTTCTATTGGCGGTGGCTCTTAGCTTTGTTGTGGTGGATGGGGATGGCCGACCGCTGGAGGGGGCGACGGTTGGCCATACGGAGAAGCGTTTCAATGTAGGGCGGTCGGGGAAAGATGGGCGAATCGCTGTTGAGACGGATGCGCCGCGAATTGTGATTCGGAAGGAGGGGTATGCGGCGGTGGCGTTGCGGCCTGGGGATCTGGGGCGTGGGGGGCGGGTGGTGTTGCGGGAGACGGGTCGGGTGGCAGTCTGCGTGACCTCGTTTCCGGCGCCGGGATGGGAGGCGCAGCCGGTTCGCAGCGGAACGCGGGTGCAGCGGTTTGGCGGAGTGTTGCATGGGACAGGCACGATGTGGGGCGCGTTGGTTCCGTCGACGGAGAAGGTATGGGCATCGGCGACATATAGCGAGAGGGAGACGCTGCTGAATGGGTCGCCGTCGGTGGATGCGCGCGGTGTGATGGCGGATGGGCGGCATTGGCGGGAAATGGGGAACCTTGGGGAGACGATCTCGTACGCCGATGTGAGCGCGGCGACGGCGGCGGAATTGGACAAGGCGATTGAAGGGCTTTGCCGGGCGCGGTTTAGCGCGCTGGTGGTGGATCGGGAGGGTCGGCCGATGGAGGGGGTCGTGGTGACTGGAAGCGCGGTGACCAGGGCGGATGGCCGCGTGGCGGGGGAGGCGACGGGGCTCCGGGTTGCATTCCGGAAGACGGGGTTTCGGGCGGTGGTGGTGGCGCCGGCTTTGGGTTTGGTTGTGACGATGCAGCCGGCGGACCGGCCGCCGTTTCCGCGATGCAGGGAGCGGCACGAAACCACGTTCCAGCTTCCGGCGGCGGGTGAGGGCGCGGGGTTCCGGGATGTGGACTATAACGGTCGCGCCTATATGGTGAGGACGAGCGGCGGGAAGCAGTATTTGCAGCATGGCCATGGACCGATGTGGTCCTCCGGTGTGCCGCCGGGGCGCTATTTGGAAATGTCGGCCAGTTACGAGGAGAGTACCTACGAAGGGGACGCGAATATCACCGCGGCGCGCGGGGTACTTGCGGATGGGACGTACTGGCGGTTTCTGGGTACCTTTGGGGAGACGATCAGCTACCAAACGAAGGATGGGGAGGCCGCGCGGCGGTTTGATTTGATGCTGGATGGTGTGTGTTTGGGGCGTTAGTCCAGGACGCGCTTGAGGAGGGGTACGACGAGGAGCAGCGTCACAGCGGCGAGGGCGAGAAGGGCGCTGCCTACCGAGTTAAACAGGCGGAAAAATTCCTTGCCGTAGTAGGCATCGAGCCATGCGTTGGGGTAGGTTTGCACCAGTAGTTTGGCGCTGGTTAGGTTGACCTTGTGGACGTTGAGCGATACCCCATACCGTTCGCCCTTTCTCGCTTTGAACTCGGCGATCCAGCAGGCGATGGCGTTGTCGGAGAAGCTGCGTTGATCGGCCTTCGAAGAGCCTGCTGCTTCCGCCTTTCCGTTTCGAAGAATGGTCCAATCGACCGCGGATTCAGGGCAGGTTTTGCTGTCGCTCTTGCCGTAAAGGAACAGTTGGAACGTTCTGTCTTCTGCCGCGGTGAACGGCGGAATCTCGACACGCCCCGGCGTTGGCGGAATGGGGTGGGAGACGGGCGCCCATGTCCGGAGATCCTCCGTCTCCGGGCGGGAGAAATAGATCAGGCCCGCGAGCGCCAACAAAACACCGGCAATGACCCGATGGGTCAGGGCGCCCCCTTCACCACCACCACCCGGAAGCGAACCTCCAACTTCGTGCCGACTTTATCGAGTGGAGACGAAGTTGGCTCCCCATCCACCTTCCACTCCATCGCGCTGTTGAGGATCGTCTCGCCGTCCAGCCGCAACGCCTTGCGCACGGTGTAAACCATGTCCTCCCGCTCAATCCGTCGAGGCTCGGCCAACTCATACACACCGCGCACCCAGGGCGCCGCGACGGTCATCAGCCGTTGAGCCCCGCGCGCATTTCGTTCACCGCCTTCTGCAGACTCTTCACCTGCTCCTGCAGCGGGATGTACTCCATGGTGATGTAGTGCTCGTAGCCGGCCTTGGCGATGGCCTTATAAATATTGGCGTAGTTCATCTCGCCGGTGCCGGGTTCGTTCCGCCCAGGATTGTCGGCCACGTGGAACACCCGCACATACTCCATCGCCGCCAGCGCGGTACGGATCACGTCGCCGCGTTCTACCTGCTCGTGATAAAGATCGAACAGCAGCCGGAGGTTCGGGTGGTTCACCGCCTTCATCAGGCGCAGGCCGTCGACGCAGTTGGACAGGAAGTAGCCCTTGTGATTCACCTTCGTATTAAGGGGTTCCATGATCAGCGTGATGTTGGCCTTGGCGGCCAGATCTGTGGCGCGTTTGGCGCACTCGATCATGGCGGTGAACTGCTGTTCAAACGTCAGGCTGGGCACCGTGTTGCCGGACATGATCAGCGCCATCGGCACGTCGAGTTTCTGCGCGAAAACCAGGTTCCGCTCCACTTCTTTCAGGAACGCCTCGCGGACGGTGGGGTCCACCATGTTGATCTTCTGCTGGCCCCAACGCGGCACGGAGCTCAACGTATCGATCCCCAGCTTCAGCGATCGCGCCAGCTTCTTCACGCGGTCGATATCGCCATCGGTCCAATCGTAGTGTTCGCCGACGAACTCCACCGATTGCAGACCCGCCTTCGCCGCGGCTTCCATCTTCTCTTCAAACGTCCCCTTCAGTGTCCACAGCATGACGCTGGAGGTGACCTTGGCCTTCTTCGGTGCGGCCGGCGGCGGGGCTTGCTGGGCCATCATCATGGCGGACGGGGTGGCGGCGAGAAACGTGCGGCGATCCATAACCAACTAGCGTACCCCGCGTTTCTCCAGGAACGCACGCATCTGCTCCTGCGCCACGTCCGCCATAGCGTTGCGCTCCATCACGGAGCGGGCGAATTGATACGCCGCCTCTTGCGGCATATCGATCTGTTCATAAAACGCGCGCTTGCCGGTGGCCACGGTGTAGTCCGATGCGCCCGCGATCTGGGCGGCCAGTTCATCGACGGCGCCGCCGAGCTCCGCCGCTGGCACCGCGCGGTTGACGAGCCCCCATTCCGCGGCTTCCCGGGCCGACACCTGCCGAGCGGTCAGCAACATCTCCATGGCCCGCTTGCGGCCAATGGCGCGGGTGAGCGCCACCATCGGCGTGGAACAGAACAGCCCGATCTTCACACCGGGCGTGGCGAACCACGCCTCGTCGCTCGCGATGGCCAGATCACACGTCGCAACCAGTTGGCACCCGGCCGCGGTGGCAACGCCCTGCACCTGCGCGATCACCGGCTGGCGGATGGACTGGATCGTCTCCATCAGCTCCGTGCAGACGGCGAACACCTCCTCCGCCTGCGCGGCGCTGCAGCCGATCATCTCGTTCAGATCGTGTCCAGCGCTGAAGACGGGGCCATCGGCGGCGAGGATAACGACCTGGCCGGTGGCGGCGCGCAGCGCGTCGATCAGCGCCCGCATCATGGCCAGCGAAAGAGCGTTGCGCCGCGGTCCGGCCAGGGTAATGCGATCGATGGTGCCGTTGGAATCGGCGCGGATCACTTCTTCCCTTCCAGCTGCCACGACGTGAACGGCGAGCGTGCGCCCCGGATATTGACGTTCAACACGTACGGCCCGTCATAGGCGAAAGCGCGGGCCAGCGCGGGGCCCACTTGGTCCATGCGGTCGATGGTTTCCCCACCGCCGCCGAAGCCCTGGCAAACCAGGTCGTAACGCGTGCGGCGGAGTTCGCACGCCGTCGTCGTGCCCTGCACTTCACCCTGTAGTTCCCGCTCCAGGCCCCAACCGCCGTCGTTGCCGACGATGATCACCACCGGCACGCCGTAGCGGACCATCGTGTCGAGTTCAGCAATATAAAACCCAAGTGAACCATCCCCGGTCATCATCATCACGGGCTGTTTCGGCCGGGCCATCTGCTGCGCCATCGCGAATGGCAGCGCGGCGCCGATCGTAGCCATCGGCCCCAGCCGCAGCCAGCCGCCGGAGTGCAGAGCGGGAAGAATAGCGCGGCCCCAATGGATGAAGTCGCCGCCATCAAAAGACAGCAGTGGCGAGACGGGAAGCGTGCGTTTCACCTCCTGGAAAAACTGGCCCGGGTGCAGGAGCGTATCGTCGCCTGATTGCGCCAGCAGCTTCGTCATCCACTCCTTGCGCCACTTGCCAATCTGCTTCATCCAGGCCGATTTGGGCTCCCATTGCTTCGACGGCAGCGCGGCCTCCAGGAACGTCCGCACATCGCCCACCACGCCAACGGCTACATCGCGCACGTTCCCAATTTCACGCGGCTCCACGTCCACTTGAATGAATTTCGTTTCCTTCCCGAACAGTCGCGGACCACCCATCGCCAGCCGGTAATCAATCCGCTTGCCGAGAACCAGAACAACGTCGGCCGCTTGAAAAGCCGGAATGCAGCCCCGGTTCAGAGAGGGGTCGGCATACCCGCAGTGCCCGGCGAACTTTTCGCTGATCACGCCGCGCGCCATGGTGACGTCGAAGTACGGCAGGCGAGTCTGCTTCAAGAACTTCGTCAACGCTGCACCGGCGTCACTCCACCACAGCCCGCTGCCGCCGATCACCACCGGGCGCTCCGCCGCTGCCAGCAGGTCCATCGCGGTGGCCACGTCCTCGCACTGGCGGGCGACGCCACGCGCCTTCGGCATGTTGAGCGGCGCTTCGGTCTTGCCCGTAAACACGTTCACGGGGATGGAAAGATGTGTGGCGCCGTACCGGCCCGAAAAGGCTTCGTTATAAGCGTGGCCGAGGGCGAAGGGCACCTGCGAAGGCGTGGTAACGAGGTGGGAAAACTTCGTCACCGGCGCGGCCATGCCCACCTGATCGATGTCCTGGAACACCACGCGGTGACGCGCTTCCGTGGCTGGCGTGCCGCTGACGGCGATGACGGGGCTGCCGTTCGAATGGGCGGTGGCGATGCCGGTAAGGGCGTTGGTGTGGCCGGGACCGCCGGTGACGATGGCCAGCCCCGGGCGGCGGGTCATGCGGCTCCAGCCGTCGGCGGCGTGGACCACGGCGGCCTCGTGCCGCATATGGACAATGGGTACCCCGCGCTTCTCGGCGACCGAGAGAACCTCATTCAGATGATCTCCGACCAACGTAAAAATGCGGTCGATTCCGAGTTGCAGCGCACTCTCGACGAACAGTTCAGCACCAGTAGGCATCTCTGCCATACTAATCTTTTTGATGCCTAAAATACTCGTCACCGGCGGGGCCGGCTACATCGGATCGCATACGGTTTACCAACTCCAGCAGCAGGGTTTCTCCGTTGTCGTTGTGGACGACTTGTCGAAGGGCCACGCCGCAAGCGTGCCGGCCGGTGCGCTCCACGTCTTTTCGCTCTTCGAGCGGGAGCGGTTGGCGGCGTTGATGCAGGCGGAGAAAGTGGACGCGGTCATCCACTTCGCTGCGTTCATCGCCGTGGGCGAATCCACGCGCGAGCCGGAGAAATATTTTCACAACAACACCGCCGGTTCGATCTCTCTCTTCTCCGCCATGGCCGACGCCGGTGTAAACAAGCTGGTGTTTTCGTCCACGGCCGCCGTGTATGGAAACCCAACGCAGATCCCCATTCCGGAGGCCAGCACGATTCAAGCGGTGAACCCATACGGCGAATCCAAGGTGATGGTGGAAAAGATCCTGGATTGGTTGGACACCAGCCGCGGCCTGCGCAGCATTCGTCTGCGGTACTTCAACGCGTGCGGAGCCAATAACGACGCGGGGTTGGGCGAACGGCACGATCCGGAGACGCACCTGATTCCGCTGATCCTGAAGGCAGTGATCTCCGGCAAGCCGGTGACGCTGTTCGGTGATGACTACGCCACGCCCGATGGCACCTGCGTGCGCGATTATGTCCACGTGGACGATCTGGCTAGCGCGCATATCGCGGCCGTCAATCACCTGCTGGGCGGCGGCGCCACCGGGGCCTATAATGCCGGAACCGGGCGCGGCTATTCGGTGAAGGAAGTCGTTGCCGCCGTTGAAAAAGTGACGGGTCAGAAGGTCCCTTTCATCATGGGACCCCGGCGCGAAGGCGACCCCGATCAGCTCGTGGCCGACTCCTCTCGCCTGCGCCAAACGCTCGGCTGGAAGCCCCGTTTCGACACCATCGAAGCCATCATCGAATCCGCCTGGGTTTTCGAAAAGCAAAACTTAACATAGAATACGCGCATGGTGCGCATTCTATCTGTCCTGGCCTTTACGGCCTGCCTCATGGCACAAGACTATGACGTGTTGCTGAAAAACGGCCACGTCATCGACCCCAAGAACAACATCAACGCCGTCCGGGACGTTGCCATTAAAGACCAGAAAATCGCCGAAGTAGCGGCGAATATCGACGCGAGCAAGGCGAAGAAAGTCGTCGATGTAAAGGGCCTCTACGTGATGCCCGGGCTGATCGATCTGCACGTTCACACCTTCTACGGCGATGGGCCCAGCTACCGCGACGGACAGTTGAGCGTGATCCCCGATTCCCACACTTTCCGCAGTGGCGTCACCACCGTCGTCGATGCCGGTACGCCCGGCTGGCGCAATTTCGAAGTGTTCAAAAAGCGCATTGTGGACCGCTCCAAGACGCGCGTGCTGACGTTTCTGAATATCGTCGGCGCGGGCATGGGCGGCGCTGTGGAACAGAACATGGAAGACATGGATCCGGCCCCGGTGGCCGCGATGATCAAGAAGTATCCGGAACTCATTGTGGGTGTAAAAACCGCCCATTTCGCCGGGCCGGAGTGGATTGCTGTCGATAGCGCTGTGAAGGCCGGCGAAACCGCCAACGTGCCGATCATGGTGGATTTCGGCAGCTTCCGGCTGGAGCGTCCGCACCAGGATCTGGTCCTGAAACATCTCCGTCCGGGCGACATGTATACCCACGCCTATCTGGCCGCTGTGCCCATGCTCGACGACAACGGCAAAGTGCGGCAGTACTTGTTCGACGCCAAGAAGCGCGGCGTGAAATTCGACGTCGGCCACGGCGGCGGCAGCCTTGTGTTCCGCTGGGCGGCGCCGGCCATTAAGCAGGGCTTTATTCCGGATTCGATCTCAACCGATCTGCATACCTCCTCGATGATCGGCGGCATGAAGGACATGACCAACGTGATGTCCAAGTTCCTGAACATGGGCATGACGATGCAGCAAGTGGTGGCGGCGTCCACGTGGCATCCGGCGCAGCAGATTAAGCGGACCGAGTTGGGCCACCTATCGGTAGGCGCGATCGCCGACGTGACCGTACTTTCCGTACAAAAGGGTGACTTCGGGTTCGTAGACGTCTACGGCGCCAAGCTGAAGGGCAACCAGAATCTGGTGGCCGAAATCACGATGAAGGACGGGCGGGTCTATTGGGATCTGAACGGCCGTCTGGCAGCTCCGTGGGAGAAGCTGGAAAAGGGTTATAACGTCCAGGGCAACCCGTTGTGGGATGGAACCATCTCCAGCGGTGTCCGCTCGCGGCGGGGTTCGGAAATCAAGTAAACGGCCGCTCAGGCCAGGATGTCTTTAATCGGGCCGGTTCCTTCCTCAATCAGATGGAAGGGCCGGCCATTGACAACTACGCTCATCCGTTTATAGTCCAGCCCCATCTGCTGCAACACCGTCGCCTGTAGATCCGTCACATACTGCGGCTTTTCCGCCACTTTATGCCCAATCTCGTCCGTCGCGCCGTGGACGATCCCGCCCTTCACACCCCCGCCGGCCATCCAGCAGGTAAACCCATGCGGGTTGTGATCGCGACCCAGATTGTTCTGCGAATACGGCGTGCGGCCGAACTCCGTGGCCCACACCACCATCGTGCTCTCCAACATCCCGCGCTGCTTCAAATCGCGAATTAGCCCGGCGATGGGTTTATCGGTTTGCTTCGCCAGCGGCGCGTGGTCGGCCACGTCGTCGTGCGAATCCCACTTGCCGTTGCCGCCACCCGCGCCGCCGTGGCACACCTGAATGAAGCGCACGCCGCGCTCCGCCAGGCGGCGCGCCAGCAGCATCTGTCTGCCGAACTCATCGGTCTCCGGCTCGTCCACGCCGTACATCGCCCGCACGTGCTCCGGCTCCTTGGAAAAGTCCACCAGCTCCGGCCCGGCGGTCTGCAAGGTCCCGGCCAGTTCGTAGCTGCGCACCCGGGCCGCCACCTCGGCGTCGAACAGATGCTGCTCGTGGAACTCGCGGTTCAATCGGGCCAGCGTCTCCATCTGCCGGTCCCGCTCGGCGCGGGTCATGCCCACCGGCAGCTTCAGATTCGCCAACGGCGTCTCGCCCGCTTCAAACGGCGTGGCGCTCTCCTGCCCGCCCAGATAGCCGCCCGTCAACTGCGCCGGCGACGACGGCTTGCCCATGTTCACGAACGTCGGTAAATTGCGGTTCGCCGACCCCAGCGCGTACCCGGTCCAGGCGCCCAGCGCCGGATGATCAAAAATACGGTTCCGCTTGCCGGTCGACATTTCCCAGCAGGCCTGAAAGTGCCCCGCATCGTGGCAGTACATGGACCGCACCATGGCAATGTCGTCGATCACGCCGCCGATATGCGGGAACCACTCACACACCGGCGTGCCCGATTTTCCATACGGCTTGAACACGCGCGGATTGTGCAACACCGGCCGCAGTTGGGGCTTGCCGTTGTTGCCGTTAATGGTGTCCAGCATTTTGCCGGCCCACTTGTTGTCCTTCGGGTCAAACGTGTCCATGGCGCTCACGCCGCCGCACATGAACAGGAAAATCACCGACTTCACTTTCGGCGCAAAATGCGGCCCTGCTCCGGCCCGCAGGAACTTCTCGTCCTCCGCCCACAGCGTACCCAGCGCCGCGCCGGTGACACCGAAACTCATACGCCGCAGGAACGACCGCCGGCCCGCCGCGGAAAGGGAATTGGAAAAAGTCATGGCAGAAAGACAAACTCGCTCAAGTTCAGAAGCATGCACGCGAACCCGGTCAACTGAGCCGGTTCCGCCTTGCCTAGATACGACAACGCCGCGTCCCGCTCCGTGGCCGAAGGCGCCCGGCCCAGCACCAGTTTATAACCGTAGTCCACCTTGGCCGCCGCGCCCGCGCCGGCCTCTACGAACAGCCGTTCGGCCAGGTCGCGCGAAGCCACCTGGGTCAACTCCCCATTCAACAGATACAGCACCTGCGGGGCCGTAATGCTCCGCTCGCGCCGCGCGCACGGAGCGTGCCCGTCTTCGGCATCGAACGTCGCCAGAAACGCCGGCATCATGTTCATCGACGCATCGGACCCGCGGCCCATATAAATCCCGCGCCGGTTGTCGCGCTTGTCGTAGTAGCCGGTCCGCGTGGCGCTCATCACCCGCCGGTCATTGATGTCCGAACCGCGGAACGACATCCCGCCCACCGCCGTGTCCAGCGTGCCGGCCACGGCCAGCACGGAATCGCGAATGGCTTCGGCTTCCAACCGGCGCGCGGGGAACTTCCACAGCTGCTTATTGCTCGCGTCCGCGGCTTCGTTAGCCGCGTGCAGCTCCTTGCTAACGACGCTCGCCCGCTGATACGCCTCCGACGTCACAATCAGCCGGTGCATCGCCTTCATGCTGTAGCCGCGCGCCACAAATTCGCTCGCCAGCCAGTCCAGCAGCTCCGGGTTCGTCGGCATCTGCCCCGTGCGGCCGAAGTCGCTGGGCGAGCCCGCAATGCCTTCGCCAAAATGCCACTGCCACAACCGGTTCACGGCCACGCGCGCGAACAGCGGATTGTCGCCCGCCGTCAGCCAGTTCAAAAACACCTGGCGCCGGTCCCCTTCAAATTTCAAATCCTTCGGCGCAAACGGGAAGCCCGGCTGCACCTCGTCGCCCTTCTTCGTCCGGTCGCCGCCCAGGTAGATGTTGTTCTTCCCCGCCGCGCGCGCCGCGTCGGCCCGGACGGTCCAGAAAACGGGCAGCGCCGGCGGGTCGCGCCGCAGCTCCGTCTGTCCCTTGCGCGTCCATTCGTAGAGCACCGTTTCATGCGGCCTCATCACGTCGCGGAACTTCCGCGCGTCGGGTGCCACCACGGTGTTGTACCGCGTCACGATCTCCTGCTCGGCCGCCGTGCGCAACTTCGGATCCTTGCGGAACACGGCCTCCACATCCTTCGGCAGGAACGTCATCCGCTCCTCGAAAATCTGTTTTTCGTACGGCTTGGTCAACACGTCCATGCGCGCCTGAATCACGTTCTGCTCGGCGCGCCACCGCGCCAGCACGTCCTCGTGTTGCAGAATCTCATCCGCCGTGGCCAGGTTCTTTTTCTCCAGCACCAGCGGGTCGAACAGCGCCTTCATGGCGTAGTAGTCGCGCTGCAAAATCGGGTCGTACATGTGGTCGTGACACTTGGCGCAGCCCGTGGTCATGGCCATGAAAGCGGTGGAGACTCTCTCAACGGCGTTGAACGCCACGTCCTCGGCGCCATCGGCGGGCGAGTGCGCGGCGCGCGTCAGAAAGCCGGTGGCGAAGAAGTCGCCGGCCCGCGGCGAAAGGTCGCCGGCGATGTGGGCGCGGACAAACTGATCGTAGGGCAGGTCGCGGTTCAACGACTGGATCAACCAGTCGCGCCAATGGTAGATTCCAGACTCGGCCAGCATGCCTTCGTCCACGTCCGCGTAGCCCAGCACGTCCAGCCAGTGGCGGGCGTAACGGACACCGTGTTGCGTGTCCGCCAGCAGCCGCTCCACCACCTTGGTGTAGGCGTCGGCCGAGTTGTCGGCCAGGAAAACGTCCACTTCGGCGGGCTTCGGCGGAAGGCCAGTCAGGTCCAGATACACGCGGCGCAGCAGCGTTGCCTTATCGGCGCGGCCCGCCGCGCGAAGGCCCTTCTGCTGATGCCGGCGGGCAATCAGCTGGTCGATCGGGTTGGCCCCGTTCGCCTCCACCGCGGGACGCACCACCGGGCGCAGCGACCACAGCGCCGCCTTCGGTTTTGCATCCTGCCCGTAAATACTTAGCGCCGCCAGCAAACAGGCAAACGGCACCGCGCGTGAAATACTCATCATTTAAAAGCTTAGCTTCAACCCGAATTGAATGTTGCGCGGCTGGTTCGCCTGACCGGTCAGCTGAGTATAAGTCGCACTCGTGATGCCGGTACTCAGTCCGCCGAACCACACGCGGTTGAAAGCGTTGATCATCTCCATGCGGAACTGGAGTTTCACGCGTTCCTTATACAGCGCGGTGTTCTTGATAAAGCCCATGTCCCAGTTGTTGATGGCAGGATTCCGAAGGCCGGTCCAGAAATACGGATTGCGGCGGGCCGTGAAGGGGGGCATAACCGTCATGGAGGCGCCGTTGAACCAGTTGTTGATGGTGGGGTTGTCGAGCTTAGGGCTCACGCCGGTAGCCACCGCCGCAGGCAGGGCAACGGCCGCGCCGGTCTGGTAAATGTACATCGCGCTCCACTGCCAGCCGCCGATTACCTTGTTGAACGCGGCGAGACTGCTGGCCATTTTCCCCTTGCCGAAGGGCAACTCATAGATGATCCCGGACGAGAAGCGATGCGGGTTGTCGAACTGGCCGATCATCTTCGCCGGAGCTGGATCGCTCGGCTCGATGAAGCGCAGTGCTTCGATCTGCTTGGAGAACGTATAAGCAAACTGCAACATGGCGCCGCCGGCGAAGCGCTGCGTGCCGCTGATCTGCAGGGAGTGATAGTTGCTCGTTCCGCCGGAGGAGCGGTTCAGATTGACATTGCCGAAGGCGGGGTACGGGTTCAGCAATTGGGCCACTGTGACGGTGGAGCCGGCCAGCGCACTGGGGGCCGGGATTAA
>Ga0315906_10006558_pt1 | contig 14377 bp, 12 predicted proteins | sample LakEriMetagenome_4_FD_203526 | JGI IMG/M metagenome (GOLD analysis project Ga0315906, IMG submission 203526) | Freshwater fungal communities from buoy surface, Lake Erie, Ohio, United States - Buoy 2 MA122 | ecosystem: Environmental > Aquatic > Freshwater > Lake > Lake biofilm | place: USA...
GTCTTACTTCGAGGAGGGGGTTGAAGCGGGCGCTCGAAAGGCTGGTCGGATCAAATCGGATGCAGCGCGAGAACCCTGAGCGCCAGCGCGAGGTCAGATGCCAGTTTTCGCCCTTGATGTCGTGAATGACGGCGCTGCTCGTCCAGGACAGGAGTGTCGGCACGACTAGGCCGACGCCTTTGCCCGACCGCGTGGGCGCAAAGGCAATGACGTGCGCGGCGCCGTCATGGCGAAGATAGCGCCGTCCGAGCCGGCCGAGTACGACGCCGGCATCGCGAAGGAGGCCGGCGCGCTCGACATCGCGCAGGTTCGCCCAGCGCGCCGATCCATAGGTTGTCGAGGCCTTGTCTTGCCGCGCCCGGTTGATCGACGCGATGACGGCCATGACGATTCCGGCGACACCGCCCAGCGAGGCAATCACGCCGCCGCGCGCAAAGATGTCCGGCGCGTAGGCGTCATAGGCATACCACCACTGGAACAGCCGCCAGGGACGGTAGACCGGATAGTCGCCCGAGAAGAACCAAGGCAGCCCGAGGCGGGGCTGAAAGGCGAGCTGCTGTGCTGTCCACTGCGTTGCGGCCCAGGTGGACAGGAGGATCAGGAGGAGGGTCAGCAGGAACTGGCCGATCAGGAACTTTGTGGGTGTCACCGCCGCCAAACTCCGCGAAATTCGGGCTCAGATTATCTCCGGTCATGGGCGGCGAAAGCTGGCGTCCCGGGACGTTTAGGGAAGGAAGGGGCATGACGGAGACGCTTTGATCAGCGTTCAATGTACCGGGAGCGCGAGGCGATTGCTTTGACAATCGCAAGAACGAAGAAGGCGTTTGGCCTCGTCCCGATAGCTGCAAGGCGACTGGGGACGGCTCGCTGCTGAGTTTGTTCTTCCGGTCCTTGGCACGGGTAGGCTTCAAAGCGCCCTTTCGGACCTAGACCCTATCCTTCAAGATCCGGCTCAATGGTGCGGTTTTCGCGGGAATGCTAGAGGCGGAGGATGAAGATCGAGCCGCCCGTGATTTCATAGCGCATCTCATAACTTCCAACGCAGATGCGCCGGATTTCGCGCGGCGCGTAGGCTTCCAGTCCTTCTCTGATCCTTCAAAACTCTAGCAACCGCTCGGGCGCATGGGCGAGTTGGCGAACGACACGCGCGGCTGCCTCGGGGGCGACCGCACTGAGGTAGTCGTGGAGGCGAACAAGGGCTGCGGATGCCTTGCTGGTCCACTGGATCTTCATTTGATCGGCGGAGGCGTCAACTCGCTTGTGTCGAGGCTGTCTGCCCAGGCCGCGACCGCGCGATGCTCAATCACCCTGCTTGCATCGACATCGTCCAAGGCTTCAAGCGTCAATCTGTGGCGCTCTTCCTCCTGGTCGATCCATGCCGCGAGTGCTTGCTTCATTACCCACCCGCGCGAGCGATCGAGGCGCAAGGCCAACGCCTCAACCTTCTTCGCAAGCCCGATAGGGACATGCGCGGTCAACACCTTGGTCTCAGCGGTCATGTAAGTCACCTTTAATCACAACAATTTATTCACAAGCAAAGTTGAGGCAAGGCAAGCCTGCCTGAGCAATTGCCCCGCATCTTCGAAGACCGATGGACGGTGGATTGAACGGATAGTCGCGCGAGAAGAACCAAGGCAGCCCGAGGCGCGGCTGGAAGGCGAGCTGCTGTGCTCTCCACTGCGTTGCGGCCCAGGTGGACAGGAGGATCAGGAAGAGGGTCAGCAGGAACTGGCCGGTCAGGAGTTTTGTGGGTGTCACCGCCGCCTAACTCCAAAGAACTCGCGCTCAGATTATCTCTGGTCATGGGCGGCGAAAGCTGGCGTCCCGGGACGTTTAGTGAAGGAAGCGGCATAACGGAGGCGGTGCGATCAGCGTTCAATGCCCCGCGAACGCCAGAGCAGGGTTCCTGCCGATAGCGGGCCCTGTTCGACGAGCACAGTTTTTCCTTTCAGGCGGGCAACCTCGTCCGTCAATGCCGTGAAGGTGAACCTTGTTTCGTTCGCGATAACAGCAAATCGTCCGTAGGCTGTATCGATATGTTCATTGTGTTCGCCTCGGAACACTTCGCGGCTTTGAAGCTCTGCGTAGCGTTTCCCGGTCTGGCCTGCCAATGACGCGGCGGCGCGCCCAAGTTCAGCTCGGCGCAGCGCGTCGAAGTCCGAAAGATCGAGGGAAGACGCCGCCAGGAAAGCCTGCCGCGCAGATTTGGCAGCGCGAACCTCCGCCCCGAAGCCGCTAGACTGCAGCGCGATCTGGTCGTCGCTGAGCTCGTCGAGCCAGGTGAAGGCCTGCCGGTCGATGAGCTGGTTCACGGGCAGCCAGGAGTTCACGAACGTCCGAATGGTTTGCCCATCAGGCGCGGCTTCGTCAGGCTCAGTCCTGTTCGGGCGCGCGCCAATTCGCGAGGCGGGAGCTGGCTCGATCAGGGCCGATATGACGCCTCCGGGGCTGGGGAGCTGGAGCGTTTCCTCGCTGGCGACCTGCGCAAGCCAGATGCGTCCGTCGAGGCCGTCGATGACCAGAAGATGATCTTGCAAGCCAGTGCCCGAAGCCGATAGCGCCGCGAGGCGGCCGGTGACCCATTTTCCTTCCGGGGCGGGCCCCAACGCTTCCATGCGCCCTGCGGTGCGGTGGTCACCGACTGCCCTGCCAAGCTCCGCGAGGGTCTCGGTGCGCCGCCCGAGCGATTTGAGGGCGTCCTGCCATCCGGGCTGGAGCCGCCACTCCCGGCCGTAGGCATGCTCGGCGAGACCGAGCTTCTCGAGGTATTGCAGCCGTTTGACCTGCATCGCGAGCCCGGGCGCGGCACGGCTTGGCGAGCCGCGGCCGACAAAAACCGTCCCGCGTGTCTGGGACCGGCTGATGTGCTGATCAATCGAGGTCAGTCGGTCGCCTGAAAGCTCGATTTGACTTGCGACGGAAACTTCGCGGCCGTTCTTCGGGCCCAGCATGTTAGTTAAGATCTCTTCTGCACGGTGTCGCAAGCCGTACATCAGGTATTTACGCGAGATGATCAGTTCACGGTCTGCTGGGGAGCGGCCACGAACCATGATATGCGTGTGCGGCCAAGGCGTATCGTAGTGGTCGACGGCAACCCAGTCGAGGCGCGTGCCGAGATCGCGCTCGGCATGCTGCATGATCTTGCGCGTCAGATCCGTACGTTCTTCGATTTCGATCGAGTCTTCGGCCGAAACCACAATCCTGAACTGCCAGGGGTCGCGTGTTGATCTCTGCTTGAACGCGCGGGCGTCGGCGTTTTCACTATCCTGGTCGTAGAGCGAACCGCCCCGTCCATTTTCGTCCACATTTTCGCGCAACAGGTACTTTATGTGGCTTGAGAAGGCGGCGGTATTCCTGCCGCGCGCCGGCGCAATTGTTGCACGAACGAAGACGCGGCGACTGCCGGCTACGTGCCAGTGCCGGGCGACGGCGGCCGCTCCCTTTCCGCGGCCCTCGGACCACACTTTGCCGGCCGCCAGTTTTGTCCTGCCGAAGGCATTGGGTTTGCCTTGTCGCGCGAGTTTTGCAACGACCTTCAGCTGTGACGGCGGCCGGCGCCGGTCCTGGCCAAGGCTTCCCAGTCTCGGTTCGAAATCTTCGGTCATTCGGGCGCCGCAAATCCAGGGTCTTGCAGCCATAGTGGCTGGGCTTTTCCAATGATCCGTTCGATGGACTTTGGTCCGAAGTATCGTCCGTCCAGAGATCTTGGATGATCGGCAAGCAGGAGCACCTCCGAGGGACCGAGCCGGTAGCATCCCGAAGGGCGCGGCAGCGCGTATCCTTGATGGTCCCTGGCAAGGAGAAGGGCGGCGGGACGTGCATTAATCAGCAGACTGTCTTCGTGAACGCAGATTTCATCGCCTTCGAGCCCGGCCACGCGCTTCAGCAGCGGCCAGCCGCGACCGAGCGCGCCGCGGTCTTCGAGCCATTGCGCCTCCCTTGGTTCGGGCAGGTAGGCGACGAGGGATCCGCGCTCGAGGGGCGCCGTTGGCTGCGCGAGAATGTAGAGACCTTCCGGAACGCTCTGTGTTCGGTTCCAGATGAGCTTGGGCCTGCTGTCCGCGAACGACAGGGCGACCAGCAGGACAGCCGCGCTCATCAGAGAAATCGTCAGCCTACCCCTCATCGCGGACCCCGGATGCGATATAGCGCCGACGCTGCTGGTAGCTGATGATGTCCTTGCCCCGGTACCAGACCCTGCCGCCGATCTTGTGGAAGCAGGGACCTTTTCCGATCGTGCGCATATTGGAGAGGGTCTTGGGAGTCAGCCCGAGGGTGCGTGCGGTCTCGCCTGTCGTGAACCAGGCCTCCGGATTAGGTGTTTCGGCTTCCGGGCGAAGCACGGGCGGCTTGGGTCCAGGTTCGCGCATCTCGTGGTCTCCTCTGACGACGATGCTGAAGCGATTGTTCACCGGCGCTGGTCATTCCGTAGCCTTCACGGCTTGGGAGCAGGAGAACATCGGGCAATTAAAGGTTTAATATCATGCTTCGGTGCGTAGACAAGTGCTTTCAGCAAAAATCTTGGAACCGGGCAAAACGTTATCAGCGGCCGGATGGAATTGAGTGGCCAAGTTTCACTACGCGGTGAGGCCGGGCGCGCCTTGACTTCGAGGCCGCCATTTGATCGCCTGCGAGCAGCATCTCTTTGGTGCGGCCTGACTTGGGCTGCTTCTGCACTTGCAGATGTTCGAACCGGTCGTCGAGGCGCGTTGCCTGTCTTGGAGCTATCTCGTCTTCAGAGAATGCGCCCGCTGTCCATTCATCCCTGGGAGCCAGCCTCGGCTTTCAGCCGTTCGAGACGTTCGATGCAAAGCGTATCCGCAATCTTGATGAGTTCTTCGATACGGTCGGCCTGCCATGCGAGGATTTCCTTGGTGGTCTCGTAGGCCGGAGAGTAGCGCGCTTCCACATAGGCGCGCCGAAGCAGTTCAAAGTATCGCTTGTACGGCTTCTGAGAAGGACCCCACGCCTCTTCGAGACGTTCATCAATCGTGCGGGCAATGTTGCGCAGTTTGCCGAGATGATGCGTACCGGGAGCATAGAGTGTCACGGTGAGCAGGAACATTCTATAAGCGCTTTCTGCGGCCTGATGAAGTTGAAAGGCTGACCTTCGATTCCACTCTTCTCCTTGGTCCATAGAAACTCTTGCGAGAAACAAAGTTTGTTCCGCGGCCGACTTCCAGTCACTGAAATACTCGCTTCCGATTTCGTACGCCCTCTGAGGATCAGCAGCAGCAGGCTTAGCCAAAAGGTTCTTGGGATTACCGTTGCGATCGGGTTCGATGTCTTGATGCAGAATGATCCCCTGGCCGATGATCTCGCTGAAGAAGTACTGCCCATCTTTCAGCTGACGGTTCACATCCTGGAGCGTATGCACGATGATCGATACATCCCGCTGGATCTCAGGATCGTCGAAGAGGCGGTCTTCGACTTCCTGCCAGAACGCGCTCATCTCCGTGAGGGCTTCGTGGCTGACGATGGCGAGGAGGTCGATGTCGGACGCCCGGCCTGAGCGGCTGTCTTCGAACCAGGTACCCTTTGCGAAGCTTCCGAACAGCACGAGCTTGAGCAAGCGGTAGCGACGCTCGCGTGCGCTGCCCGAGGCGTTGATGCGCTGGGTCAGTTCCTCGAGGATGATATCCCGCACTCTGGCAAGCTCAGCTTGCCGGGCAGGGGGAAGATGCGCGAGGGATTGGCTCAAGTCGAAAACTCTCTGGTTGGTCTGGTGCCGCGAGTCTATTCGCGCAAAGCGAGAATGCAAGGGACCGGCCCTGCTTGCTCCCATGGTGCTCACGCGTACGGCCCCGGATCCGCTGGGGCTTTGCTGTCGCCGGCGCAACAGCATAAGCTGGCCGGGTCCATCCAAACGCCGCTGGCACAAGCCGGCAGCAGTAAGCAGCCGAGGTTTGCTATGTCAGCCATTTCAATGACGCCTTCTCACGTCTCCGACTATATCGCCCGCGCGGGCCGCGAGGCCTGGCAGGTCCCGGACGTGCCGTCCGCCACGCCGCGCCGGAAGATCTCCAAGGTCGGCGTCATTGGCGCCGGCACGATGGGCGGCGGCATCTCGATGAACTTCGCCTCAGCCGGTATCCCGGTCGTGATCCTCGAACAGACCGAGGAGGCGCTGTCGCGCGGCCTCTCCGTAGTGCGCGCCAACTACCAGCGCAGCGCCGACAATGGCCGCTTCCCCCAGGACGAGGTCGACGTGCGGATGTCGCGCCTGACAGGCACGCTCGACATGGCAGCCTTTGCAGACTGCGATCTCATCATCGAGGCCGTGTTCGAAGACATGGGTCTCAAGAAGCGGATATTTGCAGACCTGGACCGCGTCGCAGCGCCCGGCACCATTCTCGCCACCAATACCTCGGCTCTCGACATTGACGAGATTGCAAGCGCAACCGGGCGTCCCGAGGACGTCATCGGCCTGCACTTCTTCTCGCCGGCCAATGTCATGAAACTGCTCGAGATCGTGCGCGCCGATCACACCAGCGATGACGTGATCATGACCTGCATGGATCTCGCCCGCACCATCGGCAAGGTAGCCGTCCTCGTCGGCGTCTGCCCCGGCTTTGTCGGCAACCGCATCCTCTTTGCCCGCCAGGCCCAGGCCCAGAGGCTCCTGTCTGAGGGCGCCATGCCCTGGGACATCGATGCGGCGCTCAACACGTTCGGATTCCGGATGGGCCCCTACCAGATGTCGGACCTCGCCGGGCTCGACATCGGCTGGTCGAAGGGCGCCAAGACAGCAAACCCCATCCGCGACGCCCTGTGCGAACTCGGCCGGCGCGGCCAGAAGACCGGCGCCGGCTACTATGACTATGACGAGAACCGCCGGCCGCAGCCGTCAGACGTTACCGCCAAGATCATTGCAGACTTCGTCGGCGCCTCTGCCGGCACGCCGCCGGGCGAGGAGGAGATCATCTCGGCCTGCATCCATCCGATGATCAATGAGGGCCTCAAAATCCTCGAGGAGAAGAAGGCGCAGCGCGCCTCCGACATCGATATTGTCTGGCTGAACGGATATGGCTGGCCGGCCGACAAGGGCGGGCCCATGCTCTACGGCGACATGATCGGCGCCGGCGCGGTCCTCGCCACGATGGAGCGGCTCGGCGCGCGCGATGAGCGTTTTGCCCCGTCCCGGACCTTGAGGCAGCTTGCCGCCGAGGGCGGACGGTTCACCGAGGTCCGGCCCGGCTGATGGCGGCAGGCGTTCTGGACGGAGAATACGATTACATCATCGTCGGGGCAGGCTCTGCCGGCTGCGTCGTCGCCAACCGCCTGTCGGCAGACCCTGCCGCCCGCGTCCTGCTCCTCGAGGCGGGCGGCAAGGATGACTGGATCTGGCTGCATGTGCCGGTCGGCTATCTCTTCGCCATCGGCAATCCTCGCTCCGACTGGATGTTCTCGACCACGCCCCAGCCGGGCCTGGGTGGCCGGGCACTTGCCTATCCGCGCGGCCGGGTGCTCGGCGGATCCTCCGCGATCAATGCGATGATCACGATGCGCGGACAGGCGGCCGACTATGACGGATGGCGGGATCTCGGCCTGCCGGGATGGGGCTGGGAAGACGTGCTGCCGGTGTTCCGGCAAATCGAGGATCACTTCCTCGGCGAAAGCGAGGTTCACGGCGCGGGCGGTGAGTGGCGTGTCGAGCCGCCGCGGGTACGCTGGGACATCCTCGACGCGGTCCAGGCTGCCGGCGAGCAGATGGGCATTCGCCGGCTGGGGGATTTCAACACTGGCGACAATGAGGGCTCCGGGTATTTCCACGTCAACCAGAAGGCCGGCCGTCGCTGGTCCTCGGCCCGAGGGTTCCTCAAGCCCGTCCGCAGCCGCGCGAACCTTCGCGTCGAGACCGGCGTCCTCGTGGACCGGCTGATCACTGAGGGCGGGAAGGTGACGGGCCTCTTGTTCGAACGGGGCGGTGAGCGCTTGCAGGCGAAGGCAAAATCGGAGGTCATCCTCTCAGCCGGCGCGGTCGGCACGCCGCAGATCCTGCAGCGCTCCGGGATCGGACCGGCTGAGGTCCTGAACCCCCTGGGCATCACGCCGGTGCTCGACCTGCCGGGTGTCGGCGCAAACCTCCAGGACCACCTGCAGCAGCGCGCCATCTTCGAGGTCAAGGGCGCAAGGACCCTCAACGAGGCCTACCACTCGGCCCTGTCGCGGGCGCAGATGGGCCTCGACTACCTTTTCCGGCGCCGCGGGCCGCTGACCATGGCGCCGTCCCAGTTGGGCCTCTTTACCCGCTCTGACTCTTCCGTGACCCGCGCCAATATCCAGTTCCATGTCCAGCCGCTGTCGCTCGACAGGTTTGGTGAGCCGCTTCACCGGTTCTCCGCGATCACGGTTGCCGCCTGCAACCTTCGCCCGACCTCGCGCGGCAGCGTCCGGATCTCCTCGCCTGAGCCAGCGGCGGCGCCCCTGATCGACCCGAACTATCTTGCAACGCCCGAAGACCGGAAGGTTGCCGCAGACGCCGTCCGGCTGACCCGCCGCCTCATGCAGCAGCCGGCGCTGGCCGCGTTCAGCCCTGAGGAGCGCGTTCCCGGCGCCAGGTTCGCGGGCGATGATCTTGAACGTGCCGCCGCCGGCATCGCCACGACCATCTTCCATCCCGTAGGCACGGCAAGGATGGGGCGTGCGGATGATCCGATGTCGGTGGTCGATGCCCGCCTCAGGCTGCGCGGTCTCGGTGGCCTGCGCGTCATCGACGCCTCCGTGATGCCGGCGATCACATCCGGCAATACCAATACCCCGACCATCATGATCGCGGCAAAGGGCGCCGCAATGATCAAGGGGCCATAGATGCCGCGCCGATCTTTCCTGGCCGCGGCGCCTCATGCCTGTCAAAGACCCGTGCCTCAGGCTAAGCCCTGCGAGCTTCGCGTGCGCGCGCCGCACCATCCCCTCGTCAGACGGCAAAACTAACATGCACGGCGACCTGCCTCTTTCACGCGACCTGATGCTGATCGGCGGCGGTCATGCGCATGCCCTTGTCCTCAAGATGTGGGGCATGCGGCCGCTCGCCGGCGCGCGGCTGACGCTGGTCACGCCGACACCGTCCGCGCCCTATACCGGCATGCTGCCCGGCTTCATCGCAGGCCATTACGGGCGGGACGCGCTCGAAATCGATCTTGTCCGGCTTGCACGTTTTGCAGGCGCGCGCCTCGTGCTCGATGAGGCAATCGGCATTGACCGGGAGCGGCGCCTCGTCGAGCTCAAGGGACGCCCGCCGATCCGCTATGACACCGCCTCGATCAATGTCGGCGTGACGTCAGAGCTCTCCTCGGTGCCGGGCTTTGACGCGTTTGCCGTTGCAGCGAAACCCATGGGCAGGTTCGCTGCCGCCTGGGAGGCGTTCGTCGCCACCGCCGATGCCCGGGAGGCCTCAGACTGTATCGTGATCGGCGGCGGCGTCGCCGGCGTCGAACTTGCGCTCGCGATGGCCTGCCGCCTGAGATCCGCCGGCGCGGGCAGGGCGCGTGTCCGCATTCTCGAGGCCGGCCCGGGCCTCCTAGCGGCGGCCTCCGGCGGCGCCCGCCGCGCCCTGATGCGCGAGCTTGCAGCGTTCGGGATCGAGGCTGTGTGCAGCGCCCGGCTGGCCTCGATCAGGCAGGGCTCTGTCCAGCTCGAAGATGGCCGCGTCCTGGAGGCGGCCTTTGTGGTCAGCGCCGCCGGCGCGCGGCCCCAGGCCTGGCTTGCCCGTGCGGGCCTCAGCCTCACTGGCGGATATGTCGACGTCGATCCTTACCTGCGCACGGTCAGTGACACGCGGATCTTTGCGGCCGGCGACTGCGCCCACCTCCTGCATGCGCCTAGGCCCAAGGCCGGCGTGTTCGCCGTGCGGTCGGCGCCGGTCCTCCTTCACAATCTGCGTGCCTCGCTGATGGAGGCGGGCAAACTCCGGCGGTTTAATCCGCAGGCGGATTACCTGAAGCTGATCTCTGCCGGCAGGCCGTCGGCCATTGCCGAGAAGTTCGGGATGTCTGCCTCCGGGCCCTGGGCCTGGCGGCTGAAGCAGGACATCGACCTGGCGTTCATGAAGAGGCTGACTGACCTGCCGCAGATGTCGGCGCCTGATCTGCCGGCAGAACGGGCGGCCGTCGATGCGGGCGCTGAAACCGAAGAGCCCCTCTGCGGCGGCTGCGGCGCCAAGGTCTCGCGCGAGGGGCTTGAGGCGGGGCTTGCCGCTACCGCGCAGCCCTCACGCGCCGACACGGTCAAGGGGCCGGGCGACGATGCGGGCGTCTTGCGGATCGGCGGCGTCTTGCAGGTAATCAGCGCCGACCACCTTCGCGCGTTCTGGCCGGACCCCTACGTCTCGGCGAGGATTGCGGCGGTGCACGCGCTCGGCGATGTCTGGGCCATGGGCGCGGGCCCCCAGTCGGCGCTCGTCTCGCTGATCCTTCCGAGGATGAGCGAGCGCATGCAGTCGGACACAGTTGCAGAAATCATGTCCGCTATCGGCGAGGTCCTGAAGGAAGCCGGCGCCGACCTCGTGGGCGGTCACACAAGCCTCGGCGCCGAGATGACGATCGGGCTGACGGTAACCGGGCTTGCCGGCGACAGGATCATCGGACTTTCCGGCGCCCGGCCCGGCGACGACCTGATCCTGACGAAGCCCATCGGCAGCGGGGTGATCCTCGCCGCCGAAATGCGGGCAATGGCGAAGGGCCGCGATGTGGAGGCGGCGCTCGCCAGCATGATGCGCACGAACGCGGCCGCCTCGCGCCTCCTGTCGCCGGTCGCCGGCGCCATGACAGACGTCACCGGGTTTGGCCTTGCAGGCCACCTGATGAGCCTCCTGAACGCCTCAGGGGTAAGCGCGCGCCTTGATCCGGAACGTGTGCCGGTGCTCGCTGGCGCAGAGGCGCTGGCGGCTGCCGGCGTCCGCTCCTCTATCTGGAAGGCGAACCGGCGTTCCGCGCGCGTTCACGGACTGCCTGGGACGGCGCGGGCAGACCTCCTCTTTGATCCTCAGACGGCGGGCGGCCTCCTGGCAGCGGTGCCGGCCAGCGAAAGCGCGCGCCTGCTCGCCGCGCTGGCCGCTGCCGGCGAGACAGCCTCTGTCATCGGGCGGATCGAAGACGGCGAGCCTGAAATCCGCCTTCGCGAGGCCTGAGGTCTGTATACGGACGAAGGCTCGCAGCCTGGTTTTCGCTGGGTCTTGCGGTGTTCAGGCGGCGCTGCAGGCGAGACGCCACACATCGCGTGCGGCCGCCTCAAGGCCGGCCTCGCTGAACGCACTGACACAGACCTCGCCAAGTTCCGGAGGGGCGCTGCGGGCGCGCTGGCGGGCATAGGCGCGGTCATAGTGGTGCAGCATAAGCTCTCCGGCGAGGCGGGTGAGGTCGCCGTCCTCCGCCATCGCCTTCCAGGCCTTGATGCGGGCCTGCGGCTGGTAGGGGCTGAGGCGTTCGAGGACCGCGCCGAGGCGGGCAGGGTCGGCCGTGATGTCGCCATAAGCGTCGGCGAGGTAGCCGGCGCGCGCTGATAGATCTGCTTCAATATGGATGCGCGGCGCGGTCCGCATCCGCGCCCAGAGGAGCTTCGGCAGGCTGAGCGCGCCGATGCGGCTGGATTCGTCTTCGACAAGGATCGGCGCCTCTGGCCTGAACCCCGCAAGGCGCACAGCGATGGCCGCGTCGAAAGCCTTCTGTGACGGCTGGGCCGCTTCCATCCCCCCGAAATGCGAGCCCCGGTGATGGGCGAGGCCTTCAAGGTCGAGAACCTGCGCGCCCTGGCCCTCGAGGCGGCGCAGGATCTCGGTCTTGGCAGTGCCGGTATTGCCGCTCAGGACGATGAAGCGGCCGGGAAGTTCGCCCGCCTCATAGACGAAGCTGACCACCGCCCGGCGATAGGTCCGGTAGCCGCCGTCGAGGGTCTCGGCCCTCCAGCCGATCTGCCTCAGGATCGTTGCAAGGGCGCCTGACCGCATGCCGCCGCGCCAGCAATAGACGAGCGGCCTGTAGCTGCCGGGCTTGTCGATGAAGTGGGTCTCGATGTGGCGGGCGGCATTGCGCGCGACGAGGGCTGCGCCCACTTTGCGGGCAAGGAACGGGCTTTCCTGTTTGTAGAGCGTGCCGACCCTTGCACGTTCGTCGTCCGAAAGGACGGGCAGGCTCACGGCGCCGGGCAAGTGGTCTTCGGCAAACTCGCCCGGCGAGCGAACGTCGATGATCTCGTCAAAGCCGTGGCCGGCAAGGTCTGAAAGGCGGGTCAGGGAGTAGGCCATGTCAGCGCGTTCCGGAGCCTGGCTCTGCCGGGATAGGCCTTGTCATATGCCATGTCCCCCGAGCGTGTGCTCAGGCCTCGATGTGTCACGTTTGCGCCGCGTGCAAGCCTGCCGTCGCAGCGAGGCGCTGAAGGCGAGGGCAGGGCGGCGGCGCAGGCAGGCGGCATTGCTCGGCCTGCTTGACCTTTGCCGCGTGCTGGTCCATCGCAAGGGGTATAGGCGGTCAGTTTCGGACCCAGTCCGGCAGCCGTCTGTAAGTTCTTCGGGGGAGAGAGCGTGCTTCGGTCGTCTTCACCCGGTCACGTCACCTTGGCCGTCTGCTGAGTAGGTGCCTATCCGATGAGCTACAATTCATCGTGCGCGCTCCCCCGACCGATACAACATCGTAACCCGAGCCGCACAGTGTCCCAGCTTTAAGCCCCTAGTGATTTCACTCAGTTGTTAGACGCGTTTTTATGGTGGTCAGGACTTTTCTGAAAATCTGGACCGGGAAAAGATGGTTGCCATCTGATAGCCGGTCGGCGCGCATCAGCGGCGTATCCTGGCTCAACAGCCTCAACGTTGGACCGTGTTATCTAATGATCCGAATATGAGCGTGCCGAAGCCGCCTTGTCTTTTCCCGCAGCACTTTCGCCGAGTTGGCTGAGTTTCAGACCTCGTAAGACAGCGGGAGTGGCGGTTTTTGAAGAAATCCGACCTTGGGGGGCAGAGCACTTCATTCGGCTCGAATGAGTGCAATACCCGACATGCGGTACCGACAGTTATCCGGGCGTAGTTGGCCCTAAACCGTCGGTCGCTATGTGACGAGACAATGGCTCAACGAACCTAGAGCAGGTCAATGGCCCTAAGGTTCAGGCCAGAACGCTCTTGGTCTCAATGCTCACCGGCGCTCTGTCGAAGGCCAGAAATTCCGGTGCGATTTGCGGATCCCCGGGAAGGGACTTTTTCGTGATCTGGGCCGCAAGCAGCCTTCCGATCGCTGGCGCCAGCTTGAAACCATGCCCGCTAAATCCGTTTGCGACGTAGAAACCCGAGAGCGGTGTTGGACCAACAACTGGATGAACATCGACGGTATTGATCGTGTACAGACCAGAATAACCCACGATCCGTTTCCTGTAATCCAGTCTGCCAATACGGTGTTCAAGCGCAAACAGCTTCTCGCGAATGAACGTATCATCGGCCAGTCGAAGGAATGAGTCCGGATCAGTGATGTGCTCGCGCTCGTCTTTCTCCAAAAGGGATCCGACGATGATCTGATCGCCGCCGCGCGCCGGTCTGAAATAGATCCCCGACGCCGGATCTGCGCAGATGGGGATGTCACCCTCAAGCCCGTCTGGCCGGTCGATCTGAACGATCTGGATACGTGTCGGCAGAAGCGGCCAAGGATTGTCGATACCGGCGGCCAGCATCAACCGGCCACACCACGGACCGGCAGCGTTTACGATCACGCCCGTCGTGATCCGGTCGCCATCGGCAAGTCTGAGGCCTTTCACGGCTCCGCCGGATTGCTCGATGCCTGTTACCTCTGAACGGAAGCGGATCGTCACGCCATGCGCGCGGCAGGCACTTACGAGATCGGCGAGGACATCGCCCGGTTCCATGTAGCCGGAGTCAAATTCATGGAGATGGCGACCGCCGCCTCTGCAAACATGCGCTTCGCCAGTTTCAAACTTCGGCCGGAGCACGCACCGGTTAAGTGCGGGATAGAGTTCAGCGAGCGCTGCGTCATCCAGATAAGCCGCGCGAACATCCAGTTTTCCGAGGCGCTCGACTTCGCCTTCATAGGCGTCGCGGTTCAGGCCGAGCCAGACATTGCCGTGCTTCTGATACTTTCCGAGGGGGGCAGAACATTTCAGATAGTCGGCCCAGTTCTGGTAGCCGGCGATCCCGTCGCGTGCCAGCTCGACCATTTCCTGCCGAGAATACCGAAAGCGGCAAACGGCTGAGCTTGCGCCCGTTGACCCTTCGCCCGTCGAAAAACCTTTCTCGAGAACCGTGACACTCAAGCGACTGCGTTGGGCGATCGACAGCGCTACGCAAAGGCCGATCACGCCGCCCCCGACGATAACGATATCGGCGCTCTGACTCATCTCCGCTTCCTTCCGGTTCAATGCTCGGCGGTTTGACAGAGCCGCA
>Ga0315906_10006560_pt1 | contig 14374 bp, 7 predicted proteins | sample LakEriMetagenome_4_FD_203526 | JGI IMG/M metagenome (GOLD analysis project Ga0315906, IMG submission 203526) | Freshwater fungal communities from buoy surface, Lake Erie, Ohio, United States - Buoy 2 MA122 | ecosystem: Environmental > Aquatic > Freshwater > Lake > Lake biofilm | place: USA: Lake...
TTCCGGGCTTTCCATGGTCCACTGGGTGAGTGATCCGTTTAACTCTTCAGTAGAAAAAAGACCGGCACTTGTACCTGCAAAATACACCGGAGGATCCGATGGATAAATTTCCACGCTGTAAACCGCGGGTCCGGCGCCGCTTCCATCCTGATTTTCCTCGAGATTTCCGCTTATTTGCTCCCAGGAGGAGCCACCATCAACTGTCCTGTATATGCTGATAACGCTGTAGTTGGAGAAACTAACTACAATTTCCTGTGTGTTGAGGTCGTTAACGCTGATACTGCTTACATAGGCATTATTCGGCCACAACTCGGAGCTTAGTTCCGTTCGCACGACATCACCAAAAAGATTATCCAGCTTCCATAGCCTTCCGGTGGTAGAGCCATAAAAAAGCGAACTATGGTCTCCGCGCGCCATATCAAGGGCTGTAATACTGCCACCATTAAATCCGATAAAACTGCCAGAAATATTCTCCCAGGCCTCGTTGGGATAAGGGGTTAACACTTCTCCGTTCATTTCAACATCACTTAAATTCTCGAGTTTCCAAATGGTTTTTCCCCCTGCCATATAGATGGTATTGTGATTTACCGGGTCCAGTATAAACGGATTGATAAACAAGGAACTTGGCCCGTTTATAGGATCAATTCGCCGGGCATTCACCGGGGAACCATTTTCATCCAACTGTTTCTTGTACATTCTGCCGAGTTGGCTGGAAACTATTACGAAATCAGCGCCCTCCGGTATGGCACAATGTGCTCCGTCGTCATTGTGGGCTTCATACCAGTTTTCTCCGGGTGCATTTATCCGGGTATTCCAAGTTCCGTTATCCTGCATACCGCCCATTAGGTGTTCCGAAGTTGTAAGACCTTGTTCCATCGCTACCGTGTAAAATTGGGTAGTAATATAACCCCTGTTAAGTCTTGCCCATGAAACGCTGTCTGCCAGGCAATCGTCGGTGCGGTAAACGCCGCCATCATTTGCATTGTACATTACATTCGGATTGGAGGGAGAGAAAACAAACACATGCTGATCGCTGTGGTGATTGGGATAGCTGTAATCCCGCGGATTATCAGTGTTGCACTGATAGCCTCCAATCCAGTCTATATTGTCGTTGGTAACGAAGGCATCAGTACTCCGGAAAATGTTGGTGCCTCCGATGTAAAGCGTATTCTCGGTAGGATGATGTGCAATGCATAAATCATAAGAGCCTTGAGACTGAAAGGTTCCGAAATCGAAGTCGGATCCGATGTTGAGTACACAGGGAGTTTGAGGGAGATTTCCCGAAAGCTCCGTCCATTCTCCTCCTTCACCCGTGCCGTCTCCGGACAAATAGGTGTAGCGAAACAGTGCATGATTAATACCGTTTTGGTTAGAGGGCCCTTCCAAGAGGAAGTAAACCACATTTTCGTTCCATGGACGGGTAGCCATAACTATTCTTCGGTAAGAGCCACCAAGAGGAAAATCGAGTTGTGTCCATACTATCCCATCTTCCGAGCGATAAACGCCGCGCCCAAGGCCATCGGCAGATAATACTGCGTAGAAAATGCCGTCTGAAGTTTGTAGTAAATCGGTAAACTGACTTGGAATCGTATTAAAACCGAGCACTTCCTGCCATGTTTCACCGCCATCCGTGCTGCGTATAATGCCATTGTAAACCGCGGCCAGAACAACATCTTCTTCAGACTGTGTGTGGTCTGCGATAATTCGCCAAACATGATCGTAGGTGTTGTCCTGATTACTTTGAGGAGTCCCGGATTGGGTAGAAGCGAGTGGAAACCAGCTCTCGCCTCCGTCTATAGACTTAAACATTCCATCACCACTAAATAGGGAGGTAAAACTTGTCCCACTTACTACACCATAAAACTCTTCTCCAGTTCCATAGTACCATACATTTTCATGTCCGGGCCGGCTGTCTTGAACTATACAGTTAACGCTATGTATATCTGAAGAAGCAGTAGTTTTTACCCATGATTCACCGCCATCTGTACTTCGCCACATTCCTCCGGTAACTCCCCCGGCCAGGATATTCGATTCATTGGTAACATCGAGTGCAAGCGCACGGGTTCTTCCACCAATATTAAAAGGCCCTCTTCTTACCCAACCCGTTCCGCGATCGTTCTCTGCCTTTGGCAGTCGACTCACAAATGCCAGCTCACGGGCTTTAATACCCTTAGGAATTTCCCCGGTTGCCGGGTCTTTTAGTCGCTCAAATTCATATGCGCGGCGCAAACTCATCTTCAAGGCGGCATCGTATTCGACTTGAGCGCCGGTTGCGCCTTCTTTTGGAGTACAGGAAATAAGTTGAGCGGCAAAAATCAACACCGGAATCGCAGAAAAATATCTCATTCGGATAAACGTTTACTATAGAACACGAAGTTACAGATTCCAACCCTATTTTTCCCGAATCGTCGTTTCCTTAAGGCTTCACTATTTTTACATCAAAATTTTTCGAATGAACCCGCATTTTATTTCAATTTTATTTTCATTGGTAGCTGCGATTACATCTTTTGGGCAAATACAGCATTTTGTTGACTTCTGGGATGAAGGAGGAAAAATTAAGAGAATGGAAGGAGATTATGATGCAGGCGCTGAACACGGCCAATGGTATTTTTGGTTTGAAAATGGAGACATTCAGGAAGAGGCAGGGTATTTTCATGGTAAACTCCATGGCGCTGTATTGCGCTTTTACAGGGGTAATAAGCCAAAGCACGAAGGATATTTTATTCTGGGGAAACAAGACAGCATAATGCGAACCTGGACGGAAGAAGGCACATTAGTGGAAGAGGGCCATTACAGAAAAGGACAGAAAACCGGTGTTTGGAAATACTGGTATTCTGATGGAAGGCCAATGATGACGGAAGAATACCGGGATTCGTTGATGTTCCTGATGTCGTATTCAGACTCTTCCGGAAACGAAGTGGTGAGGAATGGAAATGGAAGTATGAAATGGTTTGAAGGGCGGTCACTTAAGGAAGAAAAAAGTTTCGCAGGAGGCTTGCCGGACGGCTCGTATAAAAAGTATTTCTTCGACGGCTCAATTAAAGAATCGGGCCATTACAGAAAAGGACTTCGAGATAGTTTATGGAAGTCTTTTTACTATGGGGGTAAGATTGAGCAGGAGGCTTTTTACCGCAATGGAATTATTCATGGTCCCTTCCAACGTTTTTTCAGAAATGGAACTGTTGAATCTTCCGGTGAATATCGCGATGGAAAAAAAGAAGGAGTCTGGAGTTGGTACCTCGAAGATGGAGCAAAAGATATGCAAGGAACCTTCTTCAACGACCTTCAACAGGGAGAATGGAGTTTTTATTATGCAAATGGTAAGGTCCAAAAGCAGGGCAATTTCGAAAACGGAAATATGCAGGGGCCCTGGAATTTTTACTATTGGGAGGGGGAAAAATGGAAGTCGGGCGCATATAACCAAGGGCGCAGAGAAGGTTTGTGGACCATTTGGTTCGAAAACGGCAACAAACTTCAGGAGGGAAATTTTTCTGACGACAAAGAACATGGCGAATGGACTTCCTGGTACGAAAGTGGATCCCCGAAAGACAAAGGATCTTTTAATCATGGGAAAATGGAAGGCGCCTGGGAAGGCTGGTATCCTAATAAAGTCAAGAACTTCGAAGGCACGTGGAAAAGTGATGTAAAGTCGGGACAGTGGTCGTATTGGTGGGAAAACGGGAAGCCCCATGAAAAAGGAAACTATTTGGACGGAGTCAAAACCGATTTATGGGAAACATATAGCGAATTTGGTATTCCGGAAATGAAAGGCGAATACCGCAATGGGAAACCTCATGGAAAATGGACCTATTTTTACGAAAATGGATCCGTACAGCGGGAACAGGAATACGAGGAAGGGCGTATGCATGGAAGTCAAACGAGCTTTACAAAGCAGGGTAGGCCCACAGAAAAATCGGAATACAAGGAAGGCCGGCGCCATGGCGATTTGATACGTTACAATGAACGCACGGGAGAAATAGAGCAACACTATGTGTACGAAGATGGTAAAGTACTGAAGGTATTGGTCGATAAGAAAATTCAGCTCAAGTAGCTTGTCAGAGAAACAAAAAAGAACTATATTTGCAGTGATTTAAATGAATTGACAGTGGGAAGAGGGCCTTGGCCCTCTTCTTTTTTGAATACCAAATGATAAGCAGAGAGAGCCTGTTGGAGGCAATGACAGAGTATTTCGAAGGGAAAAGTATTTTCCTTGTCGACTTAAAGGTCGTTCCCGGAAATAAAATAACGGTGTATGTCGATGGCGATGCCGGTGCTTCAGTTTCGGATTGCCAGGAGCTACATCGGTTTTTGGAGTCTAGTTTTGACAGAGAACAGGAAGATTATGACCTTACTGTTTCCACGCCAGGAATAGATCAGCCGTTAAAAGTACGGAGACAATATGTTCGAAATATTGGCCGCAATGTGAAGGTAGTTCGAACAGACGGAGCAGCATTCTCCGGAAAACTGATTAAAGCGGATTCGGATACATTTATGCTTATTACGCGGAGCAAAGAGGCTGTCGAAGGCAGAAAAAATAAAATTTGGGTAGAGAGGGAAGTGGAGTTTTCCTATCCCGACGCCGCCCAAACAATTGTTGAAATATCGTTCAAATAATTCATAGAAACCATGGAACACGTTAACCTCAGTGAATCGTTCGCCGAGTTTAAAGATCTTAAAAACATTGACAGGGAAACCATGATGGGAATCCTTGAAGATGTGTTCAGAGGCATGATTATCAAGAAGTACGGATCAGACGAAAACTTTGATATCATTATTAACCCGGATAAGGGCGATCTCGAGATTTGGCGCAACCGGGAAATTGTTCCCGATGACGAGGTAGATGACGATAACCTGCAAATTGGGCTGTCTGAAGCGCTAAAAATTGAAGATGACTTTGAAGTAGGAGAGGATTGTTCTGAAATGATTCCTTTCGTCTCTTTTGGCAGAAGGAATGTTCTGGCAATGCAGCAAAACCTTAAAGCGAGAATTCAAGAGCTCGAAAAGGATCACGTATACCAGAAGTACTCGAAGCGAGTGGGTGAAATAATAACGGGTGAGGTTTATCAGGTTTGGAAGCGAGAGGTCCTTATAATGGACGATGAAGACAACGAGTTAATTCTACCCAAAGACCAACAAATCCCACAGGATTTTTTCAAAAAGGGAGATACCATGCGGGCTGTAGTGTTCGCCGTGGAAATGCGCAATAGTAATCCTCGGATTATTCTTTCAAGAACTGCGCCGGAATTTCTTGAGCGCCTCTTCGAACAGGAGGTGCCGGAAGTTTTTGATGGTTTGATTACCATCCGCAAAATAGTGCGTGAACCAGGCGAAAGAGCCAAAGTAGCTGTGGAGTCCTACGACGACCGCATCGATCCCGTTGGTGCCTGTGTAGGCATGAAGGGAGCCCGTATTCATAGTATCGTGCGTGAATTGAGGAACGAGAATATTGACGTAATAAACTTCACCGCTAACGATCAGTTACTTATTCAGCGAGCCCTCAGCCCAGCAAAAATTTCTTCAATTACCCTGGATAAGGAGAATAAGAAAGCAGATGTGTTTTTAAAACCCGACCAGGTGTCGCTTGCGATTGGAAAGGGAGGGAATAACATTAAACTGGCTAGTCGCCTAACAGGCTATGAAATCGATGTGTACCGTGAAAACGAAGCTGGGATAGATGACGTTGATCTCGAAGAGTTTGCGGACGAAATCGATGGCTGGATTATCGATGCGCTTAAAGGTATCGGTTGCGATACTGCTCGGAGCGTTTTAGAACTTGATAAGGAAGATCTGGCTAAGCGAACAGATCTGGAAGAAGAAACCATCGAAGAAGTTTTGCGAATTCTTCGTTCGGAATTTGAATGACAATTGGCACTAGGAGAACCCCAATGACCGGCTCTTCATATTTTTTTAGAACTTTGTATACTTTATGGGAGAATCAGGAAAAGCAGTCAGATTAAGTAAAGTCGCTCGCGAGCTGAACGTGGGCACGTCCACTATTGTCGAATTTCTTGCGGCTAAAGGTGTAGCGGTAGAGAATAGTCCAAATGCGAAAATAGAGGGCGATGCCTATGAACTGCTTCTCCGGGAGTTCCAGTCAGACAAAAAAACAAAGGAGCTCTCCAAAACGGTCAGCAGAAAACGCGCGGAAAGAGAAACCGTTACCATAGAGACCACCAAATCTAAAGAGGAGGGAGGTAGCGATGATGAGGACGAGGGAGAGGTAGACCTTGATGCCCTGCTAAAATACAAGGCTAAACCGGCCCCTGCTCAGGCAGAAGAAGCTAAAGAAGAACTTCCCGCCGAAGTCGAAAAGCCGGTAAAAAAGAAACAGCTTGAGCCAGAACCGCAACCAGAGGAGGTTAGGGAAGAAGTAGCCCTCGAAACCAGTGCAGAGGTAGTTGAAGAGAAGAAAGTGGGCCCTAAAGTGGTTGGCAAAGTTGATCTTGAAGACTTTAAAAAGAAGAAAAAACCGGCAGCTAAAAAAGCAGAGCCTGAACCAAAAGAGGCTGCTCCTGCTCCACCTGCTCCACAGGCAGAAATAGCCCCTGTGCAGGTTGTTGAAGAGGTCAAGCCAAAAGAGCCGGAGATAATGCGCGCTGAGGTAAGCAAGTTGGCCGGCCCCACGGTTGTTGGTAGAATACAGCTTCCCGTTGAGCCTGAGCGCAAACCCAAAGCGGAAGGGGACGACTCCCCGAAGAAGAGAAAGCGCAAACGTGTTGCGAAAATTGATGTGGAGAAACAGGCTCAGGAGGCACGGAAAAGACCTAAAACTTCAGCCCCGGCTGCAAAAACACCAAAGCAAGAACCCCGGCAAGAAGTTTCAGAAGCAGATATTCAAAAAGAGATAAAAGAAACGCTTGCCCGATTGAGTGGATCGGGTAAATCCAAAGCGGCAAAATTCCGCAGAGCCAAGCGAGACGAAATTCGCTTGCGAACAGAGGAAGAGATGCAGCGACTTGAGGATGAGAAGCGCGTTTTGAAATTAACGGAATTCGTAACAGTATCTGAATTAGCTACCATGATGGGCAGGCAGCCAACAGAAATTATTTCTGCCTGCATGTCATTGGGGATTTTTGCCTCTATCAACCAACGTCTTGATGCTGAAACAATCTCGGTTATAGCTGATGAATTCGGTTACACTGTGGAATTTGTAAGTGCCGAAGTGCAAGAGGCTATTCACGTAGAGGAAGACAGCCCTGAAGAATTAATTACCCGTCCACCAATTGTAACCGTAATGGGTCACGTTGACCATGGTAAGACGTCTCTTCTCGACTACATAAGAAAAGCAAACGTAATCGCCGGGGAGGCGGGAGGAATTACCCAACATATCGGTGCGTATTCGGTAAAGCTGGATTCGGGCAGACAAATCACTTTCCTCGATACTCCGGGTCACGAGGCGTTTACGGCCATGCGCGCCAGGGGAGCCCAGGTTACTGACCTTGCGATTATTGTAATCGCAGCCGACGATAGCGTAATGCCTCAAACGAGGGAAGCAATAAATCATGCCCAGGCCGCTGGTATTCCGATGGTCTTTGCCCTTAATAAAATTGATAAGCCTGGGGCCAATTCCGAAAAAATCAGGGAAGAACTGGCAGGCATGAATATTCTCGTGGAAGATTGGGGAGGAAAATTTCAGAGTCAGGAAATATCAGCTAAATCAGGTCTCGGAGTTGCCGAACTTCTCGAGAAAGTTTTGCTGGAGGCAGATATTCTCGAACTGAAGGCCAACCCGAAAAAACGGGCTCTTGGTACCGTAATAGAATCATCCTTGGATAAGGGTCGCGGATATGTGAGCACCTTGCTTGTTGAAGCTGGAACTCTTCATGTCGGTGACGCTATTCTTGCTGGGCAGTGGAGCGGTAGGGTAAAAGCCATGTTCAACGAAAGAGGAATAGCTGTAGATGCTGCCGGTCCTTCTGTTCCCGTTTCTATCCTCGGACTAAGTGGTGCGCCGAATGCCGGTGATAAATTCAACGTTATGGAAGACGAGCGCGAAGCTCGCTCCATTGCGACAAAACGTCAACAGTTGCAGCGTGAACAGGGAGTGAGAACCCAGCGCCATATTACTATAGAAGAAATTGGCCGGCGCATTGCACTGGGTGAGTTTAAGGAGTTAAACCTTATCGTTAAGGGAGACGTGGATGGTTCAGTTGAAGCGCTCAGCGATTCACTGCAGAAGTTGAGCACGGAGAAAATTCAAGTGAGAATTATCCATAAAGCAGTCGGCCAGATTTCAGAGGGCGATGTGCTCCTTGCTTCCGCTTCCGATGCTATTATCATTGGTTTCCAGGTTAGGCCTTCGTCTCCGGCCCGCAAATTGGCCGAAAAAGAGGAGATTCAGATCAAGCAATATTCCATTATTTACCAGGCTATCGACGAAGTTAAGAAGGCCATGGAAGGCATGCTTGATGCCCGAATTGAAGAGAAGGTAACCGGAACAGCCGAGGTGCGTGAAGCGTTCAAGATTTCGAAAGTGGGCACCATCGCAGGATGCTTTGTGCTCGATGGAAAAATAACCCGCAACAATCAGGTCCGTATTATCCGTGATGGCATTGTAATCTACACGGGAAATTTAGGGTCACTGAAGCGATTTAAAGACGATGTCAAAGAGGTATTGAAAGGTTTCGAGTGCGGACTTAATATCGATAAATTCAACGACATCAAAGTCGGTGATAATATCGAAGCTTTCGAGGAAGTTCAGGTAAAACAGACGCTCTAATCTTCTCAGTAGTGCCGGGCAGAATTATTCTGCAGGTAAGGGAGGCAGATCTATTTCATCCGGAACTACTATAGCTGAAGGGAAAAGGGCTTTTAACTGGCTTAGCCGTAAATACGCTTCTTGGGTATTTCTAAAATCACCCACTCTTACGCTGTAGCTAGGCACTACCTGCCTAATTACGCATGATTCTTCTGAATTGTTTCGTATATGGTCTGCGCGGACTTTTTTCGCCTGCTCAAACGACCCGAAGAAAATCTGAATCCGATATCCCCTTAGGGCTTTCGGCGTCGTTGTCATTTGTTCATTCAACAAAATAATACCTTCTTCAGCGATAATTTCAACGCTGCCTGCAGAAGGATCCACTGCGGTTTCTGAAGCAGTATCTCTTTTCTCCAAAAGGAATTCATCCAAAAGCATTCCCAGCGAATCCGGAGAGTTTGGATTGTTATCGGTTTGACCTTTATAACCATTGCTGCCTTGCTCGGTCGTGTTCTTTGCTGGGGTAGATATATGGTTCTGGGTGAACCCGTACAATGGCAGAATTGAAATCACCAAAGGGACAAAATAAGACTTGATGGAAATGCTCATAGGGCTATGGAATCAAAAACAATGCAAAACTACACCGAAGCTTCTTCGCAGTCTAAATTGTTGATAAACAAGAGCTGAAGAAAAAAACCGGCGACGACATATGTTGCTAATCTATTGATTATCAAATGTAAAAATAATTATTTAGAACAGTTATAAATTAGTTTCTGAGTATTACAATTTTGTGACAATCGCCCTTTGGCAATGCAAATAACGTATAACTTTGCCCGCGAAATCGTAGGTTTTAATACCTCAGTAATGTTTCGCAAATGAACCTGTATAAGACCGGAATAAACCGACATTCACTTCTGATCCAGGCCTTCCTTCTGTTTTTTGGGTTGGGTTTATCGCTTTCGGCGTCCGCCGACATTCATGAAGGCGGAGATGCAGCCAAAGGAGAGCAGTTGTTCAAAGCCAACTGTGCTTCTTGCCATAGAGCCAATGCTGAGGTTCTCGCGGCTCCTGGCCTCGCGGGAATCAAGGAACGCTGGAAAGGAAAAGATGAGTTGCTAATCCAGTGGATCCAAAATCCGAATGCCGCCATTGCTACTGGAGACGCATACGTTCGATCACTGGTGGAGAAATATCAGGCAAACTATGGCCTGATGCAGGCTCAGGCGGTTTCCGCTGAGGACATAAATAACATTCTCACCTACATAGCCAATTATAAAGACGCAGCTGCCCCCGCTGCTGATGGCGCCGGCGCTGTGGACAATTGGTATGTTTGGGAAGAAGAGGAAAAAGAAGCAGAGTCAGATCCCACCATTTGGTTTCTCATTTTGGGCCTGCTCTTTCTGGTAATTGCTTTGTCAGCCTCGGGCGTTAGAAGGTCTCTTCAAAGCGCCGTTCTTGAGTCTCAGGGAAAGGATCCGCTGCCTCAGCTTAGTTATTCGCAGCGCTTTAAAGTTTGGGCTTGGGAAAATAAAGTTTTTGTCTCTATTATCGGCCTTTTTCTGCTATCCTATGGAGTCGTTACACTCTATGGAATGGCAATGGATGTTGGTATATATCAGGGATACCAGCCAGAGCAGCCGATTAAGTTTTCGCACAAATTGCACGCCGGTAAGAATAAAATTGATTGCCAGTATTGCCATAGCAGCGCATCAAAGTCTAAACATGCGGGCATTCCTTCAGTAAACGTTTGTATGAATTGCCACAAAGGGATTAAGAAGGGTCATAACGATGAATTCACTGCGGAAATTCAAAAAATTTACGACGCCATCGGATTTGATCCTGAAACCGGCTCATACAAAGAGAATTACGAGCAAAAGCCTATTGAGTGGGTAAAGGTTCATAACCTCCCGGATCACGCGTATTTTAATCACTCACAGCACGTAGCTGTAGCGGGCCTTCAGTGCCAAAACTGTCATGGCCCGGTTGAGACATATACCGTCGGACGGATTTCGCCGGTTGAAGAGAACAACAAGGTCGATATGCCTGGAATAATCCAGCTGTCGAAGCCAACACTTACCATGGGTTGGTGTATTGAGTGCCACAACAAGGCTGAAGTTAAGCTGGAAGGCAATGGAGGATATTATGATGAAATTCGCCATCGCTTGGAAACAACAGATAGAGGTAATGAAGAACTCCGTCATTACCTTGAAGACGAAGTTATCACCGTAAAGGAACTCGGTGGTTGGGAGTGTGCAAAATGCCATTATTAATGAAATTATCGTAAAGACCGCATGGGCACTACGAAGAAATATTGGACCGGACTCAACGATCTTCACGACACCCAGGAATTCAGGGAGTCGGCAGAAAATGAATTTCCAAAAGATCTCGCTATTGATGAGTTTCTGGGCAACGAAAAGCTCAGTGAAACTTCAAGTAGCCGAAGAGACTTTCTCAAATTCATGGGTTTTAGTTTAACAGCGGCCTCTTTGGCTGCTTGTGAAACTCCCGTTATTAAGTCAATACCATATGTCGAAAAGCCTCAGGATATTATTCCGGGGGTAGCAAATCATTATGCCTCGACCTATTATGATGGCCAGGACTACGGGAACATAATGGTTAAGACCAGAGAAGGGAGGCCCATTTTTATCAAGCCAAATAAATCCAAGGCTTTTTCGGGAGGGATAAATGCGCGGATAAATGCTTCTGTATTGGGCCTTTATGATGGGGCGAGACTTCAGGCACCTCTCCTCAATAAGAATGTTTCTTCCTGGGCTGATTTGGATGCAGCAGTTATAAGTGCATTGGCTGCCTCGACCAACATACGACTCCTGACTTCTACCATTATTAGTCCGTCATTTCAGCGGGCAATTGATGCTTTTATTTCAGCAAGACCGGGTGCAAAGCATGTTACGTACGATGCGGTTTCTTATGCCGGCATTCGTAAAGCCAATACGGTAGGTTTTGGCGTTGCTATTATTCCCACGTACGATTTTTCAAAGGCGAAAGCTATTGTTTCGGTCGGAGCAGATTTTTTGAATTCTTGGCTTCTTCCTACAGTATTTACTTCGCAATACGCCGCAACAAGAAATCCGGCGTCCTCATGGATGTCGAAGCATATTCAAATCGAAGCTAATCTTAGTTTGGCAGGATCGAATGCAGACGAGAGGTATGCGGTTAAGCCATCGGCTTACGGAGCAATGGTTGCAGCGATTTATAATTCGGTAGCAAATAAACTTGGACAGGGAGCATCCATTACCGTTTCCGGTGAGGTAAATCAAACAGCAGCAGATAGAGCTGCTGAAGCCTTGGTTGCGGCTAAAGGAGAATCCTTGCTTGTTTGCGGAAGTAATGAAAGCGCTGTTCAGGAGCTAGTGAATGCTACGAACGTTTTGTTGGGAAATTATGGGTCTACGATAGACCTTTCTACTCCGGTTCACTTATTCAAAGGTGATGATGCGGCAATGACCGAATTAGTGAACGAAATGAATACCGGTTCGGTAGACTTCCTCCTCGTGCATGGCGTTAACCCGTCCTACAGCTGGGTTGAAGCAGATAAATTCCGGGCCGGGCTTTCCAAGGTGAAGTTTTCAATATCAACATCACTTTACGAAGACGAAACAGCGAGTCTGTGCTCGGCAGTAGCGCCGGATAGGCACTACCTGGAATCATGGAATGACTTTAATCCTTCAGGTTCGCGCATTGATTTGGCACAGCCTGTTATATCTCCGCTTTTCGATAGTCGTCAAGCAGGGGAATCACTCCTTCGTTGGGCAGGAATTCCAACGGACTACTATACCTGGATAAGATCTACCATAAATCCAGCTTACACGCCTTTGGACCTGGAAACGGATCAGTCTTGGAACATGGGACTCTACAACGGAACACTTGCCTCAGGAAGTGTTTCAGCAGGCAGTCCTGCAAACCCTGTTTTTACTGACACTGCAGCCGATGCTTCAGGACGTATTTTAGCCCCCGCCGCTGGCTGGGAGGTTTTATTGTATCAAAAAACGGCTATTGGCGCAGGAAATCAAACCAATAATCCTTGGCTACAAGAGCTTCCCGATCCCATATCCAAAGTTACGTGGGACAATTATATCGCCATGTGCCCTTCCGACGTGGAGGAAGGAGGCTACAATTACTTTATCAGTCAGGAGCAGCCAGCATCTTTAGCAACGGTTACAGTTAATGGTATTTCGGTTACATTGCCTGTAATTGCACAGCCTGGTCAAGCCAAAGGATGCTTGTCCATTGCAATAGGTTATGGACGTGGGGCGAATGGTGAGAAAGTAGGCAAGGCAGCTTTCCAGACCGAAGAAGGTGGCGATTTTTCTAAAGATGAGAATGGTAACCCAGTTTCTGTGGGTAGAAATGTATTCGGGTTTGCCTCAGTACGAAACGGAGAGGTTGTTTATTACAACTCAGGTGAAATTGTAAAGTCCGACGGTACTTACCCTCTCGCCTGCACCCAGATCCATCATACACTGATGGACCGAACAGGGGTGTTGAAAGAAACCGACCTGAATACCTATAGCACGGAGAAAGCGAAGGCGAAAGGTCAGGCCTCCTATAATATCGCCCCTGGTCTCGTAGTTCATGAAGATGTAAATGCGGACGGGGTAATAGATTCCCGAGATAAGAAGTCTACCCGTGCGTTTGATTTATGGCACGCACATCCTGTAGAAGCAGTCGGACATCGTTGGGGAATGACCATCGACCTGAATGGTTGTATTGGATGTGGAGCCTGCGTAACTGCCTGTCACCTTGAAAACAATGTGCCGGTAGTTGGAAAAGATGAAGTTCGCCGAGCAAGAGATATGCACTGGATGCGCATAGACAGGTACTACTCGTCAGCGATGACCAAGGAGCGTGGAAAGGAAGAAGGGTTGGGTAAAATCGACATGTACTCTGCAATGGAGCGACCTGAAGATCAGCCCCGCACTGTACATATGCCCATGATGTGTCAGCACTGCAACCATGCACCCTGCGAAACAGTGTGTCCGGTTGTTGCGACCACCCATAGTAATGAAGGGCTGAATCAGATGACATACAATCGCTGCATCGGTACCCGTTACTGCGCGAATAACTGTCCATTCAAAGTGCGCCGCTTTAATTGGTTCAACTACCAGGCATATAAGAAATTTAAAAACGTCAATCCTGCGCAGGATGAGTTGACTAGGATGGTGCTAAACCCTGATGTTACCGTACGTAGCCGAGGAGTAATGGAGAAGTGTAGCATGTGTGTTCAGCGAATACAGCAAGGCAAACTGGCGGCTAAAAAAGAATCTCGCCCAGTGGAAGATCAGGATGTAGTTACTGCCTGTGCAGAAGCCTGCCCGACCCATGCGATTACCTTCGGTGACCTTAATAGCAAAACGGCAAGAATAGCCGGAGTGGCTGAAGATGTGCGAGCATATCATGCACTGGAAGAAATTGGTGTGCAGCCTAACATTTTCTACCTCACCAAGGTGAGAAATACAGAATCAAACGAAGCCTAAAGAATAAAGAGCTATAAAGCATGCAGCGCGAATCAGCCATAAGAGAACCGTTAATCCTTGGAGAAAAAAGCTACAAGGATATAACTGACGATGTAGTCGGTCCGATTCTCAGCAAAGCCCCTAGGCCTTGGTACATTCTTATAACTATAACTGGACTTATTAGTCTTTATGGTATTGGAAG